>Ga0209292_1000661_pt1 | contig 44365 bp, 49 predicted proteins | sample GOMGulsemesocosm_2_FD_184634 | JGI IMG/M metagenome (GOLD analysis project Ga0209292, IMG submission 184634) | Methane-oxidizing microbial communities from mesocosms in the Gulf of Mexico - GOM9C Gulf of Mexico (SPAdes) (version 2) | ecosystem: Environmental > Aquatic > Marine > Cold seeps...
GCTGGTGCGCGTTGGTGAAGAGACCTATATCGTACCGCTGTTATCCATTGTTGAGTCCGTTTTTATCAACCCAGAACGCGTCAATGTCGTCGCCAATAATCAAATGCTTTATCGCCTGCGCGATGAATTTTTACCTATTACCGACTTGCGGGCTATTTGTGGCGGCTATTATCGAAACATGTCGTTGGATGCTGATGAGCTTGACGATAAGTTGCTGGTTGTTATTGAGACAGCAGGTAGACGTTATGGTCTGGTTGTTGATGACCTTGAAGACCAGCAACAGGTGGTGATTAAGGCATTAGAGAATAATTACCGGCATGTTTCCGGATTGGCTGGTGCAACTATTCTGGGTGATGGTTCCGTCTCCTTGATTCTTGATATTCCCAGCCTGGCACAACGTTGTTTCAGCGACTTGGATGAACCAGAGCAGTTGGCGTCGGCCTAGTAAAATATAACTTCAGGTGATTTAAAAATGAACAAAGAACAAGCACAACTGGATGGCGGAATAGATTTGAACCCTGACGCCCTGCAATTTTTGACCTTCATCCTGAACGGTGAAGAGTATGGCGTCGATATTTTAAAGGTTCAGGGTATCCAGGGCTGGAGCAAGGTGACGCCTATTCCGAATACGCCTGATTTTATGCTGGGTGTCATTAACCTGCGTGGTGCGGTGGTGCCCATTGTTGATCTGCGTAAACGTTTTCAGTTGGACATTGTCGATTACGGTCCTACCACGGTAGTGATTGTGGTTAAGGTGACAGGCGATGATGGCGAACGGGTTGTTGGCATGGTCGTTGATGCTGTGTCTGAGGTTTATAACGTTAATGCCCGAGATATCAAGCCATCACCTAGCTTCAGCGGTTCGATCAGCACGGAATATATTCGTGGACTAAGCATGATTGAAAACAAGATGGTGATTTTGTTGGAAATTGACAGCCTGGTGAACGCCGGGGTGTTGGATATGGTGCCAGGTGAACTGGTGGTTTAGTGATCAATAGTTTGGTGGATGTTAGGTTGCTGGGTCGTATTCAAACGAATGATGACTCAGGCGCACAGGGCAGTGCTTATTTTAGTTTTTATTTATTAGGTGTAAAAAGATGAATGTTCTGAGAAGCCTGAAATTAATTTATAAATTCCTGCTGGTATTGGTGATTATTTGTATCCCTACGGTGTTGTTTGCAGGGCTTTATTTTGGCAGTAAGAGCGATGAAGTTGAATTTTCTGCTAAGGAAGTCAGCGGTGTGGATTATCTGTTGCCTACGCATGATGTGCTACAGCAGGTTTCAAAATATACTGCACTGTTAACGGCAGAAGCGGCGGTAGTAATGCCCAGCCAAAAGAACCTTTTCCGCCAGCAAGCAAGCAGTCAGGAGTCAGCCGTTAATAACGCGATGGCTCAAGTTGATGCCATTGAAAATGCGCAGGAAGGTGAGCTTGGTCTGACGGGCAATTGGGCGGCAATCAAGAGTGAATGGTCCGGTGTAAGAGGTGGTGGTCAAGCGGACTCAGGTACACGTCTGGCTGCAAAGCTGACGGCCTTTATGGTGAATATTGGTGATGCCTCAAATTTGGTTCTAGATCCTGAGCTTGATAGTTACTATTTGATGGATGCGATAGTGATTAAATTACCTGAGCTACAGAATGAAATCGAAGCCGTCCGTAATTTAATGCGTAAACGCGCCGCAGGTGGTAATAGAGCTGTTCCGTTGGTAGACGTTATGGTGCATTTGGATCGTGCCAAGCAAAAATTAGTTGGCACGCGCGTTAGTATGGAAACGGCCTTTAGTAAAAATACAGATATTCAGGGTCAGCTTGCATCTGCGCTAAGAGGGTTGGAAGGTGAGGCAGAGGCCTTTATCCAGCTCGCTGAAAGTGAGGCAAAGAAGCGGTCCATCAGTATGGACGCAGTTGCTAGCCAAGCGGATAGTGCCCAGTCAGCATGGCATAGTCTTTATGCCGCAACAGCGCCAGAGCTGAAAAAGCTATTGGAAGAACGTGTCAGCGCTCTGGATGCCGAGATGTATGCCAATGGCACAATTGTGTTGGTGTGTTTGTTGATTGCGTTATTTATGGCTTATATGGTGTATCGCAGTATTACTGGGCCGATCAATCAAGCTATTCAGACATTTAATAACATTCAACGTGGTGATTTATCATCGGAGATTGACGCCCGAGGCAGCGATGAGTCAGCTCAGTTACTGCAATCGTTAAAAGATATGCAGCAAAGTTTGGGCGCTATCGATGAAGTGGCGAATATGTTGGATGCTATGGCAGCCGGTGATATGAAAACTCGGATTACTGCTCCTTATGAAGGTAAGTTTGACGTTCTCAAAAACGATGTGAATAAGCTAGCTGACACGTTTGTTGGTGTAGTGGGTAATATTCAAGAAACCACTAGTGCAGTTAAAGTCGCTGCCAATGAAATTTCCGAAGGTAATAAAAACCTCAGCAGCCGTACTGAAAACCAGGCAGCCAGCCTTGAGCAGACTGCGGCAAGCATGGAAGAAATTACCAGTACCATTAAGCAGAACACGGAAAATGCTCGTCAGGCTGATCAGCTGTCCGCGGTAGCCCGTGAGACTGCAGAAGAAGGCGGTAAGGTTGTTAGCCGCGCGATTGAAGCGATGAATACCATTAATGATTCAAGCACTAAAATCGCGGATATTATTAGTGTAATTGATGAAATTGCCTTCCAGACTAACCTGTTGGCATTGAATGCGTCTGTTGAGGCTGCACGTGCCGGCGAGCAGGGACGAGGTTTCGCTGTGGTAGCGGGAGAAGTACGCAACTTGGCGGGCCGTAGTGCGACGGCGGCTAAGGAAATTAAAGAGCTGATCGAAGACAGTGTTGGTAAAGTCGAAGAAGGCTCTGAGCTGGTTAACCACTCTGGCGAGACGCTTAAAGAAATCGTTGCTTCGGTAACCAAAGTATCTGACATCGTTTCAGAAATTACTTCAGCCAGTGAAGAGCAGTCGCTGGGCATTGAAGAGATGAATCGCGCGATCACCCAAATTGATGAGGTGACTCAGCAAAATACCGCATTGGTTGAAGAGGTGGCAGCAGCCAGTGAGGCAACCGGTGATCAGGCTGCAGACCTTGAACGTCAAATGATGTTTTTTGATCTTGGTTTAAGCGGTGCGGGTTCGGCACGTACTGTTGCTGCGCCAAGAGCACCTGCCGGTGCCAGAGCGTCAAGTCGTTCAGCGACATCGGCGATGCCGGGACCAGCGGGTGGTAATAGTTCGAACGTTACGCCCTTTAAAGCGGCCTCAGGTGATGATGAGTTTTGGGAAGAGTTTTAGACTCTCCTTTTAAGTAACCAGAAATGACTGATGTATGGGGGTGATCCGCTTGTGATAAACGAGTGGGTCACGCCCTAAGCTTGTAAAAGGACAGAGAGTCTCTAAAGGAATTATGAGGGGAAAAAATATTGAATTGACTGATCAGCATTTTACCAAGCTGTGCGGGTTAGTTTATAAACATACGGGCATTGCCCTGACAGAAGCCAAGCGTGAGTTAGTTAAGCGTCGCTTCTCTCCTCGCATCAGGGAGTTGGGTTTACGAGGTTTTTCTGAATATTGTGACTTGATTGATCGGCAGGGTGGTTCGGAATTAACCCTATTTACCAATGCGATCACCACCAATTTGACCTCTTTTTTTCGGGAAAACCATCACTTCGATTACCTGAAAACAGAGATTTTACCTAATTTCTATAAAAAACACGGACATCGAAAGCTACGGATTTGGTCAGCGGGCTGTTCAACAGGCGAAGAGGTTTATTCAATCGCCATTACGCTGCGAGAGGCGTTGTTGGATATTGAACGCTGGGATGTCAAAATCCTGGCGACCGATATTGATACTGACATCCTGCAACAGGCTAGCCGGGGTGTTTATGAAGAAAAACGTCTTGAAGGTTTTCCGCCTGACTGGGTTAGCAAATGGTTTAAAAAAGGCCGAGGATCAAATGCAGGTCGTTATCAAGTTAAGCAAAGTTTAAAGGATCTCATTTATTTTCAGCATTTGAACTTGATTGAGCCTTGGCCGATCCGTAATCAGATAGACGTTATTTTTTGCCGTAACGTCATCATTTATTTTGATTTTGAAACCAAGAAAAAGTTGGTTGAGCGTTTCCATAAAGTGCAAAACGAAGGCGATTACTTATTTCTTGGCCATTCTGAGAATTTGCACAACACATCGATTGCCTATGAGCTGATAGGTAAAAGTATGTATGTTAAGAAAAAATCTGGACGTTAAAGCGTGAATTTTTTCAAAAGTTCGAGTACAAAAATGCCGCTTTGTTTGCCAGGGTTTGAGAAGGTGAATCGGTATCACGACCCCACAAAAAATGATGCGGTTGTCGCTAAAATTGTCCCCGGCGAATTTTATGTCACCCGTAATAATGAATCGATTACCACGGTGTTGGGCTCTTGTATTGCTGTATGCGTCTACGACTTGGAGAATGGCATTGGAGGAATGAATCACTTTATGCTGCCGTCTTTAAATGGCGAGGGTGTTTCCGGTGATTGGCATGTCAATGGTTGTGGTCGTTACGGCGATCGAGCAATGAAAAACCTGCTTAATTGCATGGTTAAAAATGGTGCCAAACGTCATTTACTGAAAGTTAAGGTATTTGGTGGCGGTCAAATTTTAACCAGTAAAGGGGATGTTGGCGGCCAGAATATTGCCTTTGTTAATGAATATATTGCTAATAAACAACTGACATTGGTGGGTATGGATGTCGGTGATGCTTACCCACGCAAGATAAATTTTTTCCCCGGTACGGGGCAAGTGCAAGTAAAAAAGTTGAAGAGTCTCAATAACGATACTATTTTTCAACGAGAACAAAGTTATGAGTGTGAACTCACACACCGACCTTTACCCGGTAGCCCATGATTTTTTTTGGCAAAGTACCGTAACGTTTATTGTCGAGTCTACCAATAAAACGACAGGGAATGACTGGATAATTTAAGGAGCGACATTACATGAAGCCTTTGCGAGTGCTGATCGTTGAAGATTCATTAGCTTTTCAGAAATTGCTGACCTATATCTTTGATTCTTGTGAGGATATTCAGGTCATTGGAACGGCGCTTGATCCCTATGAGGCGCGCGACAAAATTAAATTACTGAATCCAGATGTGATTACACTGGATATCAATATGCCGCGCATGGACGGTGCGACTTTTCTTGAAAACCTGATGCGCTTGCGGCCAATGCCTGTCGTGATGATTTCTTCACTGACAGAGCGTAATGCTGCTATGGCGTTGCGAGTGTTAGAAATTGGTGCGGTGGACTATGTGGGTAAGCCGAAGACCACGACACCGGCTGAAATGGCTCTGTATGCCGAAGAGGTGATTCGTAAGGTTAAAGCCGCGGGAATGATCAAGGTTAATGCTTTAGTTCAACGGTTAGCCAATCGAGCTGAAGTTTCTAATACACCTCAAAAAGCAACACCTGCTGTGATAGATAAAAATTCACCAGCGTCTTCGGACAGTGATAAGCCTTCATCCGTTTACGAGAATGCCCGACGTATTATTGCTATCGGCTCTTCTACCGGCGGCACGGTGGCTGTAGGTACGGTATTGGAAACGTTACCCACTTCGACAGTGGGTATTGTGATTGCCCAGCATATTCCTGAAGCGTTTAGTACGTCCTTTGCCGATCGCTTGAATAAGACCTGTAAGCTGACTGTTGAAGAAGCTAAGGATGGACAGGTGATCCGCAACGGCCATGTTTATATTGCCCCGGGCAGCAGTCACCTGACGATTAAAAAGGATGGCCTCTACTATGTCTGCCGTTTGGAGGACACGCCCCCGGTGAACAAGCACCGGCCATCGGTTGATGTGTTGTTTAATTCTGTCGCTGCTAATGTGGGGCGTTATGCCATGGGTATTATTTTGACCGGCATGGGACGCGACGGTGCTGATGGTTTACAAGAGATGAAAGAGGCGGGTGCTATGACCGTCGCACAGGATGAGAAGACCAGTGTAGTGTGGGGGATGCCCGGCGAAGCAGTGAAATTAGGTTGCATCGATGAAGTGTTGGCGCTGAACGATATTGCCGGAAAAATTAATGATTATTCTGTCTAACAAAATCGTTAACTTGGTCTACATTTAATTACTGAATACTTAATTACAATAGAAGGAAACAACCGTGCAGATTTTGATTATTGATGACAGTGCAGCAATGCGAATGATGGTAAAACGTATGCTGCGTCTAGTAGGGCTCGACGGTGCCGATGTCATTGAAGCTAATGATGGTGATGTTGGACTGGCCAAAATTCTTGAAGAGCAGCCTGATCTGGTGCTGTGTGACTGGAATATGCCAACCATGACCGGTATTGAGGTGCTGGAAAGTTTAGCCGATGAGAATGTGAACCCCATCTTTGGTTTCATTACTACAGAGGCGTCCCAGGAGATGCGTGAGCGTGCTACAAATGCTGGTGCTCGTTTTCTGATTGCCAAACCCTTTACAGAAGATTCAGTGCGTGACGCGCTGGGCCCCTACGCAGACTTGTAAAAAATAATAGAACCCTTAGGAGTAAAGAATGGCAACTGCGTTTAATATCCCAAATGAAATTGAATTAAAAAGTTACCTGATGATGTTGTTTGATGGAGCAGGAATTGGGCCAGGGCAAGCAATTGATGGCAATACAGCTGGCGCCATTATGGGGGCTTTTATTGATGACAATGATGAGCCTGCTGCGACCTGTGTTTGTGATATTGAGTTTGCTGCTTTTGCTGGCTGTTCCATGACCATGCTGCCTCCCGGTGCTGCAGAAGATGCGGTTAAGGACAAAAAGCTCGAACCGATGATGCTGGATAATTTTCAGGAAGTGATGAATATCTTCTCGCGTTTATTCATGAATGACAAAACACCTCACCTGCGCTTGGATAAATGCTACGCGGTTGGTGAAGCGCCAGAGGCGTTTGCGGCTATTGCAAATGGCACTGAAGATCGTTCAAACATGGAAATTGATATCCCACGTTACGGTAAAGGTAATGTGTCGTTTATAGCGATTTAGTCTTTTTGATTTGAAAACGGGGCTGCGAGATTTCGCTGCCCCGTTTTTTTATGTCTGAAATTAGTGAATATCGGATTTTGTGGATGCAGTATTTTGATTTGCCAGCAGGGTTTTAATTTCCGTTAGCTGTAGTTGTAGCGCCTCGAGAGTTACCTCGTCCTCATCGCTTTCTTCACGCCGTACTCGCTCATTTTCTTTTTCTAAAACGTTCACCACGATGCCGATAACAATGTTTAGGAAAGCAAACGCGGTAAAGAAAATGAAGGATAAATAAAACAGCCAGCTCAGCGAGTAGACCTCCATTGTTTCGTACATGACATCGGTCCAGTCTTCGAAGGTCATGATACGGAAGAGCGTCAGCATGGAGATGGAAATATCGCCCCATAGCACGGGGTTGATGGCTTCGAACAGAAAGCTGCCAATGGCTCCGTAGATGTAGAAAATGATAAACATCAGTGCGACCACGTAACCCAATTGCGGTAGAGCACTGACCAGCGCATTAAGCAAAAGCCGCAACTCCGGCACAAAGGAGACCATCCTCAGCACCCTGAAAATACGGATGGTGCGACCTAGCAGAGCCATTTCGCTGTCTTCAACGGGAATCAGACTGGCAATCACGATTAGGGTGTCGAACAGATTCCAAGCGTTGAAGAAGAAACGTGATTTATGTTCGTCGCCAATAAAGCGAATGCTGATTTCAGCCAAAAAGATGAAGGTGATGGCCCAGTCCAGCAGGGTGATAATTTGCTGGGCCATTGGCGAAATATTATAGGTTTTCGCGCCAACTAGTAGTGCGGAAATAATAATGACACTGATGACAAAGACCTCGAAGGCCTTGTGGCTATGTAATTTGGTGAAGTGGTTTTGTAGCGTTTTTGTTTGCATATTTATAATGAAAATAATAATGAGAATTGAGCTGCTGATATGCGGCTAAAAAGATTGGTTTCAAGAGTAAAGTGTTTTCGTTAGGCATAAAAAAGACCGCCTTCAGGCGGTCTTTTGGTGAAGTTTAGATGCTTTTTACATCTGCGATTGCAGATAGTTGGGTAGGCCGATTTTTTTGATCAGCCCGAGCTGTTGTTCTAGCCAGTAGGCGTGGTCTTCTTCCGTTTCTTCCAGTAACTTCTCCAGAATTTCACGGGTCTGGTAATCCTTTTCGGCTTCACACAGCTTAATGGCATCTTTTAGAGCCTTATCATCTGTGTATTCCAGTTGCAGGTCGTTTTCAAGCATGCCAGGTACATCTTTGCCGATGTTAAGGCCGTTGCGGGTGGACATATCAGGTATACCCTCCAGAAACAAAATACGCTCGATCAGCATGGACGCGTGCAAGCGCTCATCTTCGGATTCGTGGTTGATGCGTTCGAATAACTTTTCCAAGCCCCAATCCTGATACATACGGGCATGGATAAAGTATTGGTCGATGGCTGCTAATTCCAAAGCCAATAGTTTGTTGAGTTCATTAAGGACTTTTGCGCTACCTTTCATGGCTTATCTCCAGGTGACTGTTAACAGGCTTAGGTTACATTTGAGACTGCAGGTAGTTTTCAATACCGGTATTTTTAATCAGGTACTCCTGCGTTTCGATCCAATCAAGATGTTCTTCTTCGTATTCGAGAATTTCTTCCAGCAGGTCGCGGGTGACATAATCCTGAACTGTTTCGCAGTGAGCGATGGCGGCTCGCAAAACCTCCAGTTGTTCAACTTGGAAAGTCATATCACAACTGAGCATTTCTTCAGTATGCTCGCCAATGCGCAGGTTGTTCAACTTTTGCAGATTAGGCAGGCCTTCGAGGAAAAGAATTCGCTCGATGATTTCATCAGCCTGTTTCATGTCCTTGATGGATTTTTTATAGGCCCTTTCGTTGAGTTGGTTCAAGCCCCAGTTTTTAAACATGCGCGCATGCAGGAAAAACTGATTGATGGAGGTTAGTTCCGAGGTGAGGACTTCGTTGAGATGTTTGAGTACACCTTTTTCGCCTTTCATTTCTCTGCTCCCAGATAGGTTCTTATGATTATTTTTATAGGTCACAAATTATAGTTCAAAAAAGCGCCTAAGTCATTGATTTATAAGGGCTGGTAATGGTAACGATAAGTGTTATCGTTAGTGGTGTAAGCTGTTGATTTAGCAGGGAGGTAGGTGACGGGGTATTCTGTTTAATTTGGAATGACGCAGCCTATCGAATGGTGAGATGGACGGACTGGAAGGAAGTTAAATCGCGGCGTAGCAAAGATCATCCAGCATTTTATTTTCTGCGTGATATTGCTTGATAACCTGCTTAGCGGTTTTGCAGCATTGGCCACAGTTTCGACCAACTTCCAGACGACGACTAATGTCGCGCATGCTGCTAGCACCGTTATCCAGCTCTTCAATAATTTGTGTGTCAGTGACTGCGTTACATACACAAACGAACATTCTATTAACCCGTCGATATTGCGAATGAGGTAATAATAATTATTCTCATTAACATTAGCAAGTAGATTTGTGTAGTTTTTGATTTATGTCATTTGTGGCTTTTTGTCCTGAATGTAATAGGCAAAGGCGATGATTTCGGCGATGGTGAGGTAGAGTGCTTCTGGAATGGATTCCCCCAGTTCCAGCTGCGCTAGTACATCGACTAGTTGTGGGTTTTCGTAGAGTGGTACGCCATGTTCACGGGCAATGGCAATGATCTGCTCGGCAATGTCGTACTCCCCGGTGGCGGTTACCGTGGGGGTGTTTTCGCCATCATAATAAAGTGCGACGGCTTGAGGTTTGTTGTTTTGAGGGCCGCGGTTCATGTTTTGATATCCACTAACTGTTGATCAAGGCGAGTTTCCTGGATGTTAGGTTTGCCATGCCGACACTCCAGTTCCTCCACGTTGAGGCCCAATTTTTGCAATGATTTATTCAGGTGTTGCAGCTCGCTAGTTATGCGTTGCAGTGTTTCCGGTCGGTCACTCCAAAAGGTAGCAGAGATGTTGGTGTCGATGATTCTTAGGGTGGCAAAAAACTCGCCTAACTCTTCGAAATCAAAACCCAAGGTGATTTTCCAGATTCGACGTTGTTCGTTGTCCTGGGCGGATGCATCAGGGTGACGCTCTTCATTAATATGTAATTGGATGGGCTTGAATTGGCCCTCCAGAAAAACCGGTATCTCAATGTTCCAGCTGTTCAGTAACTGACCGCCATCACCATCGGCGCGGGGAGCCACTATGCTTTGCAGTTGGCTGGCCTGTACCTGCGCCAGACTGGCAGCAATCTGACGTAATACGGTGCTTACGGCAAGGTCGAGATTGTTTGCTGGGTTGGTTGCTTGCTGCTGAGGCTGGCCGGTAGTCAAATTTGGATTTAAAAGGTGTAGCAATTGGGTATTTATGGGCAGATTTGATAAGGGTAAATTGTTGAGGCCTGAGCCGGATGTCGTTGTGCCGCGGGTGTCCGGCAGTACCTGTGCAATACGTTGCAATAACGCTGCCTCAGCGGGATTGGTGCCAGCGGCAGTATTGTTGGCGCGGGCTAGTAATGGCAACAGTGTGCTGCTGAGTTTCAATAATTGCGCTTTAAAGTCCTGACCAACGATCTTTTCCAATTGTTGGTTTAACTGCGGGTTATCGCGTAACAGGGTCTGTAACAGCACTCGGGCCTCGACCATTCGTGGCGTGCTGTTTGATTGTGAGCGCTGTTGTGGGATGTCCGACTGGCGTTGCTGCGAAGTCGGCTGATTGAGAATTGGCTGCCTGCTGTCGGGCGTGGAATAACTTGTCGTGCTCTGGTTAAGTGACGGTGAAACGTGCTTGCCCTGATTATTTTGTGCGGAGCTATTTTGCAATAGTTGTTGGATTTGTGCCTGAATCAATTTTATTTTTGCTTCCAAAAAAACGCCGCTCTGGTTGACGCTGTTTTTTAATGCCGCAGGATTACCTAATTGCTTGAGATCAGGGATGGTTGCCAATAATTTCCGAATTTGTGTTTTGGCCTGGCTGACTGGTGCCTGCTCTAATAATTGGAACAGCGGCGCAAGGTTGTTTAACAGTAGCTTGGGGCTTTGCTGTATGGGTAGCGCCTGTCGTAGACCCTGCTGGAGCTGTCCTAGTGTCTGATCTAACGGCCGCGTTTTATTGGCCACTTCTACAACACGTAACGCAGCGTTGGCGGTAATTTCGACCTTTAATAACTGGCCGGCGCTAAAAGCATAATTACTCTGGGAATGCACCTGATTGCCGCTGATGTTGAGCAACACGTTAAAGACACGGTTTTGAGTTGCGCCTGTGCCAGTCGTTTGAGCCTGGTTTAAATTTGGTGAAAGTAATGGATTTTGCGGTGTAGTCCGTTGTGTCAGGGGCGACGGTTGTGTGGTTGCTTGATTTTTAGTTTGGGCTGGTGTGCTGGATTGTACGACGGCGGTTAAAAGTGTGCCGCGCGGCAGTTGTTGTAGGCTGGCTGGTAGTTCTGTCGTTGTTGGTGCGGCAATGTTTGGTCCGCTGGGGACGCTGCTGGGCGGTAGCTTGATATCCATGGTCGGACTATATCATGTGGGGCGCATTTCTATATAATAGGCGCTTTGAAATTGGCCAACCAGAAAGAGGCTGTGGGCAACGAGTGAGCGAACGATTATTAGAAGGCATCAATTTGTGCTGTGAACGCGATCATCGTGTGCTTTTCGAGTCTTTGAATATGGATGTCGGCGCCGGTGAAGTGTTGCAAATTGAAGGGCCAAACGGCAGTGGTAAAACAACTCTGTTACGCGTGCTGACCGGGCTTAGTGAAGCCAGCGAAGGCGAAGTGCACTGGCGTGGCGAACCTATTCGCAAGGTGCGTGAAGACTATTATCAGCACATGCAGTATCTGGGGCATGCCGCCGGTATCAAACAGGCGTTGACGGCACAGGAAAATCTGCGCTGGTACGCGGCGTTAGCAGGCCTTGAATGCGATGAACAAATTGATGAAACGCTTGCCAAAGTGGGCTTGCGGGGTTACGAAGATGTGCCCTGTTATACGCTGTCTGCCGGGCAACAACGGCGGGTCAATTTGGCGCGTTTATATCTGCTGCCGGCAAAGCTATGGATTCTGGATGAGCCCTTCACCGCGATTGATAAGTCTGGCGTGAAAGCTATTGAAGAACTGTTAATTCATCAGGCGCAGCAGGGCGGCGCAGTCATTTTAACGACACATCAGGATCTTCAGCATGTGCCTGGTTTGCGAAAACTGGAGTTAAAATGATGGCTCAAGTTGACGCTAAGCAAGTCAAGCGCGGTATTTTTACTGCTATGATTCGCCGTGATATGACAGCGGCGTTTCGCCATCCCAGCGATCTGATTAATCCGTTAATATTTTTTGTTGTGGTTGTCACGTTGTTTCCATTAGCGGTGACACCGGAAAGTGACTTTCTGCGTGAAATAGCCCCCGGTGTGCTGTGGGTCTCGGCGCTGTTGGCAACATTGTTGTCACTGGATATGTTATTCCAGACAGATTTTCAGGATGGCACGCTGGAGCAAATGTTGTTATCACCACAGCCTCTGTACAGCACAATTTTGGCGAAAGTGGCAACGCATTGGTTGTTGTCAGGTCTACCTTTAACGCTGCTATCGCCACTACTGGCGATGATGCTGTTTTTATCGGCTGATGGCACGCAGACATTGATGCTGACGCTGTTGCTGGGTACGCCGATATTAAGTTTTATCGGGGCTATTGGAAGTGCATTGACAGTCGGATTGAGAAAAACCGGCCTGTTGTTGTCACTACTGGTGTTGCCGCTGTATATTCCGGTGCTGATTTTTGCTTCCGGCGCTGTGCAGGCCGCGACGGCTGGCTTGCCAATCGTCGGGCATTTGGCTTTGTTGGGTGCCTTGTTGGCGTTAGCTGTAGTGTTGGCGCCCTTGGCAATTGCAACAGCGCTACGCATTAGTTTGAGTGGATAGTATTTAACAGGTACGAGTGAAAAGGTTTATATAGAAAATGTGGCGTTGGTTTCACAAATTAGGTTCGCCTAAATGGTTTTACGCAATCAGCGGTCGCTGGTTGCCATGGTTTGCGGTCGCCGCCGTGTTGTTGCTGACTGTCGGTACGGTCTGGGCGCTGTTGTTTGCGCCAGCCGATTATCAGCAGGGCAATAGTTACCGCATTATCTACATTCATGTGCCGGCTGCGTTTTTGGCGCAATCCGGCTATGTAATGATGGCTGTCGCCGGTGCGGTTGGCCTGATCTGGAAAATGAAGCTGGCCGATGTAATGGCCAAATGCTGTGCGCCGATTGGCGCTTCCTTTACTCTGCTGGCGTTGGTAACCGGTGCCGTTTGGGGTAAGCCGACCTGGGGTGCCTGGTGGGTCTGGGATGCACGCCTGACTTCGATGCTGGTATTGCTGTTTTTATATTTGGGCGTGGTGGCTTTGCAATCGGCCTTTACCGATAGGAATCAGGCCGCTCGAGCCAGTGCGTTATTGTCACTGGTGGGACTGGTGAATATTCCTATCATTAAGTATTCGGTTGAATGGTGGAACACTTTGCACCAGCCAGCTAGCCTGACATTGACTGAAAAACCCACCATGCCTGCAGAAATGTGGGTGCCGCTGTTGATTATGGTAGCGGGCTTTTACTGCTTCTTTACCGTGGTTCTGTTCATGCGCGCGCGTGTTGAACTGCTGGATCGTGAACGGCGTACCGGTTGGGTTAAAGACATTATTAGAGATAAGGGATAGGCCCTGGATGTATTTCGACAATTTTTCTGAGTTTTTAGCGATGGGCGGACACGGACTGTATGTCTGGATTGCCTATGGCCTGACGGCGGTGATTTTTATTTTTAACTTGATAACACCTATTTTTAAACGCAAACGTATCATTGTTGAGCAGACTCGTCAGCTGCGTCGGGAGGAACTCCATGCATCCAATTCGTAGGCAGCGTCTGTTCATTGTTTTATTTGTGGTTGGCGGTATCAGCCTTGCCGTCGGTTTAGGCTTGTTTGCCCTGCAGGAAAACATCAATCTGTTTTATTCACCGACTCAGATTGTTAAAGCTGAAGCGCCGCAGGATCAGCTGATTCGTGCTGGCGGCATGGTGGTGGAAGGCAGTGTTAAACGAGACACCGACAGCCTCAAAGTGGAGTTCCAGATTACCGATTATGCCGAAACCGTAACGGTTGAATTTGAAGGTATCCTGCCTGACCTGTTCCGTGAGGGGCAGGGCATTGTTACGCAGGGGCGTATGCAGGGTGATCGCCTGATGGCGGTGGAAGTGTTGGCTAAACATGATGAAAATTACATGTCGCCAGAAGTCGCTGAAGCCCTGGAAAAGGCAGGTGTCGACCCGCAACATCAAAATAAACCTGTAACTGAATATTAATCTTTTACCTAACAATTTAGAGCCATCTGATGCTACCTGAACTCGGACATTTTTCTCTTGCTCTGGCATTGTGCCTAGCCGTTTTGTTGGCCTTCGTGCCATTGGTCGGGGCCGCACGTTCTGATCAGCTGTGGATGGGTTATGCTCGCCCACTGGCCTGGGGACAATTCTTCTTTTTAATGATCAGCTTTGCCTGTTTGATTGCCGCCTTTGTGGGTGATGATTTCTCGGTTGCCTATGTGGCAAAAAACTCCAATTCAGCGTTGCCTGTCGCCTTTAAGGTGAGTGCGGTGTGGGGTGCTCACGAAGGGTCATTGTTGTTATGGGCGTTGATTCTAAGTGGCTGGACCTTTGCCGTTAGTGTCTTTAGTCGTAAATTACCCGATGAGCTGGTGGCTCGTGTACTCGCGGTGATGGGTATGATCAGTGTCGGTTTTGTACTGTTCACGTTAATTACCTCCAACCCTTTTGAACGTTATTTGCCACAAATGCCTGCTGAAGGTGCGGATTTGAATCCGTTGCTACAGGATATTGGTCTGATTCTTCACCCGCCGATGTTGTATATGGGTTACGTAGGTTTCTCGGTAGCTTTTGCTTTCGCGATTGCGGCCTTGATTGGCGGTCAGTTGGACGCCGCTTGGGCACGCTGGTCACGCCCCTGGACAAATCTGGCCTGGGTGTTTTTGACGATGGGTATTGCGCTGGGAAGTTACTGGGCTTATTACGAGCTTGGTTGGGGCGGTTGGTGGTTCTGGGATCCCGTTGAAAATGCCTCCTTTATGCCTTGGTTGGTGGGCACGGCCCTGATTCATTCGTTGGCAGTCACGGACAAACGGGGCGCCTTTAAAAGCTGGACTGTGCTACTGGCAATTTTTGCCTTCTCGTTGAGCCTGTTGGGAACATTCCTGGTACGATCAGGTGTGCTTACCTCGGTGCATGCCTTTGCGACTGATCCGGCGCGCGGCCTGTTTATCCTGATTTTCTTGATATTGGTCATCGGTGGTTCATTAACGCTTTATGCCGTACGGGCACCGGCGGTACTGAGTAAGCCGCTCTTCGGCTGGTGGTCTCGCGAAGTGTTGTTGTTGGTTAACAACGTTGTTCTTACGGTGGCAGCCATTACCGTGCTGTTGGGTACTTTGTACCCACTGATTATTGATGCCCTGGGCATGGGGCGTATCTCGGTAGGGCCTCCATACTTCAATGCCATGTTTGTGCCACTGATGAGTTTACTGTTTGTGTTTATGGGGTTTTCTGCCAGTTCCAAATGGAAAAAAACCACTATGGCCTCCAGCAAAAAACTGCTGCTGATTGCCGCTGCTGTCAGCGTTCTGCTGTCGGTATTGTTGCCATTTTTGTACGGTGCTGAGTTCAATATCAGTGCCGCTTTTGCGGTGTTGTTAGCGCTGTGGATTACCTTAACGGCCCTGCTGGATGTGCGCGATAAAATGCATCAGGGCAGCGGCTCTGCGAGTAGTCGTTTGAAACGTTTGTCACGTAGTTACTGGGGTATGCAGTTGGGGCATTTAGGCATCGCTATGTGTGTTGTTGGTGTTGCTTTTACCTCCATTTACAGTGAGCAGCGCGATGTGAAGCTGGCGCCAGGTGAAGGGGTGCAAGTACAGGAATACAATTTTGTGTTTGAGGGTGTACATCAAGTAGAGGGGCCTAACTTTGATGCACAAGAAGGCCGGATACGTGTTTACCTTGATGGTCAGGAGCAATACCTGATGCAACCGCAGAAACGTGTTTATCGTGCCAGTGGCTCGCCGATGACAGAAGCGGCTATCGAACCCGGTTTTACCCGTGATTTATACGTGGCGTTGGGTGAACGATTGGAAGGTGATGCCTGGGCCGTACGTGTGCACTACAAAGCCTTTGTTAACTGGATTTGGTTGGGTGCTCTGGTGATGTCTCTGGGTGGTTTTTTAGCAATACTGGATAAGCGCTATCGTATTCGCCAACGCAAGCATAACTCCAGTACAGATACGACTAATTCATCACAGACCGTTGCTGGAAACACACCGGTTGCGGAGGCAAATTAATGAGACGTGTCTATTTATTTGTTCCGCTGGTGATCTTTCTGGTGTTGGCGGTACTGCTTGGCAGAGGGCTGATGCTGGACCCCAACAAGATGCCGTCGGCATTGATTGACCAATCTGTACCCGAGTTCAATTTACCTTCGTTGGCCTCTGAGGAGCGGATGCTGACACGGGCAGATGTGGTTGGTGACGTTAGTTTGATCAATGTATGGGGCACCTGGTGTCCTTCGTGTATGCATGAGCATCCTTACCTGATGGAGCTAGCCAGCCAGATCCCTATTATCGGTGTTAACTATAAGGATGTGCGCACCGATGCGAAAAAATGGCTGGTGAAGTTGGGCAACCCTTATGTGGTGAATGTGTTTGATGAAATGGGCACATTGGGTATTGATTTGGGCGTGTTTGGCGCACCGGAGACCTATGTGATTGATCGCCAGGGCATGGTGCGATACAAACACGTGGGTGTGGTCGACGAACGGGTTTGGCTGGAACGCCTGAAACCGGTGGTGGATCAGCTGCGAGGTGAAGGATGAAACAGCTTTGTCTTCGTGTACTGTTATTGGTCGGGTTAGTTGTATCCGGGTCAAGCCTAGCGGCGGTCGATACCTATGAATTTGCCGATGAGCAAACCCGTGAGCGCTTCCATCAACTAAACGGTGAGCTGCGTTGCCCTAAGTGTCAAAACCAGGCATTAGGTGATTCAAATTCGGCAATCGCAACGGATTTACGCCGCGAAGTTTATCGATTGCTGAGCGAGGGTAAAACTGACCGTCAGATTAAAGATTTTCTGGTGACGCGCTATGGCGAGTACATTTTATATCGCCCGGAATTATCTAGTCATACCTTGATGCTGTGGTTGGCACCTTTGTTGCTGTTATTGATCGGATTGGTTGTAGTGGTGGTATTGGTTAAACGTCGTCGTAGTGCTGAGAAAAGCACGACCTTGAATGTTAACGAACAGGAAAATCTGAAAGCATTGTTAGAAGCTTCAGAGACATCTAGTGAAGCGGAGATGGACAAGCGTGATTGAAATGATGGATTTTTGGCTGCTTGTTGCGTTGCTACTGTTAGCCGCACTTAGCTTTGTCTGGTGGCCTGTCTTTATGCAGCGACGTAGCCAGCCCGCTGCTGTTAGCCGACAGGATTTAAACGTTCAGGCTTTTGAATCTCAGGTGGCAGATTTGGAATCTGATCTGCTGGCGGACCGTATTGATTCAGAGCAGTTTGCTGCGCTGAAGGTTGAGTTGGAACGCAATTTGCTGGGTGATGTTGCTCAGCAAGGTGATGAGCCTGCTGCTCAGGCCCCGACGACTCACAAAGGCTTGAGCCTGACCGCAGTGTTATTAAGTGTGATGATAGTGGTGGGTGGTTTAGGCCTGTATCTAAAGTATGGTAGTAGCGGAACATTACAGGAGATGGCTGCGCAACAGACGCTGGTGCATAAGCTTTCTGAACTGACTCCTGATGAGCGTGTAACGCTACTGGAAAAGGAAACGGTTAATAATCCTCAGCAAACGGATGTTTGGTATGCACTTGCGAACATCTATTTTCAGCAGGGACGTGCTGATAAAACGAAATACGCCTATGACCAGCTGTTAGCCGTGGTCGGTGAAGACTCGGTGCTGCTTGCCGAGTATGCTCAAATCCTGTTTTTTATGAGCGAAAACAAGGTTACGGCTGAGGTTGCAGCTGTTGCTGAACGTGCTTTGAAAGTGGATCCTCGTAACGTGAGTGCGTTGGGTTTGTTAGGTATTAATGCTTTCGAGAATGGATTTTATTCAAAAGCTATTGCGGCTTGGCAGACAGCGTTAAGTGTGGCGCCTGATGCGCAGGGTGCTGAGGCGTTACGACTGGGTATTGAGCGTGCCAGAGCATTAATGGGTGAAGAGCCTCAGGCTGTAGCTGGCGCACAATTGACAGTAATGATCAGTCTTGATGAGGCGCTGGCTGGTCAAGTTGACCCTGAACAGGTTGTGTTTGTATTAGCGCGAGCTGTAACGGGGCCGAAGATGCCGCTGGCAGCGCATAAACTACGGGTGAAAGATTTACCTGCAACTGTAACCTTGAACGATGAGATGGCGATGAGACCCGAATTAAAACTCTCGTCGGTTGATGAAGTTGAGGTGCTGGCGCGAGTATCAATTTCCGGTCAGCCAATGGCTCAAGCGGGGGATTTGCAGGGCAGTTTTAGGCCTGTTAATGTTAGCTCCCAACAGGCGCCAATAAAGATTGTTATTGATCAAGTTGTTGAATAATCTGGGCAATAATATACGGACTTATTTTTAACTAAAACCGTTTCAGGGTTCTGTCGCTAATGCGCTTGAAGAGTATTAAATTAGCCGGATTCAAGTCTTTCGTTGACCCGACAACGGTGCCATTCCCCAATAACCTGACCGCGGTTGTTGGTCCCAATGGTTGTGGTAAATCTAATATTATTGATGCCGTGCGCTGGGTGATGGGCGAAAGCTCTGCCAAAACGCTGCGCGGTGACTCCATGACTGACGTGATTTTCAGCGGTTCCTCGGCACGTATGCCCGTGGGACAGGCTTCGGTCGAACTGATCTTTGATAACAGTGACGGTTCGTTGACCGGCGAATACGGTAAATTCAGCGAAATCGCTGTGCGCCGCCTGGTGACCCGCGAATTACAATCCACTTATTTTCTTAACGGCAGTAAATGCCGCCGCCGTGATATTCAGGATATTTTTCTTGGCACCGGCATGGGGCCGCGCAGTTATTCCATTATTGAGCAGGGCACCATTTCGCGTTTTGTGGAAGCCAAGCCTGAAGAACTGCGTAACTTTATCGAAGAAGCCGCGGGCATTTCCAAATATAAGGAACGCCGCCGTGAGACTGAAAATCGTATTCGTCACACCAAAGAAAATCTCGATCGCCTCAATGATATTCGTGAAGAGCTAGATCGTCAGATTCACCATCTGCAACGTCAGGCCAAGGCCGCCGAACAATACTCCGAACTGCGACAGCAGGAGCGCACCGCCAAGGGTGAACTGCTGGCGATTCGTTGGCGCGCATTAAATGAGGTTGCCGCCGGACAGGAAAAACTGGTTAGCGAGCAACAGGTACAGCTTGAGGCCGTGCATGCCGAACAGCGCGCCATCGAAACAGGCATTGAGAAACAACGTGTCTTGCAAACTGAAGTCAGTGATAGCCAGCAGCAGGTGCAGAGCCAGCTGTATCAGGTTGGTACAGAGATCGCTCGCCAAGAACAGAATATTCAACACCAGCAGCAACGTGCCCAACAGTTGGAAATTGAACTGCAACGTACCGAAGCGGCAAAACGTCAGGCGGCCAATGACCTGGAATCTGATCAGCAAAAGACGGAAATATTGCAGGAGCAATTGCTGGAGCTGGCGCCGGAAATGGAATTGCTGGCCGAACAGGAATTACAAAGCGCCGAACAGCTGGAGTTGGCTGAGGCCACTATGCAGCAGTGGCAGCAAAGCTGGGACGAATTTAACCAGCAGGCCGCAGAGCCGCGCCAACGCGCCGAAGTGGAGCAGTCCCGCATTCAGCACTTGGAACAAAGCATTGCCACCTTGCAGCAGCGTGTTGAACGTTTGCAGCAGGAAAAAGCCAGTTTTGGTGAGAACCCGGAAGATAGTCATATCCTGGAATTGCAGGAACAGATGGCGATGCTGGATGAACGTTCTGATCAGCACAAAGAACGTGTTACCGAGTTAATGCGGCAGATTGAACAGCAGCGAGAAAAAAATCAGCAGCTGAGCCAATCACTGGATCAGGCGCGTCGTTCCATGCAGGAACAGCAAGGCCGCCATGGCTCGTTAGAAGCTCTGCAACAGGCTGCGTTGGGTAAAACCGATGCGCCGGTGGTGCAGTGGCTGGAGAAAAACCAACTGCATCGCCTGCCGCGTCTGGCGCAGAATTTACAGGTCGAAAATGGCTGGGAACGGGCGCTTGAAACAGTACTCGGGCATCATCTGCAGGGTGTCTGTGTGCAGCAGGGTGCTGATCTTTCCAATGCCCTGGCTAATCTGGCCGAGGGTAGCATTACGTTGCTAAATCCTGATCAGGCTCAGGGGACGACAGCTGCTGGTGAGTTAAAAAGTTTGCTAAGCAAGGTGCATTCATCCTGGAATCTCAGTTCATTACTGACCGGTGTGTATGTGGTTGCTGATTTAGCCGAGGCATTACAGCAACGTGATCAGCTGGCTGCTCACGAATCCATCGTTTGTCGTGATGGCCTGTGGCTGGGGCGTGGCTGGATTCGTGTTACCCGTGAGGGCAATGAGCAGGCCAGCGTGCTGGAACGTCAGCAGGAATTACAGTTGTTGGATGAACAAATTGCTGAATTAGATGAGCAAATAGAAATTCAGAGCGTCGATCTGGATGCTGGCTTGTTACAGCTAAAAAATGCCGAGCAGGCGCGTGAAACTGCGCAGCATGAATTGAATTCACTGTTGCGGCAACATGCGGATTTAGCTTCGCAGTTGAGTGCCAAACAGGCCCGCATAGAACAGCTAAATATGCGTCGTCAGCGTCTTGATAATGATCTTGAAGAACACAGTGAGCAACTGTTGCAGGAACAGGAGAAACTGGCCGAATCGCGCTTAACCTGGCAGCAGGCGTTGGAGGAAATGGAGCAGGACGTTGCGCGCAAGGAAGAGCTGTTGCAACAACGTGATAGCAGCCGTACTTTGCTTGATGATGTACGCCAGCGTGCTCGTCATGATCGTGAACTGGCCCATCAGGCAGCTTTGAAACAGCAGTCTGTTAGCACTCAATTGGAAGCCCTCAATCAAGGTGTCGAGCGTTTGCATACGCAACTACAGCATCTGGGCGAACGTGAAACCAGTTTGCGTGAGGATATGGGCGAGTCGGCAATGCCGATGGATGAGCTAAGGGAAACACTGGGGACTCAGTTGGAAAAACGCCTGCGTTTGGATAATCAACTCACAGAAGTGCGCGCGCAGGTCGACAAGGTTGCCTATGAGTTAAGTCAGCTGGACGAAAAACGTCACCAGGCAGAGCAACGACTGGAGTCGGTACGCAATCAGCTGGAGTCCAGCCGGGTTGAAGCACAGGGCTTGCACGTACAACGTGAAAATCTGGAAAGCCAGCTGCGTGAAATGAAGCAGGACCTTAAAACGCTTGTCGAACAACTGTCCGAAGATGCCGTAGAAGCGAATTGGGAAAATACCCTGACGCAGCTGCAAAATTGTATACAGCGGCTGGGTGCGATCAATCTGGCTGCCATTGATGAGTACAAAACGCAGTCCGAACGTAAAACTTATTTGGATGCACAGAACGAAGACCTTGAAGAAGCGCTGGAAACGCTGGAGAATGCGATCCGCAAAATCGATCGTGAGACGCGCACCAAATTTAAGGAAACCTTCGACAAGGTTAACAATGGTTTGCAGGACTTATTCCCTAAGGTGTTTGGCGGCGGTCATGCCTATTTGGAATTAACAGGCGAAGATTTGCTGGATACTGGCGTCACAATCATGGCGCGCCCGCCGGGTAAACGTAACAGCACCATTCAGCTGTTGTCCGGGGGTGAAAAGGCATTAACAGCAATTTCGCTGGTATTCTCGATTTTCCAATTGAACCCAGCACCCTTTTGTATGTTGGACGAGGTGGATGCGCCACTGGATGACGCCAACGTTGGTCGTTTCTGTCGAATCGTAAAAGAGATGTCGGAAACGGTACAATTTATATATATTACACACAACAAGGTGACCATGGAGATGGCAAGCCATATGATGGGTGTGACCATGTACGAGCCGGGTGTTTCTCGACTGGTTTCCGTGAATGTAGATGAAGCCGCTGAGTTAGTCGCGGTTTAATAAATTTAATTGAAAAAAGAATTTGATAGATATGGATTTTAGCTTACGCGAGTGGCTTATTGTTGTCGGCGTTATCGTCATTGTGGGTGTCTTGATTGATGGTTATCGTCGTGTGCGCTCGGGTTCGCGTGGCCGAATTAAGATGTCCATCGATAAAAGTCAGCAGCTTTCTGAAAATGATCGAATGGATTATTTTGGTGGTGAGCTGCCTAACGGCGGCGCGCGAGTTGTAAACCGTTCTGGCGATGCTGTCACTGAAACAGATTCGGCTACGGAATCTATGGAACAACAGGTTTCTGCTTTTGATGTGGCGCATGAGCTGCGCCCTGATCCGCTGTTTGCGGATGACTATGAGCCTGAAATTTCTGTGCCAGTTGATGAGGCTTCTAAAGACGAACTTTCCCCAACGCCTCCGGAGCCTACTCAACCGGAAACTGACACTAAAACAGTAATCGATGAAAGTCCTGTTGTGGAACCTGCTCCTCAACCTGAGCCCCAAAAAGCGGCTTTTCAGGAGGTTGAAGAGGTTATTGTCATGAACGTATTTTCCCGAGATGGCAGTGGCTTTAATGGCTCAGATTTGATGCGGGTTATTTTGGCATGCGGCATGCGCTACGGAGAAATGGATATTTTTCACCGTGAAGAAGAGGGCGCCGGTGCTGCAATTCAGTTTAGCATGGCTAACCTGGTCAAGCCGGGCACCTTTAATCTTGATGGCATGGATGATTTTTCGACGCCGGGTGTGAGCTTTTTCTTGAGCCTGCCAGGCCCGAAAAATAGCATGAAGGCCTTGGATTACATGTATGAAACGGCTCAGTGCGTAGTGAAAAACCTCAATGGTGAGCTGAAGGATGAAATGCACAGTGCCATGACCAGCCAAACCATTGAGCACTCACGCCAGAAAGTACGTGATTTTGAGCGTCGTCAGTTATCCTTGCTGCGCTAAGCTGTATTTTTCTTTTGTAACATTCCCCGTAATAATTTGCGTAAAGCCCTTACATGACCTCCGTCCAAGATCAGCAGGAAATCGAGGCGTTACGCGCCGAACTCAATCAACATAACTACCGTTATTATGTGCTGGATGATCCGTCGGTGCCCGATGCCGAATATGATCGTTTGCTGCGCCAGTTACAGCACTTTGAAGCCAATAACCCGCAGTTAATTACAGTTGACTCACCGACTCAGCGAGTGGGCGCTCAACCCTTGTCAGCCTTTGGTGAAGTCGCCCACGAAGTGCGCATGTTATCGCTCGATAACGCTTTTGATGACGATGAAATGCGCGATTTCGAGCGTCGCATTAAAGATCGTTTGAAAGATGATGCTGATCTTGAGTTCGCCTGTGAGCCTAAGCTGGATGGCATTGCCGTCAGTTTGCTTTATGAAGAGGGTCTGTTTGTGCGTGGTGCGACGCGTGGCGATGGCCAAACCGGCGAAAACATCACCCAGAATTTACGCACCGTACCTTCTATCCCGCTGAAATTAATGGGCTGTGGCTGGCCGCAACGCCTTGAGGTGCGCGGCGAAGTTTATATGCCCAAGGCCGGTTTTGACGCTTTTAATCAGCAGGCGTTGGCGAAGGATGAAAAACCTTTTGTTAATCCACGTAATGCTGCTGCCGGTAGTCTGCGACAACTGGACGCCAGAGTAACGGCCAAACGACCGTTGGAAATGTGCAGCTACAGCGCTGGTGTGGTAGAAGGAGGCGAATTACCTGTCAATCATAGTGATGTGTTGAAACAGTTACATGGTTGGGGTTTTCGGATCAACGATCAGATGGCTGTGGTGCAGGGCATCGAAGGTTGTATTGCGTATTATCAGAGTTTGCAGACGCGCCGAGATACGCTTCACTATGAAATTGACGGCATTGTTTTTAAACTCAATTCGTTGAAATTACAGCAACAGGTAGGCTTTGTATCACGTGCACCGCGCTGGGCGATTGCCTATAAATTTCCGGCCCAAGAAGAAATCACCCAACTGCTTGATGTTGAATTTCAGGTCGGGCGTACCGGCGCTATCACACCGGTGGCAAGATTGGAGCCGGTCTTTGTCGGTGGTGTGACAGTCAGTAATGCCACACTGCATAACGGTGATGAAATTGAACGCCTTGGTGTACGCTGTGGCGATACAGTCATTGTACGACGTGCCGGTGATGTCATCCCGCAGGTTGTGCAGGTGGTGCTTGAAAAACGGCCTGATAATAGTCGGGTAATTGTATTCCCCGCGACATGCCCAGTGTGTGATTCCAGTGTGATTCGTGCTGAGGGTGAAGCGGCCGCACGCTGTACCGGCGGCCTGTATTGTGCGGCCCAGCGTAAGGAAGCTATCAAGCATTTCGCCTCCCGTAAGGCTTTTGATGTTGAGGGCTTGGGTGACAAGCTGGTAGATATGCTGGTCGATCAGCAATTGATCAACAGTATTGCTGATCTGTTTCATCTGGAGCATGCAGCAGTTAGTGGTCTTGAACGCATGGGTGATAAATCCGCGCAAAACCTGCTGGATGCGCTGCAAAAGAGCAAGCAAACCACTCTGGCGCGTTTTATCTATGCGTTGGGCATTCGTGAAGTAGGGGAAGCAACGGCAGCCAGTCTGGCCAGCCATTTTGCGGAACTGGCTGCGCTGATGCGGGCTAATGAAGAGCAACTGTTAGAGGTGGATGATGTTGGGCCGATTGTGGCTAGCCATATCGTGAATTTTTTCCAGCAAGGTCATAACCAGGAAATTATTACTGCGTTGTTGGCTGAGGGAGTACAGTGGCCTGTCATCGAGAAAAAATCTGTTCAGGAAATGCCCCTGGCTGGTCAGACTTGGGTATTGACTGGAACGCTGGAAACTTTGAGCCGAGATCAAGCCAAGGAGCGCTTGCTGGCCTTGGGTGCCAAAGTCAGTGGTAGCGTTTCAGCAAAAACCCATTGTGTGGTTGCCGGAGCTAGTGCCGGCTCAAAACTCAGCAAAGCGGAGACGCTAGGTATAGAGGTGCGCGACGAGTCTGCACTGTTAGTTTTACTGGAACAATTGGAAGCTTCCTAATTGTTTAAGTTTTGCTACACTGAAGCGAAATAAGAAAAGTATTGTTGGGGACGACATGTCTGATTTTCATCGTAATACTCCAGATGACCACGTCATTGATAAAATGAGTCATGAGCGATATCTTCGTACGGGGCGCTCAAGTCGTAGCAGAATAAAAATATTGGGGCTGGGTGTCACACTCGGAGTAACGCTTCTGGTGCTGCTGGTTGTCTCTATTTACAGTGCCAGTAAAATTTCATCGCTGAGCGGTGAAAAGGTGGACCTGGAGCGTAAGCTAGTTACTGCCGAACAAGAAATTAATACGCTTACCCCGAAGCTTGAAAAAACCCGTGCCGAACTGAATGATCTGGTGCAAAGTCGTTTCCCCAATCTCCAGCCACTTACAATCAATAATATGCTGGAGATCAATGAAGGCCTCATCAAACAGGTGGTTTTCACTAAAATCAAACAGGGTAAGCAGGACGTTTATAAATACCTGCTGGTGGTTGAAAATTCGGCGGTTAAAAAAATAAACCCCAGTTTTCGTGTGCTGTTATTTGACGAGTTTGGTGTTCACGTAGGCAGTGCCGATGTGGTTGATAAACGAGCTCTTGAGTCGGGTGAAAGCCGTGATTATACCGCGGAGTTTGAGCTGCTGTTTGAGACTATACCAAAACATTTTTACATCGAAGATTTGAGTGCTAATTACACCCGTCTCGCGAATTAATACCCTTCAAAATAATTAAGACATTTTTTGCCGACTCCCCGATCCTGACCTAGACTTAAACAGGTTGGTCGTACATCCAGCGCCAAGTGCGTTGTCTCTGCTTGTTTGACCTTTTGCTTACCTTTTAACGAAGGTGCTGTTTTTTTAATTAGTTTTATATCAAGGTAAACCCGTCATCTACCTCTGAGTACATGTCATAGACACGCCTTGATGATGAATGGAGCCGTTATGTTAAATCATGCGTTGTTAGTCGATGATTCCAAGTCTGCGCGCTTTGCCCTGCGCAAATTATTGGAGCGTAACGGATTGCGGGTAGATATCGCAGAAAACGCCGAGCAAGCGCTGGGTTTTTTGAATAACCATCACCCCGATGTGATTTTTATGGATCATCTCATGCCTGGCATGGATGGGTTCGAAGCGGTTAAAATTATAAAGAATCAACCAAACACAGCTAGCATTCCTGTGGTGATGTGTACCTCAAAGGATGGCGAAGCCTATACGGCGCAAGCTCAGGCTATAGGCGCGGTTGATATCCTATCCAAGCCAGCGACACCGGGTTCTCTGAAAGTTGTGTTGAGTAAACTTTGCCAGGCGGCAAATGATATGTCTGATGCAGAGGGCAAAACCGAAACAACTATTGAAGCATCGGCCGAGCAACTCTTTGAACAGGTTGCCGGTGCCTATGTGGTGGATCAAAGCGAACCTGAAGTGCATGCCAGTAAACCGGTTATGCCAATTCTAGAAGATGTGGTGGTGCCCGTTGAAGAGATTCAGCGTGTTGCAACGGTGGCTGCTAAAGAGGTGGCTGAACGTGAAATTGCTGATCGGATTGCCAGGCAGTTGGCTGATAAAGTCCCTGAAATGCGTGAAATGGTGATGGCGAATTTTGACTCTGTCGTGCGCAGCATGCTTAAGGGCTATATTGACGAAGCGATGCTGCAGGCGAAGCAGGACTTTACGGAAATTGTCCGTAATGAAGCTCGTCTGGTTGCTGATGAGATTAGCCACGAAGTGCTTGAAACAAATGTTAAGGCGAGCGTGAAGGCGGTTGAAGAATCAATGCACCGTGAAATGAATGAACATTTGGTGGAGGTGTATACCAATATTGGCGACCTTAAAGCCAATCAACAACTTAAAAAGGCTTCGCCTGAGCTTCAGCAAGAGTTGCAAAGCCAGTCTCGCGAAGCGGCAGCTGAAGTATCCCGTGAAGCCCTTGTTGAGGCATCAAGTATCGCCCAGCAGGCAGCTCGGAGTGTTGCAAAAGAAACTACCGAAAAGGCTAATCAACGCATACAGGAAACAGTGGATGCGAAGATGTCCAGTGCTTTGGAAAATGTAAATCAGGTAGCGCGCACCGAGGCGGCAGAGATTGCCTGGCAAAAGGTCGAGGAGTCTCAGAATGTTGTACAGGGTAAGATTGGTTCTGCCAAAACTGTGGGCGTGTTGGCACTGTTGACGGCAATTGGCGCTATCGTTATGAGTTTTGTAATGTAAATTAGCTGACTTAAGACTGTAGCAGCCCCGTTTCGTCACAGTGCGAAACGGGGCTTTTTTATGGTCGGTGATTTTAGCGGTTTGCCTGCTCAGCTCTTTTCATGCGGCTGTATCGCACAAACATCATGGTGGCCGTAAACAGGGTGACGCTGGCGACAGTTTCGATGCCTGAAAAGAGTGGCTCCCTGCCTTGCATTAAATTTGTTATCGCCATGATGATATAGAGTAACAGTACACAGCTCATATACAGGTGGGCCATGCTGTTACCACGTAGCAGCCAGGGTAGAAAAACGAGCAGTGGTACCGTTTGAATTAATAATACGTCTAGAGTGCTAAGTGATGGTTCCCTGGCAATCCAGCTGGTAATTAATGAAGCCAGTAGGGCCGCATAACTGGTGAGTGTAACTAAACGGCTGATTTTCACACGTTTGCTCAGATTCACGAGCTTTCTCCAGCTAGTTTTAAGGTTAATGCAGCCAAACGTTTGCCCTGTGCCTGACATAACGATAGTTCAGCTTCTGTCAGCGGTAGGTTGTTGTCGCTGCCTGCGACATGAGTTGCACCGTAGGGCGTGCCGCCGCTTTGGGTACTGATTAATTCAGATTCGCTGTAGGGAATGCCGCTGATGATCATGCCGTGATGTAACAGTGGGAACATCATGCTGAGCAGGGTTGTTTCCTGGCCGCCGTGTAAACTGGAGGTGGAGGAAAACACACTGGCAGGTTTGTTGATCAACGCACCACTGAGCCACAGGCCTGACGTGCCGTCGATAAAGTATTTCAGCGGGGCTGCCATGTTGCCAAACCGGGTGGGGCTACCCAGCGCCAGGCCGGCGCAGTGACGCAAATCCTCTTCACTACAATAGACGGCGCCCTCTTCAGGAATACTGTCGGCAACGGCTTCACAGACCGTAGAAATAGCTGGCACAGTGCGCAGACGCGCTTCAATACCTTCGACTTCATTTATGCCTCGCGCAATACGTTGCGCCATTTCGGCGGTGGCGCCGTGACGACTGTAATAAAGAACCAGTACGTAGGGTTTTACATTCGCCATTTCAGTATCTCCAAAACCTGTTCCGGTGGACGGCCCAGCGCAGCTTTATCATTGACGACAACAATGGGGCGTTCAATCAACTTAGGGTGGTCGTGCATAGCTTGAATGAGCTGTTCTTCGCTGAGACTGTCATCCTTGAGATTGTTTTCTTTGTAGGCATCTTCACCCTTACGTAACAGTGCGCGCGCGGAAATGCCCAATTTGGCCAACAGCTCAGTGAGTTCATCGGTGCTGGGCGGTGTTTCAAGATAAAGAATGATTTCGGGTTCAATATTTTTTTCTTCAAGTAGGGCCAAGGTCTGACGCGACTTGGAGCAGCGAGGGTTGTGGTAAATAGTAACGTGGCTCATGGCATTTACTCTCCTGAAAACAGGGCTTTCTCTAATAGCCCCCGACAACTTACAATCAGAGACCTCTGTATAAAGCAAAAGCCTCAATCAATATGGATTGCGGATTTTAATGCATTTTGGATCATCAATGTGAAAATAAAGCAGCGGCTAACACAACTTACTCTGGTACTGTTTTGTACAGGCCTGCTCAGTGCCTGCGGGCAGCCGGAATTTGTTGATGCCGAAGGCAACAGCTTTGACTGGCAGGATTATAAAGGGCAGTGGTTGGTGGTGAATTTTTGGGCTGAATGGTGTGCGCCCTGTCTGGAAGAAACCCCAGAATTAAACCGGTTGCACAGCGCTGAGAATCAAAGTGTATTGGGTGTGAATTTTGATCGGCCTGAATTGGCTGAACTTCAACGGCAGGTCAGCACGCTGGCGGTGAAATTCCCCGTCATTTACAGTGAGAAAAAACAGCGTTTAAAAGAACTGACACCGCAGGTATTACCTACCACCTATGTATTTGACCAGCAGGGCGAACTGTTAAAAACACTGGTGGGACCGCAAACTCAGCAGAGTATTGAAGCAGCTATGAAGAAAAGTCAGGAGAACATTCACTGATGGCAAAAATCTGTGTGCATAGCTTTGTTTCTGGCAAGGTTCAGGGTGTTTGGTTTCGCCAGTCTACCAAGGAACAAGCACTTAAACAGGATGTGACGGGTTGGGCAAAAAATCTTAGTGATGGTCGTGTTGAGGTGTTGCTATGCGGCGATGTGGATGCGGTAGGCAAAGTGCAGTACTGGCTGCATCATGGGCCGGAATTGGCGCGAGTTGTTGAGGTGGTTGCTGAAGAGCTGGACTACCAGTATGTAGACGGTTTTGTCACGGGTTAATTATTATTCTATCGGATAAAAAGGACGTTTTTTTAAAGTAAAAGGTGATGCTAATTGGTGTGGCGCGTGTGTTGAGAGTGACGATTCAAGCCTTGGGGGATTAACGTAGGCCTGATAAGCCGCAGGTGCCATCAGGCTTTTCATTTTGCCGGAAGGCGCTTTGCTTTTCCGGCCTACTTGCGTTTAAGTTTTTTCACACAAAAACAAAATAATTACACCAATAACAGCCGATGCAATTGCACTCACAGTTGAATGCTTTTTATAAGCTCGAAGCCCTCCACTTTCTGAAAAAACAATTTATACGACATCAAAAAAGTAGTTTCTGTACGCAAAATTATCGATACAACGACACATACCACAATGAGATAGAAACAAGCCTCATGCAACATTTTTATCTCCAGTTATTTATAGTACTTATCATCGTCAAAACTTATTTCTGGTGCATGGAACTCTGGAAAAAGGGGACGCATTTATTTTCCACGCCACGCCTCAAATTCGGCACCTTAGTTTCTCAATTAAACCCTGCATCAGTGTCTCACTAAAACCAGCCTCAGCCGTCACCGAGCTACATAAATTTGCACCGGCTGGAAAGCAGCTAGATTTTTGTTTGAAGAGTTGCAGGGCTTTCCCGTCACCCTTCAAAATATCCCGAATCACCAAAGGACTTAACATGCCCGCCGTCTCCATGACCGGGCAGGACACCATATTGTGAAGTGCGGTTAATAGCTTGGGGCCGATAAACTGGGGTGGCATGCGCCCTTGATTTGCGCGTAACAGTTGTTCGGCACTGGCGGTGTAATAATCCAGAAAATGATTGCCGCGGCAGTACATCATAAAGGCGTTATGTACCTTAGTGTAGGCGCGCAGCTTTTGGTTCTTATCTTCCTGAACCCATACTTCTCTGCCTAGCGCGAAGGAGCTATCTGGCAGGATAAATTGCTCAGGGTTGAAGATCAGAAAGTCAGCGTCGCACCAGATGACTCGTTGGTAGCCCTTTGCTAAAGCCTGTTGCATGGCTTTTAGTCGGGCGAGGTCACTGGCGATGACCTTTTGTGTCTCGGTTTTCTCGATGAGCTCTGGGGCAAGCGATTCAAAAATCTCATCGCCTAGCCATTGGTAGTCGAAGTTATTGTCAGCAACCCAGCACTGAACTGAATTCATACAGTCCTGCAGCCATGTGAAGGGCAAGGGAGAGCGATGGGATTGGATAACCAGTGTATGTTTCAATTTAGGTAAACGGCTTCAGGGGAATGGATAGAAACTGGTTCAGTTGTTGGTATACCAGCGTCTTTCCCACGCTAGTAATACTTTTTCTGGGTATTTTGTCTTACCCAAACTGCCGTTATAACGCGCCAGAGCGCGGATCATGTCGCCTTTTTCTTTTTTCAGATAGTAACTGAGGATAGTGCAGCCGTAGCGCAGGTTGGTATCAATATCCATCAGGTTATCATCAGGACGGCCGATTTCCTTTTTCCAAAAGGGCATGACTTGCATGAGACCGCGCGCACCCACATAGGACAGTGCATAGTGGTCAAAGTAACTTTCAATTTGAATGACCGATAACACCAACTCAGGTTGTAATTTTGCACGGGTCGCTTCGCGGTGAATCGCGCGTAGCAGCTCAAGACGCCTTTTATCATCTTTGATAAAGCGCTGTAGACGACCAGACATGTCCACTAACCAGACCTCGGCATCAAAACGATCCTCAAAACTGTCGGCTTGATTGATGGTTTGTTTGAGTACGCTGCGCAGCTCGGAGTCAACTTGGGTTGCATGCACTGGTGTAGAAGCCAGTAATAACAGAGATAAGCTTAGCGTTAGCAGGTTATAAACAAATACGCGCATGGAGTGTCTGGATTGTGGAGGATACTTTTTACAGTGTAGACGAATTTATTGCTGGTTGTCCTGTTGGCACTGCTTAACAGTTTAAAATTTATCGCGGTTTGATTTTAGCTCTGGTTTTTGTCATGACATACTGGACGAGTGTTTTACTTAATATGTGGGCGAACCTAACAGGGCTAAAAGGGTCTTAGCTTTGCAAATTATCGCTTTATAAATTACCGGGAGGTTGCTGCGATGAAATACAAAATGTTGATTGTTATTCCTGTGTGTCTGTTTCTGATTGCTTGCGGCACTAACCCTTCAGCAACAACCTATAGTCGTGATCAGACGCTTGCTGTTCAGCAGGTGCAATTGGGTACCGTTGCGTCTATTCGACATGTGCAAATTGAAGGTACACAAAGTGGTGTTGGTGCAGCTGCGGGTACGGTGATTGGCGGTGTTGCTGGCAGCGGTATTGGTGATGGTCGAGGCAGCACCATTGCGGCGGTTGTTGTGGGTGTCGCCGGTGGTCTGATCGGTAATAAGGTGGAGAATGCCGTGACGAAAAAGATCGGTTTGGAAATAACTGTGCAACTGGATAATGGCAACGCGATATCAGTGGTGCAGGCAGCCGAGGAAAGTTTTCAGGTGGGTGATCGCGTGCGTCTTTTAACGAGCCAGGGTACGGCGCGTATTAGTCACTAACTTTTTCATATTTGGTGGTTAGGTACTCTTTTAACAGGGTTGTAAATCCGTTTTAGCCGAGCCGGTAGCTTAGGGTTACCGGGGGGATTCTTATGTTTAAATCATTGTTATGTGCATTTGTTTTCTGTGTGATGGCATACCCTGCGCAGGCTGCAGATCTGCAACAATATGAAACCGCTCAGGCAAGCTGGACGCAAACGCTGGAGCAGTTTGTTGATGACCAGGGGCGGACGGATTTTCGTGCGTTGGCTGAAAATGCAGATGACCTTACTCACTTTGTGCGTTTTATTGAATCCGCCAGTCCAGCGTCTAATCCAGAGCTATTTACAACGCAGGATGAGGTGTTGGCTTATCATCTTAATGCCTACAATGCGTTAGCGATGTACGGTGTTATCAGTGAAAATATCCCTGCTGATTTCGACAGTTTTTTCAAACGTCTGCGTTTCTTTAAATTTCGTTCCGTTGTGATCGGTGGCCAGAAAACATCACTTCAGGATTACGAAAATGATGTGATTCGATTGTTTGGTGAGCCGCGCGTACATTTCGCGCTTAACTGCATGGTACGTGATTGCCCACGTTTACCGATGCAGCCTTTCAAGGCTGAAACACTGGAACAACAGCTGGAAAGCGCCGCACAGGAGTTTTTTAATAAAGATAAACATATTCGTGTGGATGCCAACAAACGCATCCTGTATGTGTCTAAAATCCTCGATTTTTACACCGAAGATTTTGTATCGTCTGGTGAGGATAAAGAGCTGCTTAACTATGTGAATCGTTATGCCAGCATGAAGGTGCCAAAGGGTTATAAGGTAAAATTTATTGATTATGACTGGACCATTAATCAGCAGCCAAAACAGCTAGTCGGCACGCGTTTTGATTCAAACGCACAGTTAAATTAATTAAGTTTTATTGGCTTGGATCAAGGTCCGCGAAACGGGATTGCCTGACCATGGCGTCTGACTTCAGACAGCAATTCGGGTAATTCAAATGACAGACATTATTAACATCGGTATCGTAACGGTTTCCGATCGTGCTAGCCGCGGTGAATATGAAGACCTTGGTGGTCCAGCCATTGAAGAGTGGATCGGAAAAGCCATTACCAACAACTGGCAGCCGGTTAAACGAGTAATACCTGACGAACAGGATCAGATCGAGCAGGCACTGCGTGAATTGTGTGATGAGCAGGGCTGCCATCTGGTGGTGACAACGGGCGGTACCGGGCCTGCCAAGCGTGATATTACACCTGAAGCCACGGTGGCAGTGTGCGACAAAATTATGGATGGTTTTGGTGAGCTGATGCGGTCGGTATCGCTGCAATACGTGCCAACCGCGATTTTGTCGCGTCAGATTGCCGGTATTCGTGGTGAGTCATTGATTGTAAACCTGCCAGGAAAACCCAGTGCTATTGCTGATTGCCTTGAAGCGGTTTTCCCGGCTATCCCTTACTGTATTGATTTGATTGAAGGCTATTATCTGCAAGCCAATGAGCAATTTATTACCGCATTTCGTCCCAAACCTAAGTAGTTTAGCTGTTAATTTGACGCGTCAGGCGTTGCTCGCGTGAGCGCTTCTGGCCGACAAAAAAGGTTTGGTTTTTGGCGCATCAGCCTGATTCTTTTTGTCCTGGCTGTCATTTTTCTGCCAATAGGCCTTTTAAGCGCGATCAGCGATTCCAGACCATTGGTGACTGAATCAGCGAAGATCGATTCCAACAGTGCGATCAAAGCCCGGCGCATAGCTAAACAGTTTTATCGTGGTTTGATGCGACCTGCTTCAGCACCAAGCTCCAGAATCACTCTGTCAGAGACTGACCTCAATGAGGTTCTCGCACTTGCCGTACGAGGCGTCCGCGCGGCGAAGGCGCGGGCCCGTATTGATTCTGCGGGGTTAACGGGAAGCATTACTTTACACCTACCTCAAAATCCTTTCGGCGACTATATCAATGTAACGGCGAATATTGAGCCGTTCCGCGATGGTCTGAAGGTCAGTAAACTGATCGTGGGGGATTTAAAACTATCGGGGCGAATTTTGCTTGGCATTGCTGAATCCCTGTTAAACCGCGCGCTGGAAGGTGAAACATTGGGCACGGAGCTGCTCGCTGCAATTGAATCGCTGGCGGTCAACAGCTCACAGGTGACGGTGGTTTACCACCCCGTGTCGAACTTCCGGCATAAGGTGAATCGGTTAAAAGAGCAGGTGCAATTCGGCGAAAACGATTCGCAGCTAGTACGCAATTATTACCAGCAGCTGTGTACATTTCGCCAGCAGGGACCTTCTGGCGGCCATGGGGCATTGGGGGCTTATCTAAGCCATGTCTTTCATTACGCCCAGCAACGCAGTTTGGAAAGCGGGCAAGCGGCTGAAGAAAATCGTGCGGCTCTGTTGGCGTTGGCATTGTTTTTAGGCTCCAATAAATTCGATACTTTGATTGGTGCGCTGGATAACAGCTCCTGTCGGCCCGCGCGAGGAAATATTGGCTTGGCAAACCGCAATGACCTGCGGCTGCACTTTGTTTTTTCGGCCGCGTTGCAGGTGATGTCCAGCAGTGGTGTGAGCTTCTCTATTGGTGAATTTAAGGAATTGCTGGATACGGAGCGGGGTGGTTCGGGTTTTAGTTTTGTCGATTTAGCTGCTGATCGAGCGGGTATTCGTTTTGCCGAATTTGCGGTTGATGAGGGCAGTGCCCGTCAGTTACATAAAGTGGCGGCAGAATTTGCAAAAGAAGCAGTGTTTTTTCCGTCAATTTCAGGCTTGCCTGAGGGCATCCGTCAGCAGGAGTTTGAGCGGCAGGGTGGTATTGAAAGTGAGTTTTATAAAAAGCATCTTGCGACGATTGAGCAGCGTATCGATCGATTGGCGCTGTATCAAACTCCCTGACGTATAAAAAGACAGAACTGCCCACAGTTGCGGGCAGTTTTATGGTCGTGACAGCGTTATTTAAGCGCTTAGTGTCTCTTTGATAAAAGCAACGGCCTCATCGGCGGGCAAATCCTGACGTTCCTGGCTGCGACGTTCCTGATACTCAATCTGGTTTTCTTTTAGACCACGGTCGCTGATTACGATGCGGTGTGGAATGCCGATCAAATCCATGTCGGCGAACTTGACGCCGGGGCTGGTTTTCTTGTCGCGATCATCGATAAACACGTCGATGCCCAGATCCTGTAGCTCTTGGTAAACACGGTCAGCCGTTTCTTTCACCTGCTCTGATTTATCGTAGTTCATTGGTACGATACCCACCTGGAAAGGTGCCAGGCCGGTAGGCCAAATGATGCCCTTGTCATCGTTGTTTTGCTCGATAGCCGCAGCTACCACACGGGTTACACCGATGCCGTAACAACCCATGGTCATCACTTGCGCCTGCCCTTTATCGTTCAGAACGGTAGCGTTCATTGAAGCTGCGTACTTTTGGCCAAGCTGGAAGATGTGACCCACTTCAATGCCGCGTTTGAAGACCAGTTTTCCTTCACCGCAGGGTGATGGATCGCCTTCAACCACTTCGCGAATATCTGCAATTTCAATGAATGAACAATCGCGATCCCAGTTAACGCCGGTCATGTGTCTGTCGTTTTCGTTGGCGCCACAAACAAAGTCGGCTAATACCGCAGCGCTGCGATCAACAATCACCGGGATGTTGGTGTTTACTGGACCGAGTGAGCCGGGGTCGCAGTTCATCTGTTGGGCGATTTCTGCATCGGAGGCAAAAGTCAGCGGTGCTTTAACCTGCGGCAGTTTTTCAGCTTTGATTTCGTTGAGGCCATGATCACCGCGCAATATCAGCGCGATCAGCGGTGTTTCGTTTTCTTCGGTCGGTTCGCCGTGTACCAACAAGGTTTTAGCAACTTGGCTGGGCGCGACGTTAAGGAAAGTGGAAACGGCCTCAATGGTGTGTTGATCCGGCGTGTCGATGGTCGCCAGTTCAGCAGACGCAGCGGGACGCTCAAACGTGGGCGCCAGTGCTTCAGCGGTTTCGATATTGGCCGCGTATTCGCTTGTGTCACTGAAGGCGATTAAATCTTCGCCGGACTCAGCCAAAACATGGAATTCCTGTGACTGGCTGCCACCGATGCTGCCGGAGTCGGCGTCTACCGCGCGGAACATCAAACCCATACGTTCAAATACACGAGTGTAGGCTTGATACATTGCGTCGTAGGTTTTTTGCAGACTTTCAGCATCCAGATGGAAGGAGTAGGCATCCTTCATAAGGAACTCGCGTGAACGCATCACGCCAAAACGCGGGCGGCGTTCGTCACGGAATTTGGTTTGAATCTGATAAAAAGTAACCGGCAGTTGTTTATAGCTGTTCAGCTCATTACGGGCTAGATCGGTGATTACTTCTTCGTGGGTCGGGCCAATGCAGAACTCGCGACCATGACGATCTTTAACGCGTAACAGCTCGTCACCAAACTGACCCCAGCGGCCCGTTTCTTCCCACAGCTCAGAGGGTTGTACGGCAGGCATCAGTAATTCCAGTGCACCAGCACGGTTCATTTCTTCGCGAATAATATTTTCTGATTTGCGTAATACGCGTAAACCCAGCGGCGTCCAGGTGTACAGACCGGCGGCTAAACGACGGATCATGCCCGCGCGCAGCATCAGCTTATGGCTGATAACGGCGGCATCGGCTGGAGATTCTTTAAGGGTGCTGATTAAGAAGTTTTTTGCGCGCATGGGCTGGTGTTTGCCTTTAATTTGATCGTGAAATTGAAGATGTTTTCAAAAGCAGGCATTGTACGTTTCCAGCGCGTCAGATTCCAGTCGAGCTTAGTTGCTTGGCGCGGATAGCGCTGATTGAGTTGTTAAAATTCCTCGCCTGCGTTCGGAATGACAGTTTTATTGTCATCTCGACGTAAGGAGAGAACTTGTCCTGAAAACTTGTTGAGAAGCGGCATGACTCAAAAACCTTTTTCCCAAGCCAGTGAAAACAACAAATCGTCAATTCTTGCGGTATTGAAAACTGCCTTTGCTGATGTGAATGACGTACTTGAAATTGGTACTGGCACCGGCCAGCACGCTGTTTATTTTGCCAAACACTTAGAGCATGTTAACTGGCAACCATCGGATGTTACAGAGCACTTGCCCGGTATTAATCTATGGCTGGACGAGGCGCAATTAAGCAATATGAGGGAACTTGTGGCGTTAAATGTGATGGATGAAAATTGGCCTGTCACAAGTTCCCAGGCGGTATTTACCTCCAACACCTTACACATTATGAGCAAAGCAGAAGTTGAACGGTTTTTTATCAAGCTGGGTGGGCTGTTAGCCGATGGCGGCAAGTTCTGTTGTTACGGCCCCTTTAATTACGGCGGACAATTCACCTCTGAAAGCAACGCTCGGTTTAACGATTGGCTGTACGCTCAAAATCCAAAAAGTGCGATTCGTGATTTTGAATGGATTGAGTCGTTGGCAAATAGTGTGGGGTTGCAGTTGGTTGAAGATTACGAAATGCCTGCCAATAATCGCTTGCTGGAGTGGCAAAAGACTCGTTAATTAGACCGGCTGACCTCTAATAGTGAATGGCCAGCCAAATCGTTTCTTGTTTTGGTGTTGTCCAGCTTACTCGGTGACGGGTATGGGCTGGAATATTAATATAATCACCTGCCTTCAAATGTTCTTCCGGGGCGTTTTCAAAAACTAGTTTCGCTTCGCCTTGTAGCACTATAACCCACTCGTTGCTTTCCTGATTGTACCAACCTGTTTGTGGTGATGTGTGCCCCTTTGAAACGATACGCTCAACGGTGAGTTTGTCGCTATCAATTAATGTTTCAAAAACCTCTGCGTCGAGGTTATCGGGCAGGGCGGCGAAGATGTTGTTCATCACAATAGACTCGGTTAAAAATATGAACTCGATTATAGCGCGGGAGTCGGACTGGTTAAGTGAGCAGGAATGAATTATGAAGATTAAGCTGTGTTTGTCGCTATTGGTGTTTGTTCTGTGTGTCGGACAGGCACAGGCATCGAGCTTCAAATGCAATAACGATTTTGTTAGTGTTGGTGATCGAAAGGTTACGGTGTTGGTACGTTGTGGCGAACCGTTTTTTGCTGAAATAATTTCTGGCGACGATGAGCTTAAGGTCGAGGAGTGGACTTACAAAAGTAGAGGCTATAAAGGTTTTTTACGGGTATTGAGGTTTAATGGCGGCAAATTGGTTGATATCTCAGTCGCTGAGAAGTTGGATTAAAGATTCCTGCTAGCCTTTCATTTCTTAAACGGCAACATCTCCGTTGCCTGTGTATGATACTGCGCCATGCCCAGTTTCTCCTGCCCCAGAAAACGATCAATTGCTTCACGAAAACCCTCATGTTCGATCCAGTGTAAAGACCAGGTTTTTACTGGCTCAAAACCGCGAAGAATTTTGTGTTCACCCTGTGCGCCGGGATCAAAGCGTTTGATGCCGTTGGCGATGCAAAACTCAATGCCCTGATAAAAGCATGCCTCAAAATGCAGGCATTCGTATTCCTCAAGGCAACCCCAGTAGCGGCCATAAAGTGTTTCTGCGTCTCGCAGGCATAGCGCAGCGGCGATCGGCTGACTTTCTTTCTCAGCCATAACCAAGACCAGCTGGTCAGCCATTGTTGCGCGTAATTGCAAAAAGAAATCCAGCGTTAAATACCCTTGCTGGCCGCGCTTCATATAAGTGGCTTGATAGAAAACAAAAAAGTCGCGAATGTGCTTCTCGCTGATCTGTTCGCCTGTCAGCGTGTGCAGTTTAATGCCCTGCTCAGCAACACGGCGACGTTCACGTTTGATGTTTTTACGTTTGCGTGAGGTGAAATTTACGAGGAAGTTGTCAAAGCTTTCGTAATCCCGATTAAACCAATGAAACTGGCAGCCGCTGCGTGGGCGCAGCTCGGTGTTATTCCAAGCGCAAAACTCCTCTTCTTCAGGAAATAACAGGTGCCAGGATGAAAATCGACCATCTCCAGTTTGCGCCTGAATGTCTTCAATGATCGCTGATATTAGTGCAGGTTTATCAATGTTTTCCGAGGTGCAAAGCCTTGGTCCACTGGCTGGTGTGAAGGGGATTGCCGTCAGCAACTTAGGGTAATATTCCACGTTATGACGGTGATAGGCGTCAGCCCAGGCCCAATCAAACACATATTCGCCGTAGGAGTGGGTTTTGATGTACAGCGGCATCACGGTCACTAATTCGCCGTTTTGATAGGCCACTAGATGGTATGTCTGCCAGCCACTTTTTCCGCCCACGCTGCCCGAATGCTCAAGCGCTGCGAGAAATTCATGGCGCAGGAAAGGGTAATCACTGGCGCAAAGAGTGTTCCAGGCATCAGCATTAATTTGATCAATACTTTTGAGATATTCGAAGGAGAAATTTTGAGAGTTAGACATTATGCTCGATACTACCTTTCTCAACCCTACGAATAAACCTGCTAAGGAAGCAACATGTTTGAATTACACCCTCAATTAGCTAAAGACTGTGTCGTGTTGGGCGATTTTCCCCTAACGCGTGTTTTACTGAATAAAGATGGTAATTACCCCTGGTTTATTCTGGTGCCAAAGCGGGACAATATTCGTGAGATTTTTGAGTTGTCTGAAGCGGATCAGCAGCAACTGCTGTGGGAATCCAGCTACTTCTCCAAGCAGATTTATAACCTTTTCAACGCAGATAAACTTAACGTCGCTGCGTTGGGTAACATGGTACCGCAACTGCATGTGCATCATATTGTGCGTTATCAAGCTGATGCCGCTTGGCCTGGGCCGGTGTGGGGAGCGGTGGCGGCGGTTGAGTATCAAATCGATAGGTTGGAAGAGCTCAGTCGAGCTGTTTGTAGCGCTTTGACGGAACAGTTTCAAACTCTTGATAACTAGAGGGCCTAATAATGTCGGGTCTCACAAGTAAGTGGTTTAGTCGCTGTTTTAAAAGCTGCTGGTGATAGCGATGAATTTTGGGAAGAATTTTAATCTAGAGACCCTGTCTTTCAGGTATGCAAAATAGGATTAAATCAGGCATCCCAAAAGGACTGAAATTATTTTGTGGCTGGTTTTAATGCCAGCACATCCGTTCGCAAGTGGCTCAGTACTTTTTTAGCCGTATTGCCGAGTAAATGAGCTACTAGGCCTTTATGGCCTGCGGTACCCATCACAACCAAGTCTGCTTTAATTTTATCCGCCACGCTGGGGATTACTTTGTGGGCCTCGCCCGCACGGATATGAACCTGTTGTTTGTCGAGGCTATATTCAATACAGATTTTTTCGATAGCGGGTTTAAGTTCTCTTTGCGTTTCGTGGCGAGTGCTTTGCTGTTAATCAGATAAAGATTCTGTAATACCGTTGAAATATGCAGCGCATGTACAATGTGTAATTCTCGATTGAATTTGCTAGCGTACAGCGCCGCAGTTTGCAGAATTTTCTGATTGAGTTTTTGTTTGCTTTTTTTTCGGCTGCTCAAGTCCAGCGCGGCAAGAATTGGGCGAGCTTTTCGCCATTTTTTCTCCGCTACCAACAATACTGGGGCAGGGCATTCACGTAACAGGTGCCAGTCGGTGGATGTGTGGTAAAACGTACCGGAACGATGGCCAGTTTTAACAACGGCCAGATAATCCTGTTGTTGGCAGCGTTTATTTATCCATTGGTGTAATTGTTTGCTCCACACCACTTTGCAGGTGACTTTTACGCCATCGCAACTGATCTTATTTAGCTCATTGTTAAGCCAGGCAGTGCGATTTGCTTTTTATCAGAGGTGTCGACGATGATAAGAATTTTGCTCATTGGTATGCCTTTAAAGTTTCGTGATCGAAAGATAAAGACTGTTGTTTAATGGCAGTACTTATTTGGGGTAATCAAGCGCCTTCCTGGTTTGCGATGGCTTCTCTATCAATAATACCTGACCTTACACTTCATATTTAGACGATTTTCTTCATGTTCATCAGCGACTGATTTTGGTGAATTTTGAGCCTTCCAGTGTCAGGTTGTACATCAGTCCCTTGTTGTTGAAGACAAAACCGACAATCGGATCTTTGATGTCGATGGTATTGATATCCCTGGCTGCGCCCCATTCAATTAATGCAACGGACCCGTCCACACCGGCTTTCCAGCCGTCGCTGTTACGGAAATTTTGTAGCGCTTCATTATTCATAAATATCAACACAACTGATTTTGATTGTGCACCGAGCTGAAAGCCAACAGATGCTGCAGCGGTGCTGTAATATGCCTGCGGCTTGCCATTGATACGCAGTACACCTTCACCGTATTCACCGCCGATACCTATACCCGCTTTTATAACGTTAGGGAAAACTAACACACCTTTGGCACTGTTCAGGAAGATTTCTCCACCCAGAATTTCGTTTTTAAAACGTTTAAGTATGGCGTTGGTTTTGATGTTGATTTCTTGAGCTGATGCGGCTTGAACAGATGTTGTCGTTAAGGCAGCGAACATGAATATCAGTGAGGAAAGTAAATATGTCAAACCTTTGAGGTGATAAGTAAACATGGCTGTTTCTCTGTATTTTGTAAAAGTTGTGAGGCTATAGACAGCTATTCTTCGGATTTTTAATAAAAAATTGGCAGTTTTTTACGCTGATTCTGCCCCGTGTCTGGTTTGCTTTTTTAAATCAGCAGGATAGCTAGCATAGTAGGTGCCGTCAGTGACTATTCGTAGCGTACAAAAATAGGGTACAATCCGCCTTTTTATTTCAGGGGCTGTTCGGCCATTATTCCTGAAGTTTGACTTGGTTAATTGAGGACGGGAGAGAGTTATGCCCATTTATGAATATCAGTGCGGTGCCTGCAGTCATCAGATGGATAAACTGCAGAACATCAGCGATGCCCCGTTAACGGATTGTCCAGAGTGTGAAAAACCGGAATTAAAAAAGGTGATTTCTGCGAGTGGCTTCCGCCTTAAAGGCGCGGGTTGGTATGAGACTGATTTCAAATCCAGTGGCAAAAGCCCAAAGCCTGCGTCGGATAGCAAAGCCTCGGCTGAGTAAGATAAAACAGATTGGCGTTATTCTGGCGAGTGCCGGGATAAGCAAAGATAACGAACCCATAATTTAAATTCAGTAATCGGAAGAAACAGCATGCGCAGTCATTATTGCGGCGAATTAAACGAATCGTTGATTGATCAAGAAGTGGAAATTTGTGGTTGGGTGCACCGTCGCCGTGACCATGGTGGTGTAATTTTCTTTGATATGCGTGACCGTGAAGGTTTGGCGCAGATCGTTTTTGACCCTGATACGGTTGAAAGTTTTGCGCTGGCAGAAACTGTGCGTAGTGAATTTGTGCTGCAAATCAAAGGCCGTGTACGTGCACGCCCAGAAGGCACAGTGAATAAAGACCTTCCTACCGGCGGCATTGAGGTATTGGGCAAGCAGTTGACGATTTTAAACCGCGCTGAAACCCCTCCTTTTCAGCTCGACGAACACATTAGCGTGGGTGAAGATGTACGCTTGAAATATCGCTACATTGATCTGCGTCGTCCGGAAATGGCCGAGCGTTTGCGCTTCCGTTCCAAGGTAACTAACAATATCCGTAACTTCCTTGATGACGAGGGCTTTCTGGATATCGAAACACCAATTCTGACGCGTGCCACACCTGAAGGTGCGCGTGATTATCTGGTGCCTAGCCGTACTCACAGCGGTGAGTTCTTTGCACTGCCTCAGTCTCCTCAGCTGTTTAAACAGCTGTTGATGGTGGCCGGTATGGATCGTTATTACCAGATTGCGAAATGCTTCCGTGATGAAGATTTACGTGCTGATCGTCAGCCTGAATTTACTCAGATCGATATCGAGACTTCCTTTATGGAAGAAAGCGACATCATTGACATCACGCAGCGCATGATGGTTAAAGTGTTTAAGGATCAGCTGGGTGTTGAACTGGGTGAATTCCCGCACATCACTTACGCCGATGCCATGAACCGTTACGGTAGTGACCGCCCTGATCTGCGTTTTGGATTGGAACTGGTCGACATCAAAGACCTGATGGCGACGGTAGACTTTAAAGTATTCAGTGGCCCAGCTAACGATCCTAAGGGCCGTGTTGCTGCATTGCGTGTACCGGGTGGTGCAAGCATTGCGCGTCGTACGATTGATAGCTACACCAAGTTCGTCAGCATCTACGGTGCGCGTGGTTTGGCGTGGATTAAGGTTAACGATCTGTCTCTGGGGCTGGAAGGTCTGCAGTCACCGATCATTAAATTTATGCCGGATGATGTGGTTATGCAGCTGCTGGATCGTTTGGGCGCTGAAACTGGCGACATCATCTTCTTCGGCGCTGACAAGGCTAAGGTTGTAAACGAAGCGCTGGGTGCATTACGTGTGAAACTGGCTGAAGATCTTGATCTGTTCGAACGTCAGTGGGCACCGTGCTGGGTTGTCGACTTCCCCATGTTTGAAGAGCTGGATAGTGGTGCATTAACGCCATTGCACCACCCCTTCACAGCACCTTCTTGCTCAAAAGAAGAGCTGGAAGCGAATCCTGCTGAAGCACTGTCTCGCGCCTACGACATGGTGCTGAATGGTACGGAGCTGGGCGGTGGTTCGATTCGTATTCACGATCAAGACATGCAGCAAACGGTTTTGCGTATTCTTGGTATTGGTGATGAGGAAGCGCAGGATAAGTTCGGCTTCCTGCTGGACGCACTGAAGTACGGTTGTCCTCCTCATGGTGGTCTGGCCTTCGGTCTGGATCGCGTGGTGATGCTGATGACTGGTTCATCGTCGATTCGTGACGTGATTGCTTTCCCGAAAACTCAGAGCGCGGGTTGTGTGATGACCGATGCGCCTAGCGAAGTGAGCCTTGAGCAACTGCGTGAGTTGAGCATTCGTGTACGTAAGCCGGTAACTGAAGAAAAGCCAGCTGCAGAATAATACGGAATAATTTTTTAAGCTTTTAGGGGTCTTTTTACAATTCGGTATTTTGCTTTCTGGCAAGGCAAAAGCGCACGCAAAGAGGGAGTTTATATTTATAAACGACCGATTGAGTACGCTTTTCCAACAGTAGGTGCTTTAAGCAAACACCGCCAGAGAGTAAAAGAACAATTGTGTAGATCCTCTTAGATTGGAGACGAGTAATGGCTGGACATAGTAAATGGGCCAACATTAAGCACCGTAAAGCGGCGCAGGATGCCAAGCGTGGTAAAGTTTTTACCCGTTTTATTCGTGAATTAGTCATTGCTGC
>Ga0209292_1000662_pt1 | contig 44312 bp, 38 predicted proteins | sample GOMGulsemesocosm_2_FD_184634 | JGI IMG/M metagenome (GOLD analysis project Ga0209292, IMG submission 184634) | Methane-oxidizing microbial communities from mesocosms in the Gulf of Mexico - GOM9C Gulf of Mexico (SPAdes) (version 2) | ecosystem: Environmental > Aquatic > Marine > Cold seeps...
TAACGTATCGGCTATCGTCGTCGCGAGGGTGTTGCATGATATGATGAAATAACTTGAATCATTGGTCGTGTGCTAATCTTAAAAGGTAAGGCACAATGGCCAGATACCTAAATATAACCACATATGGGTATTTATGCAACATTATTGCATAAATACCTGAAATCTATTATTGGTACTCTATTTATGAACAAAAATATCCTGATTATTGGTAGTGGCTGGCTCGGTTGGCCACTGGCGCAATACTTAACGCTTGCAGGGCATCAAGTAACAGCGACCACAACCTGCGAGAAAAAAGTGATTAGGCTCGGCAGCACCACGCCAGTATTAATAAAGTTAAACGCTAACGATCCACACTTAACGGGGCGAATATCAGCCTTTCCAGACTTCGATCTTATGATTATAGTCCTGCCGCCACAGCGCGAGCAAACTGATTACTTATATCAACTGCAACAATTAGTTAAACTAGCCGACGGTAACAATATCAGCCATATTTTATTTATTAGTTCAACCGGCGTTTATGGTCAACAATCTGGAATAGTTACCGAATCAAGCCCCACTGTGCCCAGCTCAGATTCAGCGCAGGCGATGGCAGACTTTGAGCAAGCGCTATTAATCAAGGGATCCGGCTGTCACAGCGTATTACGATTGGCGGGGTTGTTTGGTCCAGGACGCCATCCTGGCAAGTTTTTAGCAGGAAAAGTCGATATCAGTAATCCTGAGGCAGTAGTTAACATGATCCATCAACAAGATTGCATTGGCTTAATCGAACACATTATCATGCAAAATAGCTGGGGTAGAATCCACCTTGGCTGCGCGCCAAGCCACCCAACCCGCCGTGAATTTTATCAGCAAGGTGCTAGTCAACTGGCATTAACAGCGCCGCAGTTTGTGACAACAGGTGGCAAGCAAAGCAAGTTAGTTGACGGCGCGATAACGGCTAACCAACTTGGTTACCGCTATAACCACCCGGATTTAATGGACTGGCTTAAGCAGCAATAGCCTTAGCGAGCTGGAGCCCTTAGCCAGCAGGAGCCTTTAGCCAGAAGGAGCCTTTAGCAAGCAAAAGTCCTAAACCAGAAAAGACCTTTAATCAGGAAACAGCACTTAGGCAACAGCGTGATTCTGCTCAACCGGTGAAGCTGTCGGCCGCACGCCAATCGCATGACAAATAGCATAACTGAGCTCAGCACGATTCAGGGTATAAAAGTGGAAGTCCTGCACCCCCTCTTTGGCTAAAACCTTCACCAAATCAATCGAATGACTGGCAGCAATCATGTTGCGAGTTGTTTGATCGGTTTCAAGCCCACTGTAAAGCTGATGCATCCATGGTGGAATAGCGACATTGGTAAAACCAGAAAATTTCTTGAGTTGATTAAAATTAGTGACCGGTAAAATACCCGGAATAATATCGACATCGATGCCAGCAGCAAGGGTCCGATCTCTAAAACGTAAAAAAGTGTCAGCATCAAAGAAAAACTGAGTGATAGCACGATCGGCGCCAGCATCGATTTTACGCTTCAAATTAATAATATCAGCTTGAGCACTGCGTGCATCTGGATGAGTTTCAGGATAAGCAGCGACCGAAATATCAAAATCAGCCACGCGCTTTAATCGAGCGACCAAATCTGCGGCATAAATTTGTGGTGCTACTTTAGCATCGGCTGGCACATCACCGCGCAATGCCACAATACTTTTAATGCCTTGGCGCCAATAATCTTTAGCTAACTGATCTAACTCAGCGCCAGTGGCGTCAATGCAGGTCAAATGCGGCGCAGCAACTAACTTGGTTTGTTGTTGAATTTTCGAGATCACGCTATGGGTCCGATCACGAACCCCACTATTAGCGCCGTACGTCACTGAAACAAATTTAGGATCGAGACTTTCAAGCCGTTTAATGCTGCGCCATAACGTCTGTTCCATCTGCGGGGTTGAAGGGGGAAAAAACTCGAAAGAAACACCAAGCTTATCTTTCAAGTCGCTTGGTAACTGATTAAATGATTCAATATGTTGCGCATGGTCAATAGCCACGATTTTCCCCTAGAAAAACAGAAGACACTTAGACGTCTAGATAGCCAAATACTAGCCTAATTTAAATTTGAGTCAACAAAAAAAGCCGACATTAAACACAATGTTTAATGCCGGCTTTAAAACGAAGAATCAAATAGGCAGTTAGTTTATAACTAAGATCATCTCAACGAGTTCGTTGTCTGCTATTTCTTGGCGTAAATCGGCCAATAATAAAGGCGACGATTGTGCCAGAGCTTGGTTCAAATTAATTTGTAGCTTGGCATTAACCACGCTTAAAACAATGTCATTAACACGTCCACCTTGGTAACGACCGCTGATGATAACCGCCAGTCGCAATAATGTTACCAAACGCGCAGCTTGTTCCAAGGGCAGCCAAGTTTGCTGCGACAAAGACTTACCATTGATTAGGTTTTTATAATTGGCAATTAACGCACTCACTAATGACTTTTGACCAGAACAAAAACCCGTCATCGGACTGTGTTTTATCAGGTACTGGCCGTGACAGTTGGCCTTGGCGTAACTAATGCTCACGCCCACTTCATGTAACATCGCACTATATTGTAATAGCACGTTACCGTCATTACGCGTTACCTGCCAATAAGGCTCAACTTGAGCTGCAAGGCAAGCTGCTACCTTAGCCACGTGCTCAGCCTGTTTTTGATCAACCAAAAACTGCTGTTGCAGCTTAGTCGCGGTCGCCAATTTTAAATCTTTAACCTGCTGCTGGCCAAGCAATTGGGCAATAACACCTTCGCGCAACGCGCCGCCAGATGCCTGCATCGATTCTAGAGCGAGTTGACGAAACAGGCTAATCAAAATAGCTAGCCCACTGGCAAAAACTGGTTGACGCTCAACGCTAAGCCCAACCAAGTTTAACGATGCTAGGTCTTCGCACGCAATGGTTTGCGTCATCAGCAGCTCTAACTTATCAAGGGTAATTAATTCATTTAAGCCTTGCTTACTTAAGACCTCTTGCACCGCCTGAACAGAGCCGGAAGCCCCTAACGAAAGCTGCCATTGATGCGCGAGATAGTCCGCCAAAACGGGCGCTAAAACATGGTCTGCAGCAGCTATAGCCTGTTCAAAATTGAAGTGAGACAACTTACCATCGCTAAAATAGCGCTCAAGCCAAGTCACACAGCCCATATTTAAGCTATTTAACACGATAGGTGAGAATTGTTGACCCAGAATTAATTCGGTGCTGGCACCACCAATATCAACAATTAAGCGCTTGCCTTCACCGCCACTAGTCACTGCCATGCCGTGATAAATAAGCTCAGCTTCTTGCTCGCCGCTAATAATATTGATCGGTAAACCAAGGATCTGCTGGCCACGCTGACAAAATTGCTCAGCATTGGTCGCCAAGCGCAATGTCGCCGTCGCGACCACTTTAATGTGAGTAATGGGGATATGAGTTAATCGCTCAGCAAACAACGCCAGACATTGCCAGCCTCGTTCCATCGCTGCTAACTCGAGGTGGTTATCTTGATCGAGCCCTGCCGCTAGCCGAACCTTGCGCTTAACTTTAGTGATAACTCGTGGCGTGCCAGCAATATCTTGCACCACCAACATATGAAAACTATTTGATCCTAAATCTACAATGGCAAAAAGGTTATCTGACGACGCCAAAGAGCACTCCTTAATTTTACACAACGACTGCAGGATCTAATGTCGAGCAAACAGATATTTGCTCGACAGATTCAACTATGAAGCTTGGCGCCCGCGATGGTGATCACGCTTGTGCTGCTCTCTTGGGCCTTTATGGCGCTTATTAAAGCTTTGGCCTGCACCATCTTTACGTGGTGGACGCTGCTGCTTCTTCGGTGGCTTAATATCGGTTAGCAATGAATCTTGCTCATAATTGCTCACCGGTATTTGGTGCGCAATATATTCTTCAATCGCTGGCAAGTTAAGCGCAAACTGCTCACAAGCAAAACTAATTGAAAATCCTGACGCACCGGCCCTGCCAGTTCGACCAATGCGATGCACATAATCTTGCGCATCGTCTGGTAAATCGAAGTTAAAGACGTGAGTCACATCAGCAATGTGTAAACCTCGCGCTGCGACATCAGTCGCCACTAAAATATCGAGCTCGCCACTGGTAAATTGCTCTAAAATTTTAAGCCGCTTCTTCTGTGGCACATCGCCAGTCAGCAAACCAACCCGATGACCATCGGCTGCTAAATAACCCCACACTTCTTCACAACGATATTTCATGTTAGAAAAAACAATCGCTTTATCAGGCCATTCTTCTTCCATAAGGGTCAACAACAGTGGAATCTTATCTTCATTGGACGGGTAGAATATTTCTTCGCTGATATTAGCTGAGGTTTTTTGCTCAGGTTCAATTTCAATGTGCTGCGGATCGCTCATGTTGTCATAAGCAAGCTCTCGCACTTTAAAAGATAAGGTGGCAGAAAATAGCATATTTAAACGTTCAGACGCTTCCGGCATCCGGCGGAATATATATCGGATATCTTTAATGAAGCCTAAATCAAACATCCGATCAGCTTCATCTAATACCGCAGCCTGAACATAGCGTAAATCAATCACGCCCTTCTTCATGAAGTCAATTAAGCGCCCAGTAGTGGCCACCACAATATCGGCACCCGCTTCGATGTCAGCAATTTGCTTGTCATAAGCATCGCCGCCATAAACTAAGGCTAATTTCAGACCAGTGGCCTCAGCAAGCGGGATCGCATCTTTATGGATTTGAATCGCCAGCTCTCGCGTAGGTGCCATAATAACCGCACGCACTTGATTTGGCTTTTTAGTCGCTATCGCGGGGGTTTTTAAAAGATGATTAAAGGTAGCAACCAGAAATGCTAAGGTTTTCCCGGTGCCAGTTTGCGCCTGCCCGGCTATATCTTTACCTTGAAGTAGAATAGGTAAGCTCTGAGCTTGAATTGGCGTACACTGAGTATAGCCAACTGATTGTAAGGCGCTTTTTAACGAGTCAGCCAGATCAAACTGCTCAAATTTAGTATCTGTTAAGTGAGTATTTTTCATCCCGATAGCATATCAGGTCTTGTCACAAAGAACACAACCAGTTTACGTTATATCGATTAAAATTAAATTTAGGGGTTGAACATTAGCTTGGTAGCCCTCATATTGCCATATATCAAGAGGATCATTTCCTCTGCTTAAATATAAATCCACGGAGAAAACCATGAGCAACACAATTATTCAGCTTTCAGACAGTAGCTTTGAACAAGATGTATTAAAATCTGAACTTCCTGTTCTTGTTGACTTCTGGGCTGAGTGGTGCGGACCTTGTAAAATGATTGCGCCAATTCTTGATGAAGTCGCTCAAGATTTCGCTGATAAGTTAGTTATTGGCAAGCTTAATGTTGACCAAAACTCAGATACTGCACCAAAATACGGTATTCGCGGTATCCCAACTTTACTGTTATTCAAAGACGGTAACGTTGCGGCGACTAAAGTAGGCGCATTATCAAAAACTCAGCTAATTGAGTTTATTGAAGCAAATATCTAATTTCGACCACTGATAAAGGCATGTTTAATTAAAAATATGCCTTTATTGCTTTACCCCGCCTGCTATTGGTGCTAATTTGTTGGGCGATATATACTTCGACCCTGCCAAACGATTTCTTGTTTGACACTTCACTTACTCATTATTTTAATAAGTCAAAGCGACTTTTTACAAAGACCCTTCAAATATGAATTTAACCGAACTGAAGCAAAAGACAATGTCTGAGCTTTTCGAAATTGCTGCATCGAAAGGACTAGATCATTTAGCCCGTGCCCGTAAACAAGATGTACTTTTTGCTATTTTAAAAGCACACGCTAAGAGCGGAGAAGACATCTTCGGCGACGGCGTTTTAGAAATTCTTCAAGACGGCTTCGGCTTTTTACGTAGTGCCGATGCATCTTACTTGGCTGGCCCGGATGATATTTATGTTTCACCAAGCCAAATACGCCGCTTTAGCATGCGTACCGGTGATACTATCGCTGGTAAAATTCGTCCGCCTAAAGACGGTGAACGTTATTTTGCACTGTTAAAAGTTCGTGAAGTTAACTTTGATACGCCAGAAAACTCGCGTAACAAAATCTTATTTGAAAACTTAACCGCTATTCACCCCACTGAACGTTTTCGTTTAGAACGTGGTAACGGCAGTACCGAAGATTTAACCGCCCGCATTATTGATTTGTCGGCACCCATCGGTAAAGGTCAACGTGGTTTGATTGTGGCACCGCCAAAAGCGGGTAAAACAATGTTGCTGCAAAGCATCGCCCAATCAATTGCAACCAACAATCCAGAAGCACACCTAATGGTATTGCTAATTGATGAGCGTCCGGAAGAAGTAACGGAAATGCGTCGCCTGGTTAAAGGCGAAGTTATCGCTTCAACCTTCGATGAGCCAGCAAGTCGCCACGTGCAAGTTGCAGAAATGGTTATCGAAAAAGCCAAAAGCATCGTTGAGCACAAGAAAGATGTTGTTATCTTACTTGACTCTATTACCCGTCTAGCTCGTGCTTATAACACCGTTATTCCATCATCTGGTAAAGTACTTACCGGTGGTGTTGACGCCAATGCATTACACCGTCCAAAGCGTTTCTTTGGTGCGGCTCGTAACATTGAAGAAGGTGGCAGCTTAACCATTATCGCTACTGCGCTAGTTGATACCGGCTCTAAAATGGATGAAGTTATCTATGAAGAGTTTAAAGGCACCGGTAACATGGAACTGCACTTAAGCCGTAAAATTGCAGAACGCCGCGTTTACCCAGCTATCGACATTACCCGCTCAGGTACTCGTCGTGAAGAGTTATTAACTAAGGCTGACGAACTGCAAAAGAATTGGATTATTCGTAAGATAGTTCACCCAATGGGTGAAGTTGAAGCGGCTGAATTTATCATTGACCGTTTGGCAATGACCAAGACTAATGACGAGTTCTTTAAGTCAATGAAGAGCCCAAAATCTAAGTAACTGCTTATTGCACTTTACTAAGATTGAATTAAGCCAGCGTTTACGCTGGCTTTTTTAGCGCTGGAATATCTCGAGCGTTAATTCCACCGCATCACACAACGCCGCCTTATCGAGTAAAATGATGCAATCACCCTGCTCTTCGATAAAACCCTGAGCCTTAAATTTACCTAAAATTCGTGAAAATGTTTCAGGGGTAATATTTAACTGACTCGCCAACACCCGCTTCGGCCCTTGCAACTGCACTCTATCTTGCCCGACATCTTGCATTTGATATAAATGCCCAAGATGTAACACCAAGCGTTGACTGGCATTAATAAAGGTTAGCTTATCGACATTATTGACTAACGAGAAAATTTTAGTGCTCATAAAGCCCAGTAATTGACAGGCGAGCTTCGGTGAGCTTTCAACAATACCTAACAAAGTCTCGCGCTTCACCACGAGCAACTCGCTAGCGACCTCGGCTTGAGCATTCATTGGATAATGTGGTGAGGGCAAAAACATCGCCATTTCGGCAATCCAGCCTCCGGCAGCAAACAAATGGAAAATCTTTTCATCACCGCCGGCAGTCACTCTAAATAACTTAATTTGACCGCAATTGACCAAATAAAAATTATCGGCAGGATCATCTTTACTAAACAATGTTTGGTTAGCAACCAAGTGAATTGTTTTGGCATGTGCTAATAATTGTAAGCGCTGTTGCTCATCGAACAGACTCAATAAATTGCGCGCACCTTTAAATGAATGCAACATCGTAAACCTCAAGTTAACCAGCTATTTACAGTTATATTAGCCGAAAACAGCCAGCACAGCGACCACTTAATAATAATAAAATGATCTATATTAAGCCCTTGTAAACACAAGAATTACTGGCGAATAAGTTCGCCTTTTTTCACCACCTGCACACAAGGATTAACCCCATATTGATACGACAACTCGGCCGGATGAGTAATATCCCACAGCACAAAGTCAGCCTGCATACCAACCGCTAACCGCCCCACTTTATCACTAATGCCGAGTGCTTTTGCCGCATTAATCGTCACACCAGCCAACGCTTCGTAAGGCGTCATCCGAAACAAAGTGCACGCCATATTTAGCATCAATTGCAGCGAACAAATCGGCGATGAGCCGGGATTAGTATCGGTGGCGATCGCCATTGGCACTTGGTATTTACGCAATAATTCAAACGGTGGCTGCTGGGTTTCACGTAAAAAATAATAGGCACCAGGCAATACTACCGCCACGGTACCAGCCGCGGCGATCGCTTGCACACCCGCCTCGTCAAGGTATTCAATATGATCGACCGACAATGCCTTAAAACCTGCCGCCAATGCCGCACCGCCAAGGTTAGACAGTTGCTCGCTATGCAGCTTGACCGGTAAATTATGTTTTTGGGCGGCTTCAAAAACACGTTTGGTTTGCGCTAGGCTAAAGCCAACCGATTCGCAAAAAACATCCACTGCATCGGCAAGGTTTTCGCTCACAACCCGCTCGATCATTTCGCCACAGACTAAATCAATGTAACCATCGCTATTGTCTTTATATTCGGGCGGCAATGCATGGGCACCAAGAAAAGTTGTCGTGATATCTACCGGATGGTGCTCGCCCAGCATCCGGGCAATTTCAAGCATTTTAACTTCTGTGTCGGTATCTAATCCATAACCAGATTTTATTTCGACCGTGGTAACGCCTTCTGCCATTAAGGCGTTTAATCTATTTTTGGCACTGACATATAAGGTTTCACGATCCGCGGCGCGGGTCGCTTTAACGGTTGAAATAATGCCGCCGCCAGCTGCCGCAATCTCTTGATAGCTCGCCCCCTCAAGGCGCATTTCAAACTCTTTGGCACGGTTGCCGCCGTACACAATGTGACTGTGGCAATCGATTAAGCCAGGGGTTATCCATCCGCCCTTGCCCTGATATAATGGGGTGGCTAAAACATCAAACTCAGGCAACTCACTGCGCGGACCAAGCCACGCAATTTTCCCCTCTTTGATCAGCAAGGCGCCATTTTCAATCATGCCGTAATCGGTTTCGTTAATCGTCGCCAAATTAACATCAAGCCAGACGCTATCGTATTCTTCTTTAAAAATCACTGACATAAAACAGCTCTCATTGGGTTAATGGCAAGTTATAGCAAAATAATACCTTGCAGCACTTGTATATACAAGTTGAATGTGACATTTTATAAAGCATCAAGTATAACCGAATCATTAAGCGATTATGAGCATTGCAAAGTTCGAACAAATAAAACAGTATATCTGCCGTCAGGTTGAAACAGCCGCCTGGCCAGAAAACTCTAAAGTGCCCTCTGAAAATGCGCTAGCCCAACAATTTGACTGTAGCCGGATGACCGCCCGCCGCGCGCTAACTGAGTTATGTGAAGCAAGTGTTTTAGTACGAAGTCAAGGGCGAGGCACCTTTGTTGCAACCTTAAAATCACAATCTTCTGCGCTTGAAATAAAGAATATCAGTGACGAAATCCGCCAACGCGGCCATCATTATTCCGTCAAGGTGCTGCTAGTCGAGCAGCGAATAGCCGATCAAGAATTAGCGATCACCCTCGGCATCGAGCCACAAAGCCCGGTCTATTTCTCGTCGCTAATCCACTTAGAAAATGACAGTCCAGTGCAGCTAGAGCACCGCTATGTAAATCCGGCACTGGTGCCAAATTATCTCGCCAGCGACTTCACCAAATTTACCCCGCACGAGTTACTGAGCATGGCTGCACCATTGACCGAAGCCGAGCATATTATTGAAGCGACGATGCCAGACGCCACTGTAATAGCGCATCTCGACTTGGCCGAGCATGAACCCTGCTTAGAAATAAAACGTCGTACATTCAGCTCCAAAGGCGTGGTTAGCTTTGCCCGCTTAATTCATCCCAGCAGTCGCTTTAGATTAGGCGGCCGCTTTAATGTTGCTAATCCCCCTAAATAAACCGAGGATCGCCCGTAATGACTACTGATAATCGCATTGATAATAGCCGCGTCATCCACGCGCCAACTGGTACCACTTTAAGCTGTAAAAGCTGGTTAACCGAAGCGCCGATGCGCATGTTAATGAATAATCTCGATCCGATGGTGGCCGAACACCCACAATCGCTAGTCGTTTACGGCGGTATTGGCCGCGCGGCACGCGATTGGGCCAGTTATGACAAAATAATCGAGACCCTACAACGACTCGAAGAAGACGAAACCTTGCTGGTTCAGTCAGGCAAGCCGGTCGGTGTATTCAAAACTCACAGCAACGCGCCACGAGTACTGATTGCCAACTCTAATCTGGTGCCTAACTGGGCTAATTGGGAACATTTTAACGAATTAGACCGTAAAGGGCTGATGATGTACGGTCAAATGACCGCTGGTTCTTGGATTTACATTGGTTCGCAAGGCATCGTTCAAGGCACTTACGAAACCTTCGTCGAAATGGCCCGTCAGCACTTCGACGGCAACGCCAAAGGCAAATGGATTTTAACCGGTGGTCTTGGCGGCATGGGTGGTGCACAACCACTAGCAGCAACGATGGCAGGATATTGTATGTTAGCGGTCGATGTGGATGAAACCCGGATTGATTACCGCATTGAAACCGGTTATGTCGACAAAAAAGCCACTAGCCTCAAACAAGCCTTAGCCTTAATTAATGAAGCGGTCGAGCAAGGTCAAGCTATCTCAGTCGGTTTGCTGGGCAATGCCGCCGATATTTATAGCGAACTGGTGGCGCAAAACATTACCCCCGATGCCGTAACCGACCAAACCAGCGCGCACGATCCCTTAAATGGCTACCTGCCTCAAGGCTGGACCATGGAATATGCGGCACAGCAGCGTAAGTTAGACGAAGCTGGCGTGGTTAAAGCCGCTAAAGCATCGATGGCGGTTCAGGTGACAGCGATGTTAGCAATGCAAAAACGTGGCGCGCCAACCGTTGATTATGGTAACAACATTCGTCAAATGGCTTATGAAGCTGGCGAACTCAATGCGTTTGATTTCCCAGGATTTGTACCTGCTTATGTTCGACCATTATTCTGTGAAGGCATCGGCCCATTCCGCTGGGTTGCTTTGTCTGGTGATCCAGAAGACATTTACAAAACGGATCAAAAAGTTAAAGAGCTAATTCCTGATAATCCACACTTGCATAACTGGCTCGATATGGCTCGCGAGCGCATTCAATTTCAAGGGTTGCCAGCACGCATTTGCTGGGTTGGCCTTAAAGACCGCGCGCGCTTAGCTCAGGCCTTTAACGAAATGGTTAAAACGGGCGAACTATCAGCGCCGATTGTAATTGGTCGTGACCACCTAGACTCAGGTTCGGTTGCCTCACCTAACCGTGAAACAGAAGCCATGCTCGATGGCTCTGACGCGGTATCAGACTGGCCATTGCTCAACGCGCTGCTTAATACAGCAAGCGGAGCAACTTGGGTGTCACTTCATCACGGTGGTGGTGTCGGCATGGGCTTTAGTCAACATTCTGGTGTCGTTATTGTCGCCGATGGCAGTGACGAGGCCGACGCTCGCATTAGCCGAGTATTGTGGAACGATCCAGCAACTGGCGTAATGCGTCACGCTGACGCTGGTTACGAAATTGCTCGCCAATGTGCCCACGAACAACGCCTAGATCTGCCAATGATTAATGCCTCACATAACAATAAAGTAGATAATAATAATGAATAAATTAACAATTACTCCGGGTCAACTGAGCCTGAGTCAGTTACGCCAAATTAGCCGCCACCCAACCACACTAGGCTTAGATCAAAGCGCGGTAACCGCGATTGAAAAAAGTGCCGCGGTTGTTCAGCAAATTATTGCCGAAGATCGGGTTGTTTATGGCATTAACACCGGTTTTGGCTTACTAGCCAACACCCGTATTCCAAAAGACAAATTGGAAGAACTACAGCGCTCTATTGTGTTATCACACTCGGCTGGCATCGGTAAATTCATGAGCTGCCAAACTGTTCGTTTGATGATGACCTTAAAAATAAATTCATTAGCGCGTGGTTATTCTGGTATTCGATTGGTAGTTATTGAGGCGTTAATGCGCTTAGTGAGCGCCCAAGTATACCCCTGCGTGCCAGAAAAAGGCTCAGTAGGCGCTTCGGGCGATTTAGCCCCGCTTGCCCACATGAGTGCGATTTTACTGGGCGAAGGTGAAGCCCGTCATAACGGTGAAGTGATTAGCGCCAGCGAAGGTTTGACCATTGCTGGTCTTGAACCAATGACCCTAATCGCCAAAGAAGGCTTAGCCTTGCTCAATGGCACCCAAGCCTCAACCGCCCTAGCGCTTGAAGGCTTGTTTAACGCTGAAGACTTATATGCCAGCGCCAGTGTCATTGGCGCAATGAGCGTAGAGGCAGCATTAGGCTCGCGCAGCCCATTTGACGCTCGAGTACACCAAGTACGTGGTCAACAAGGCCAAATCGACGCCGCGAGCATTTACCGTTCATTGTTAACCGAAGGCACTGAAATAAGCGCCTCACACGCCAACTGCGAAAAAGTGCAAGACCCTTATAGTCTGCGCTGTCAGCCGCAAGTCATGGGCGCTTGTTTAACCCAAATTCGCCATGCGGCATCAGTGTTACATGTTGAAGCCAATGGTGTTACTGATAATCCGTTAGTGTTTGCTGACGAAGGTGACATTATTTCAGGTGGTAACTTCCACGCTGAACCCGTCGCTTTTGCTGCCGATAACTTGGCGTTGGTCATTGCAGAAATTGGTTCGTTATCGGAACGACGCATGGCATTATTGATTGATAAAAGCATCAGTAACTTACCTTCATTTTTAGTCGATAATGGCGGGATTAATTCTGGCTTTATGATTGCGCAAGTAACCAGTGCTGCATTGGCCAGTGAAAATAAATCGTTAGCGCACCCAGCATCGGTTGATAGCTTACCAACTAGCGCCAATCAGGAAGATCACGTCTCAATGGCCACTTATGCGGCTCGCCGTTTACGTTATATGAGTGAAAATACCCGTGGCGTGTTAGCCGTTGAATATCTCGCTGCGGCCCAAGGCATGGATTTTAGAGCACCGCTGTTGTCGTCGGCTAAAATTGAACAAGCTAAATTGATTTTACGTGAAGAAGTTGATTTTTATGATAAAGATCGATACTTTGCCCCAGATATCGAACGGGCAAGCAGCTTATTAAAACAAGCGATATTAAATGATTTCATTCCAGCAGATATGCTGACTAGCTTTTAAGCGACTATCGCACAGCGTCAGTTATTGGCGCTGTGCAATCATAAAACTAACCAATATACTGCGGCCGGCCAATGTAATGGCCTTGTGCAAAATCGACCCCGATATCTTGCAAACATTCTAAAATTTTCTCACTTTCAACATATTCGGCAATCGTCTGCTTGTTCATCACGTGAGCAATCTCGTTAATTGACCGGACCATCGCGTAATCAATCTTATCTTCAACCATGTCGGAAACAAAACAACCGTCAATTTTTACAAAGTCTACTGGCAAGTTTTTCAAATAGCCAAACGACGAAACGCCACTGCCAAAGTCATCGAGTGCAAACAAACAGCCGCGCTGTTTAAATTCGTTAATAAACCGTACTGCGCCAGCCATATTAGAAATAGCGGCTGTTTCAGTGATTTCAAAGCAAATTTTATCGGCCGGAACTTCGAGCCGCTCAATCTGAAATACCACATACGCCAAAAAGTCTTCATCACTAAGCGACTGGCCGGATAAATTAATCGCACAATGGCTCATTTGATCAATGCGACTAGCCGGGCTCGCTAGCCAACGAAAGGCAGCGGCAATAACCCATTCATCGATTCTAGTTGCCAGATTAAAACGCTCGGCAGCCGGAAAAAATGAGTCGGGCAATACCACCGAATCATTATCACGCAAGCGTAGCAGCAATTCATAACTCGGCTTGATATCACTGCTGGGATCTACCGGAGAAATTTTCTGAGCGTATAAACAAAATTGATGATCGACAACCGCTTGCTTAATGCGCCTGACCCATTCTGTTTCACCACGGCGGCGGCTAATTTCATGATCTGATTCACGATAAATATGAACCCTGTTTCTGCCTGCAGCTTTGGCGGCATAACAGGCTTCATCGGCCGAACCCATCACTTTCACTAAGTTGTCCGTTTTGGAGGAAATCACCACCAGTCCAATGCTGACCCCAATCGAGAATGCTTGGTTTTTCCAAATAAATGTATAATCTTGAATCAATTGCCTGATCGTATTTGCAATCATTTTAGCCTGCTCTAATGAGCAGTACTCCATCAAAATAGCAAATTCATCACCCCCTAAACGCGCTAGCACATCACTTTTACGTACTTTTAAATGCAAAATGTCCGCAACATTTTTCAATAAAAGATCACCGGCTAAATGACCACACGAATCATTAACTAATTTAAACTGGTCAAGATCGAGATAACACAAAACATGCTCGGCTTTGTCGTTATCATTGTCGAGCAGCTGCTGCAATAATCGCTCAAATTCATGGCGATTAACTAAATTGGTTAACGCGTCATGCGACGCTTGGTAAGATAATTTTTGCGATAATTTATGCTTTTCTGAAATATCTTCCGACACGATAAAAACTTTACATAAGTTATTATGATCGGTCACTACCCGCGCCGTTTCTTTAACCCAAATTACCTTGCCCGATCGAGAAATTTTTCTTAGCTCCCAACTATGAGCGTTATCTGGTTCAGCGAAACACAACTTAAGTTTAGCCATAAACGCAGCACGATCATCAGGCAGGAAAATCTGGCTGATATTGGTATTCATCAGCTCGTCGACCCGATAACCTAAGTCGGTCGCGCCATAGGCATTGACCGATGTGATAAAAGCCTGCTCATCAACGGTAAAAAACATCGCCGGGGCATCGTCATACATCGACTGTAAACGTTGCTCACTGTGCGCTAACGCTTGCTGAATCAGCTTTAGCTCGGTAATGTCTCTTGCTGATACCACCACGCCAATAATATTATTGTCACTATCAAATGATGGGTTATGCTGACCTTGGATCCAACGGACCGAGCCATCAGGCGCTTTACGCTCAAACTCGGTTGTAATCGCTTGGCCTTCGCGCAGTGAAATATCAAGGCTCGCTTGTAAGCCGCCATAAAAAACATCGCGACCGTGCAGTTCTAGCACCGAATGATTAACAATTTCAGTGATTGATTTGTTGAATTTCAAACAATAGGCATTATTGACCGCACGATAGATATAATTAGTATCAACAAAGGACATTAAGTCATCGGTTGCCGATAAGATGTCATGATAGTGACGAATAAAATCTTCACTGCGTTGGCGCTCGACCTCATGAGCAACCCGATTTGAAAACGCCACTAATAGCGGCGTTATTTTCGGTACATTTTTAATGGGTCGTTCGCTAATTACCGCCAGTACTCCGAGTGCATCACCATTCGAGTCAAATAAGGGCGCACCAACATAACCCTGAGCGTTTAAATCTTGTAATAAACTAAACTCAGGAAACAACTCTTGCACCCGCTCGGGGTAAGATTGAAGCTGATTACCAACCACTTTTTCACAAGGTGAGTTTTTAATTGGATATTGAAAGGTTGGTAGTAATGCACCACGGTTATAAGCCACAACTGATTCAAGTACATCACCGCCATTTTTAGGTATGTGGCTAATAATCGCATAGTCGACATCAAGCACATCACCAATAATTTTAGCGAGTTGGGCAAATAGTCCTTGCTCAACCGGCAAGCAATAACCTTCAATTAACGCCTCAACTTCTTGATTGTGTAAGCGGCGCTCTAATTCAACGCTTGCGCGCCCTGCATAAGCTCTTAAAATAGAAAAAGGATACTCACGTATTTTCGAATCCGCGCTCATCATGGTTAAATAGCCGATTACTTGATCTTTAGCATTAAGCAAAGGCAGCGCTACAAAAGCCGTTATACGGTGTTTTTTGATAAAAACATCAGCTGGAAATAACTGTTGAACCTCCTCGCCATAACGGCACGAACTTTGCCTTTTAAGCTCAGAATATGGGGTATTGATAGTCGAGAATTCGGCCAAAGATTCTAATTGCCCTTTGGCCCAGAACGCGAGGGGCTTAACAACATCGGACTCCATATTGCAACTTTGCAACACCATGACGTAATCGCAACCGAAAAAATTTGCGAGCCGTTCAACCAGTTGTTCAAAAAAAATATCAACAGGGATCGACACTAGCTGCTCAACAGCTAGTTGATAAAGAGGAAAACTGTCACTGTCGACAGCCCAATCAAAATTTGGTGTGATGTTCTTTTCTTGCTGCGGCATTTATTTCATCCAATACGATAACTGCTACATACTTCATATTACTTTTCAATGGCACTTCCAGCACCACCAGCATAATAAACTCACTAACTTGTGCGCGATGTTTAACAAAGGCACTAGCAACGAGATTTATACATCTTTTAATCAGGTTTAATTAAAAAGACGTTAAACACGAAGTTATCACCTAATTGTTTTTTTGCAAACTGCCAAGTCCGACAAATAATAATTTTCGGCTGTAAACAAAAGAAAAAACAAGCATAACGCGCTGTTTTTATTAAACTAAACTACTGAACCATTAATTTAACAACAATAAGTTAAGACCAGTGCCTGTTAGTGTATTGATAACTTGCCAGCCGTAGTGGCTGCCAATTAGCTAAAAGGCAGCAGCAAGGGTAGCTCGATGGTTAAAAGTAAGGTACATATGACACTGGCTTTGTCGCAGGAATAATATCAATATGAGCAAACAATCGTTAAAAATCGTCGCCGGCTATGCAAAAATAAATCAAGATGATGGCCTGACAATCACACAACAAATTGCACACTTTCAAATCAGATTACAAGCGGTCAAGCAGGCTGGCATTATACCGGTGCAACTAACGATTGAACCCTTATCGAGTGATTGGCATAGTGAGCTACCTGACAATCACTTTCGCAGTGGTTGCGCGCCGATAATGGCCTTAGCTCGCGCGCAAGAATTAATAGCGCAAGGGCATCAGGCGGTGATTATTAGCGGTAGCGATCCGTTAAAAACAGGTTATCAACGTCAGGAACGGCATCAATTAATGGCGGTTTATCGTAATGATTTATCAATCGCTCAGCTCTATGATGAGCTGGCTCATGAATTTATTGAGTTACACGATACTGATAGCAAAACCTTCAAAGCGCTAGCCAATAATTTATTCGAAAATTACACCAAAAGTCATCAACTGGCCCAGCAACAGCAGCGGGCTCATTTTCCCACACCTGAACCAAAATGGTTTAACCAAGTGACACCTTTGTTTCGTGGCGTTGATTGCGCCAACCCTTTAGTCGATTTTTGCGGTCATTTATTGCTATGCAGCGATGAGTTAAGCCAACAATTGTGCTTAACCCCAAATACCACAGTCGATGTCTCTGGCATTGGCTTGGAATTACTTTCGATCGATGAGCCAAATGAATTACCACTAATAGCGCAATATCACCATTTAAATAGCGCTTACCGGCAAGCCTGCGCCCAAGCAAATTTAAATTTTGAACAAGCGATTAAAAATGGATCGGCATTAATGGAGGTATATACTTGCTACCCGATTGTGCCACTGGCTTTTTTACTCAGTAGTGGGCTGGTAAAATCGCTCGATCAGATAGCCGATTTTCTTGAGAATCATTTAGTGACCATCACGGGCGGCATGAACTTAGCACGCGGACCGTGGAACAACCCGGCGCTCAATGGCTTAATTGGGATGTATCAGCAGCTATTAACCACCAACAAAGAGGTCGGCCTAGTCCATGGCAATGGCGGTATTGGTTACCGCCAAGGAGTCGCTATTTTACGTGCCACGGCGGCTTAACGGTCTAATGGGTTGGTATAGGGTATCAATTGTATTTGTTGGTCAATATCTTTAGATATCCCTTCAAATAAAGCCAGCAGTTCGGCGTTTAATTCAGCAAAAAATTCCGACGCTGGTAAATAAAATAAAGCTCTGGCACCGTGATAATCCATCACTTCACCGGCTTGAATAAATGAAAAACCAAAACGGTTGAGTCGACGGCGCAATTTAGGCTCCATCATCACAAACGCCGCATCATGGTTGCAAATACTGACGAGTTTCAACGCCGCTAAATATAATCCAATAGCAATGTTCGGGAAGCTACGTCGCTCTTCTTCGGTAAAAACGTGACCTACTTGATCACCTGCTATTTCGTTAATGATAAATGGCTGATTTGCTTCATTTCGACGACGACGGAAGGTATCTGGTACCGCTAATCGAGATATTTCACCAAAACTGCCGCGGCGCAGCGAATTAAGATCAACCACATCAGGCCTAAGGCTTTCTAAGCAATTTACCTCAAAAGGGGTTTTTAGTTCTGGTTTATCAGCAGGCGGAATGATAATGCGAATGCAACCTGCGAATGCTTTGCTGGTACGATGCTCTAAAAGGCAGTAATAAGAATAATCATCGTATTCGTCTGTTTCCATGCCAGAGGAATTTTTGCCTTCCCATTCTAATTCACGGCAATAAACATCGTGGCGTATTTTAAAGACTTCTTGCCGTAGCTCTTTGGTATTAGCAACGACGACCCGAAAATATTTTTGAAAGTTATCAGCTAATGAAAGCGGCTCAGAATGGGGCTCGGTATTTGCTTGCGAATTACTAGTCATAGTGGCATCCATGTTTAAAATGATTTGCTACAAACAACAGATCACATCGCCAAGCAATCACATCCGCCATATAGCATTCATCAAGTCTAGTAGTAGATTTGCAATAGTTCAAACCACTCAATAGCCAAGCATGCATTACATCCTTAATCTTCAAAATATTCACCCTATGAATCTTTAATCAACGCATGGGTTGCCGGCAATTGCGAAATAATCCATAACACTAACCGATGTTTAATATTAGGACCGTCTTCCTTATCTTCTGGCAGCGGTTTAATTAAACCATCACTGACCAATAACCGATAAATACATTCAACCTTGTCTTTATTCGAAATGCCTTTATCAAAATCAGCGTAACCACGCTTTTTGGCGTAACCGCCCCCTATTTCCATGGCCAGCTTGAATAACTTGTCTTCATTCTTATGCTTTTTCATCGATTATCCCTCTATTGGTATACTGCTTATCTAGATTAGTTGGCAATTCCTTCCTTAGCGACTTGCCATAACGAATTGACTAAAGGTGTTTTTAAACGTTTTTTTAGGGTGCAAATCCCTACTTCAAATGGTGCAAGTTCAGGTTGAACATCAACCACTCGAATTAATTCTTTTAACGGACTATTGTCCAATACAATCTTGGGCACTACGCCAATGCCAAAACCTAAGCTAACCATACTAACTATCGCTTCATTGCCAGCAACCTCAGAATAAATAACCGGCCTAATGCTTTTACGCTTAAACCATTGATCGAGGCGTTTGCGGGCAAAGCCCTGCTCCGGCACAATCATTGGCAATTCGGCCCAAGGTAATGTCTGACCTTGAGCGCTATCAATGTTTGCTTGCACATCACAGCGGATGGTAGGCGCAATAAAAACCAATGGTGACCAGCCTATCGTTTGAAAGGCTAAATTTACTGGCATTAGGTCGGGTTTTGCGGCAATCGCCATATCTTCTTGCTCGTTCAGTACCCGCGGCACAGACAAAGCAACGTCACCGGTCCTAAGCTTTATTTCAACCTTAGGGTGACGCTGGCGATAACGTGCGAGCATTTGGTGTAAAAAGCTATGGCTGGCGGTCACTGAACAATAGATGCTGAGCTCACCCCGTAGTTCATTGCTATCATCGTCAAGCGATCCTTTAAAGACATCCCATTGCGCCAATGTGGTTGTCGCATACAAAATAAAGAGCTGACCATGATGGCTTAAGGTGACGGTTCTATTGTCGCGCTCAAATAACACAACGCCGAGCTGCTGCTCGAGCTGCTTAATATTTCGGCTTAACGTCGATGGACTAACGTGGCACTGTTCACTCGCTTGGGCAAAGTGCAGCGTATCGGCAAGGGCTAAAAACATTTTTAGTTGGCGATTGTCCATTGTCTTACAACCCTTATTGATGCAAATAATGCAACACAGTAGCCCACATATATCATTTTACGCAAGACCAAAATTAATTTAAGGTAGTTTCATCATCACCAAACAGGTGATCTCTTATAATATTTTCAGTAGGAATTTAGTCATGGCTAACAATTACTTCAATACATTACCACTTCGCGAGCAGTTAGCTCAGTTAGGCAAATGTGAGTTTATGGACATCTCTGAGTTTAGCGATGGTGTTCAAGCGCTTGTCGGAAAAAAACTTGTTATTGTTGGTTGTGGCGCGCAAGGCTTTAACCAAGGTTTGAACTTACGTGATAGTGGCTTAGACGTTTCTTATACCCTACGTGCTGAAGCAATCGCACAACAACGTCAATCATGGAAAAATGCAACAGAGAATGGTTTCACTGTTGGTACTTATGACCAATTAATTCCAGATGCTGACGTTGTATTAAACCTTACGCCTGATAAGCAGCACAGCTCAGTAGTTGAAGCGATTATGCCGCTAATGAAGCAAGGCGCTTGCTTAACTTACTCTCACGGTTTCAACATTGTTGAAGAAGGCATGAAAGTTCGTGAAGATTTAACCGTTATCATGGTTGCGCCAAAGTGCCCGGGTACTGAAGTTCGTGAAGAATACAAACGTGGTTTTGGCGTGCCAACGCTAATCGCTGTTCACGCTGACAACGACCCACAAGGCCAAGGCCTAGCATTAGCTAAAGCTTATGCTGCTGGTACTGGTGGTCATAAAGCTGGCGTATTAATGTCTTCATTCATCGCTGAAGTAAAATCAGACCTTATGGGTGAGCAAACCATCTTATGTGGCATGTTACAAACTGGTTCTATCTTATGTTTTGACAAAATGGTTGAGCAAGGCATTGAAGCAAGTTATGCCTCTAAGTTAATTCAGTACGGTTGGGAAACAGTCACTGAAGCACTTAAGTATGGCGGCGTAACCAACATGATGGACCGTCTGTCTAACCCTGCAAAAGTTAAAGCTTTCGAATTATCTGAAGAACTAAAGCAAATCATGCGTCCATTGTACAACAAGCACATGGACGACATCATGGGCGGCGCGTTCTCGTCAGGCATGATGGCTGATTGGGCTCAAGATGATGCTAAGTTACTTAACTGGCGTAAAGAAACTGGCGAAACTGCGTTTGAAATGCAAGCCGCTGGTGACCATGAAATTACCGAGCAAGAATACTTCGACAAAGGTATTTTAATGGTAGCAATGGTTCGCGCTGGGGTTGAACTAGCTTACGAAACAATGGTTGCTGCGGGCATTAAAGAAGAGTCTGCTTACTACGAATCACTACATGAAACGCCATTAATTGCTAATACTATTGCGCGTAAGAAGTTATACGAAATGAACGCGACTATTTCTGATACGGCAGAATACGGTTGTTACTTGTATAACCACGCATGTTTACCGCTATTAAAAGACTTTATGACGCGCATCGATACCGATGTGATTGGTAAAGGTCTAAGCGACACCAGCAACGGTGTTGATAACGGTCAGTTAATTGCGATTAACGAAGCATTACGTACTCATAGCGTTGAACAAATTGGTAATACTTTACGCGGCCACATGTCAGCGATGAAGAAAATTGTCTAACTAGTTATCGTCCAGAAACAGACATCCTTGTCTGTTTCTGGAGACACTACCGTAAAACGTGGTTTCACTTCGCAGTTTCTAAATGGACACTAACTAGGCACTAAGACAACTCGATTTAACACCTTGTGTGTAACTTAAAGCCAATGACATTCATTGGCTTTTTTTATGCGTTAACTCAATAAGCCAACGCTTGAATAAATATTAATATCCCTTAGTATATTAGATATGACTATCGATAAGGCTCGTGTCTTGTTCATACCCATTAAATTAATGATCTTGTTGTGCGCAAAGAGAATTAATGGAATTGGTATCATTACGATGGCTTAATTTTTATCGCTTATAAACAATAAGGCTATATCAATGCAAGACATTATTATCGAGAGCCTCATCGCTTGTTCGTCTTTGGTCGTATGCTGGACATTATTTAGGGCGGTCACTAAATACCAAGTGACCACTCAACCAGGATCACTGTTAATCCTCGCTGGCTTTAGTTTACTTTGTTTGAGTTTTCTCATCGATATTACCGATAATTTCCCCCAGCTAAATCAATACGTACTTATCGGTGATACCGACGCTCAGGCTTTCATCGAAAAAGTTATTGGATCGCTGCTTGGCCTAATATTTTTAGCGATCGGCTTTCGACGCTGGCTGCCGTCAGTATTAGAGCTTGCCGTCGCCAAAAATGAACTTCACCAACTCAACAATTCGTTAGAACAGCTAGTGAACGAGCGAACGACAGAGCTTAGGATGGCTAACAATCAACTGGTGGTCGAAATTAATGAACGCGAACAAGCTCAATTAAAATTGAACGTCGAACGCTATCAAGATTTACTCACCGAGTTACCCAATCGTTACGCACTGCTAAAGTATATTACTGCAGGAAAAAGCAAAAACCTTCATAATAATATCCACCATGCGGTGTTTTTAATCGATATTAACAATTTTAAATCAATCAACGACTCGCTCGGCCACGCCAAAGGTGACCAAGTCTTGAAGTCGATCGCCAAACGTTTATCGTTTAATCATCGTTCTCAAGATTATTTGGCTCGGATTGGTGGCGACGAATTCATGCTGGTTATTCAAAATTTAGATCAAGAACCGCAGCGGGTCGCATTAAAAACATATAACCACGCGATTGGCATTCTCGACATTCTAAGCACCCCATTAAAAGTCGACGGTCAAGTGATTAATTTAACCGCTTGCATTGGTATATCGGTCTTTAATCATCACTCGACTAATAGCGCAGAAGACATTCTTCGCCAAGCCGATATCGCACTTTATAATGCCAAGGATAAAGGCAAAGGATACTTTTCATTTTTCGAACCAGAAATGCAAGAAAAAGCCCAAAAATTCTTAAATCAAGCCAATGAATTACACCAAGCAATAAAAAATAACGAGTTTGAACTCGCTTACCAGCCCCAGGTTGACAACAATGAAAAGCTCATCGGCGTTGAAGCATTACTGCGCTGGCAACACCCGACCAAGGGCATGATTGGGCCTGGTGAATTTATTGCGCTGGCTGAAGAAATTGGGGTTATTGATAAAATTGGCCGCTACGCCTTAGACCTCGCGTGTCAGGAATGCGCAACATTGGCCAGCGCCGACTATCCACAGCGAGCACTAAAGGTTGCGGTTAACATCAGTCCGAGTCATTTCTTGCAAGAAGACTTTGTCGGCCAAATTGAAACCATTTTATCGCGCCATGATCTGCAACACATCCAGTTAGTTATCGAAATCACTGAAGAAGAAACCGTGAGTGATATTAATGATACCTGCGCCAAAATGAATAAGCTGCGCAGCTATGGCATTCAATTTTCGCTCGACGATTTTGGCACCGGTTATTGCTCACTAACCTACTTAAAGAAACTGCCGGTCGATACGGTAAAAATAGATCGTTCGTTCATCAGTGACGTCGATAAAAATGCCGACGATGCCTCCATAATTACCGCGATATTAACCATGGCTAATGCACTCAATATTAATGTTATCGCTGAAGGCATCGATAAAGAAGAACAATATCGCCTGCTCAAAGCAAAATCGTGCCAATATTACCAAGGTTTTTTCTTTGGCAAGCCACAAGCCATTACCAAATTATTGAGTAAATCCCGGCTACAGATACGGCCGGTAAAACAGCCAGTAATAGATCAATTTGATTAAGCTTTTGATGTCCGCAGTAAGCTTAAATTCAGCTTGATACTGCTCTAATAGCGCAACCGATAATCAAACAGTAAAGATTCTGCTAAATAAATGGCTTTAAATGGCTTGCCAACTAGCTTTATTACTGTATTTTGATTAAATTAACACTATTACCTCCTACAAAATTAATGGATTACCCCATGTTAGAGACAGCACTGCCAAAATTAGAGCAGCATATTGAAAAATTACTGGAAAAAAACCAGTCATTACAGCAAGACGTTGCCAGCCTTAACCAGCAAAATGAACAGCTTCAATCTCAGTTACAGCTACTATCTGATGAAAGTGAAACGCTACAACTAGAAGCGCTAGAGCAAGAAGAAAAGCACACTACTACGCTCAGCAAGATCAACACCCTGTTAAGTCGACTTGAGCAGGAAGCATGAGTCAAAAGCTAGAAATTACCTTGCTTGAAAAAACAATGACTGTTGGTTGCCCTCAGGGGCAGGCGACAGCACTGTTGGAATCTGCCGACGTTTTAAATCAAAAAATGGCAGAAATACAACAAAAGTCACCAACCACTAGCCTGCTTAACATCGCCTTGATGTCTGCGCTCAACCTTAGTGGCGAACTGCTTATAGCCAAGCAAGCTCAAGAAACACTTAGCAATGAGCTATCTACCCGTTTAGAGACTCTCACTCATACCATCGAACAAGCATTAATCGCTAATACTAAATAAATGTCTGACCCAGCATCTTAGCTCGCGGCTGTTATGGCAAAAACTTGTTAAATAATTTATTCTAGTAGCACCTTTAGTCCGTTCGGAATCAATATCTTGACCGATTATCTCAATAAACTGCTTTCGCTATATCAGCCCCTCACTCAATATCAATGGCTTGATACCACCATTTTAGTCACTCTGATGTTCACTATTAGTTTTGTAGTCGATAAAATTGATCGTCGAATCTTGGTCAATCTATTGCATAAATTGCTTGATAAAACCTCGCCATTTTTATTTAAAACCTTAGATAAATATCAGGCTTTAGCCAAGATTGCCGCCGTCGTGCCGCTGCTGATTGTTTTCTTACTTATTCCGATCGCACTAAATAGTTACCCTTGGTTACGAGATCTTGGGTTATTAATCTGCAATATTGCCATCATGGTCAAGGTATCGCTGTTCATGCTGGCGATGCTTGATGTACTGCTCGACTATACCCGTCGCCACGGCCTTAACAGGAAGTTGCCGGTCAAAAGTATTCTTCAGTTAATCAAAGTCGTGTTAGTACTGATCTTAATTGTCTTAATTATTTCAACCCTGCTCAACAAATCGCCGTTCTACTTCCTCAGTGGTGTCGGTGCAATGACCGCTGTACTGTTGTTAGTATTTAAAGACACCATCTTAGGCTTTGTTGCTGGCGTGCAATTGGCGGCAAATCAAATGGTTGGTCGGGGTGATTGGATCGAAATGCCTAAATATGGGGCCGATGGCGAAGTGCTTGAAGTAGCGCTCACGACAGTACAGGTTCAAAACTGGGATAAAACCATCACCATGATCCCAACCTATGCGCTGATCAGTGACTCATTTAAAAACTGGCGCGGCATGGAGCAATCGGGCGGCCGCCGGATAAAGCGCTCAATAAATATCGACATTAACAGCATTCGCTTTCTCGACCAGCCGATGATTGATCATTTAATGAAAATTGCGTTTATTAAAGAGTACTTGGCCGATAAGCAGCAGCAAATGGATGCCAATAATCAACTGCTCGATACTGATCTTAATATTACCGCTAATGGCCGCAAGCTGACCAACATCGGCACCTTTCGCGCTTACGTCGAATTTTACTTGCGCCAGCACCCGTTAGTTAACCAAGACATGACCTTAATCGTCAGACAATTGGCAGCAACCGAACACGGATTACCAATTGAGCTTTACCTCTTTTGCACCGATCAGCGCTGGGCAGCTTATGAATCGATTCAGGCCGATTTATTTGATCACATTTATGCGGTATTACCAGAATTTAAGCTGCGGCCATTCCAAAATCCAACAGGCCAAGACTTTAAACACCTCAGTAATAATAGCTAATCGAATAAATGCTTATTATACCTTGGTATAATGAGCATTTAACAAGCCACAACACTACTCCAGCAACTTATCCCCAACCAACAGTCAACATTTCGATACATCAAAAAAACAGTTAATTAACGTTTTTCATTGCTTTTAAGCACAATATTTGCCAGATTAAGGGCAAATTACATTTAGCTCTCGCATTGTGCCAGTTAGTTTGGTTACTTTACGACCAGGGCAAAAGACTGCAATAAGCAGCAAAGGCCTGATAATGTCTCTATTACAAATTAAAAATCTTCGGATTGAATACCCTTCCCGCCATGGCGTTGAAGTGGCGGTAAAATCCTTGTCATTAAACATCGAACGCGGCGAAATAGTTGGCGTGGTCGGTGAGTCTGGTGCCGGAAAATCGACAGTCGGTAACGCGGTAATCGACCTGTTAAGCCCTCCTGGTATTGTGGCTAACGGTGAGGTATTTCTCGACGGTGAAAAAATTTCTGGCTTAACCGCCCAAGAAATGCGCAGCGTGCGCGGATCGAAAATAGGTTTCATCTTTCAAGATCCAATGACTTCACTTAACCCGTTATTTACCGTTGAGCGCCAGTTGATCGAAACCATTCATGCCAACATGAAGGTGTCTGACCAAGAAGCCTACGATCGCGCACTGACCCTGATGAACCAAGTTGGGATCCCTCAGCCTGAAAACCGTCTAAAACAGTTTCCGCATCAATTTTCTGGCGGCATGCGCCAACGCGTGGTTATTGCGATTGCTTTGGCTGGTGAGCCCGACCTAATTATTGCTGACGAACCTACAACGGCATTAGATGTCTCGATTCAAGATCAAATATTAACGCTGATCCGTAATTTATGTATCGAAAAAAATGTTGGCTGTATGTTGGTTACCCACGACATGGGCGTGGTCTCTAACGTGACCGATCGCGTTGCAGTAATGTATCGCGGTGACTTAGTTGAGTTTGGCCCAACCGCCAAAGTATTGGGCGATCCCGATCATTCTTATACTCGCAGCTTAATTTCAGCCGTGCCACGTTCAGACATAAAACTCGACCGTTTTCCGTTAGTAAGTTATATCGAAGAAGCTCACGAAATGGAGCAGCTAGATATTAAGAATCACTGGCTTGGTCAAAGCCAAGATCACCGCGATTACACCGGATCATTATTAACAGTTGACGACGTTAGTTTACGTTTTATCACCAAAGACTCATTCTTTGAGTCAAAGCGTGAATATGTTCAAGCATCAAATAAAGTTAGCTTTGACATTAATGAAGGCGAAACTTTCGGCCTAGTTGGCGAATCGGGTTCAGGAAAATCAACCATTGCTCGGATTATTGCGGGTTTGTATAAGCCAGACTCTGGTCAGGTGACGTTTGAAAACATCGATCTCACGGCGATAAAATCTGAAAAAGAACGTCGCCCACTGCGCCGTCAAATGCAAATGGTGTTTCAAAACCCATACACCTCAATGAATCCTCGGATGAAGATTTATGACATCATTGCCGAGCCAATTCGCTTTCATAAATTGACCGCCAATGAAAATGAAACACGCCAAATAGTTACCGACTTGTTAGAGCACGTTGGGTTGGGAGTAATGGCCGGGCTTAAATACCCGCACGAATTCTCTGGTGGTCAACGCCAGCGTATTTCAATCGCGCGGGCGCTAGCCACTCGACCACGATTACTCATTTGTGATGAACCAACCTCAGCACTCGACGTGTCGGTTCAAGCGCAAATTCTTAATCTGTTAAAAGATCTGCAACAAGAGCTAAACCTAACCATGCTATTTATTAGTCATGACTTACCGGTTATTCGCCAAATGTGCGATCGGGTTGGGGTAATGCAAATGGGCACCTTACTAGAAGTGGCGCCGACCGAACAATTATTTACGGCACCACAGCATCCATACAGCCAAAAACTAGTTTCATTAATGCCTGAATTTAAAGGCTTAAGAGAAGATATCAGCAGTTTTAAGTAAGCTGGTGAATAAAGCATGCCGTTATAACCAGCATCATTGGAGTTACAGTTTCAATGATGCCGGATATAAGCGGATAAAATAACAATAATTACAACTACTACTACAACTAGGGATTGATTCCCGCGTAAGGAGTTATGCATGAAAACCATCAAGACTAAACTTGCTGTCGCATTAATGGCTGCAACCTTAAGCCTAAGCGCAACTGCAGCCGATATTACGGTTGCTTACGATGCTGATCCAGTATCACTTGATCCACATGAGCAGTTATCAGGTGGTACACTGCAAGTGTCTCACATGATTTTTGATCCGTTAGTACGTTACGACCAATCATTTGATTTTGAAGCCCGCTTGGCTGAAAGTTGGGAACGTGTAAACGAAAGCACCGTGCGTTTTAATTTACGCAAAGGCGTTAAGTTCCATTCAGGTAACACTTTAACAGCCGACGATGTTGTTTGGACTTTTGCTCGCTTACAAAACTCACCAGATTTTAAAGCTATTTTTGCACCATTTGAAAAAATCGTTAAAATCGACGATTACACTTTTGATCTAGTATCAAAAGGCTCATTCCCGTTAGTACTGCAAACAGCTACTTACATTTTCCCAATGGACAGCAAGTTCTACTCTGGAAAAATGGCTGACGGCAGCGAAAAATCAGCATTGGTTAAGCACGGCACCTCATTTGCATCAACTAACGTTTCTGGTACGGGTCCATTTGTGATCACGTCACGCGAACAAGGCGTTAAAGTTGAATTTGAACGTTTTAACGATTACTGGGACACCGCTTCTAAAGGCAACGTCGACAAGCTGACATTAGTGCCAATCAAAGAAGATGCGACTCGTGTTGCTGCGCTTCTTTCTGGCGATGTTGACATGATTGCACCCGTTGCGCCTAACGATCACAAACGTATTCAAAGTGCTAAAAACGTTGATTTAGTGACACTGCCTGGTACTCGTATCATCACATTGCAAATGAACCAAAACAGCAATGAAGCACTAAAAGATGTTCGTGTTCGTCAAGCGATTGTGCATGCAATCAATAACGAAGGCATCGTCAAAAAAATCATGAAAGGCTTCGCAACCACAGCTGGTCAGCAAAGCCCAGCAGGTTACGCCGGTCACAATGCTGAGCTAACGCCACGTTACGACCTAAAGAAAGCGAAAGCGCTAATGAAAGAAGCCGGTTATGAAAACGGCTTTGCATTATCAATGATTGCACCGAATAACCGTTACGTAAACGATGCAAAAATTGCGCAAGCAACGGCGTCAATGCTAACTAAAATCGGCATCAAAGTTGATCTTAAAACCATGCCAAAAGCGCAATACTGGCCTGAGTTTGACCTATGTTCAGCAGACATGCTGATGATTGGTTGGCACTCGGACACTGAAGATTCAGCTAACTTCTCTGAATTCTTAACCATGACTCGTAACGAAGAAACTGGCCGTGGTCAATACAACTGTGGTCACTACTCAAACCCAGCAATGGATAAGATGGTAGAAGCTGCTAACGTTGAAACTGACAGCGCTAAGCGTGCCGAAATGCTTAAAGGTGTTGAAGCTACACTTTATAACGAAGCAGCATTTGTGCCGCTACACTGGCAAAACCTAGCGTGGGCAGCGAAGTCTAACGTGATGATTAAGCCTATCGTTAACGCGATGAACTTCCCTTACTTTGGCGACCTAGTCGTTAAGTAAGTCTCGACATTCATCGACTATCGCGGGTAACAACCCAGCCGATAGTCGATGAATTTTATTTTGTTGTGGTGCTTTTTTTAGTACTTATTTGCGTCGTTATTTTGTAATACTTATTTTTACAGCACGTATTTTACAACACTTAGTCACCGTGATTAATCACACCTGACTAAGCTCATATTTAGAATTTTAAAAGGGGCAAGAGATGTTTACGTTTCTGGTCAATCGCCTGTTTCAGGCACTGATAGTGATGTTTGTGATCAGTTTAGTGGCGTTTTCCATCCAGGATAACCTCGGTGACCCATTACGAGAACTCGTCGGTCAATCCGTTTCTGAAGCGGAACGGCAGGCTTTACGTGACGATTTAGGGCTTAATGACCCATTTGTCGCCAAATATACCCGTTTTATTACCAACGCCGTGCAAGGCGATCTTGGTACCTCCTATTTTTATAAGCGCCCAGCTGTTGATGTCATCTTAGATAAGTTGATTGCCACCCTCGAATTAGTCGTCGGTGCAACCTTAATTATTATCTTTTTGTCGATCCCTTTAGGCGTTTATTCCGCGATTCACCCTCGCAGTTTCTTTAGTAAAGCCGTCATGGCATTTAGCAGTATTGGCATTTCAGTACCCGTTTTCCTCACCGCCATCATGCTAATGTATGTTTTCTCGATAGAACTGCAATGGCTGCCATCATACGGCCGCGGCGAAACCACTGATTTACTCGGTTGGAATTCAGGCTTTTTCAACGCCGATGGCCTAGCGCATCTGGTATTACCTTGTATTTCTCTGGCCTCAATTATGTTGCCGCTGTTCATTCGTCTGGTTCGCTCTGAAATGTTAGAAGCACTAAGCTCTGAATACATCAAATTCGCCAAAGCGAAAGGCTTAGCCTTAAATAAGGTCTATTTTCAACACGCGTTAAAAAACACCATGCTGCCGGTATTAACCGTTGGCGGTGTGCAAATAGGCACCATGGTTGCCTACACCATTTTAACCGAAACCGTTTTTCAATGGCCCGGCACAGGCTTCTTATTTTTAGAAGCGATCAACCGAGTTGATACCCCACTGATCACGACCTACGTTATTTTTGTCGGCTTAATTTTTGTAGTAACCAACACCATTGTTGACTTGTTATACGGCTGGATCAATCCAACCATCGATCTAACCGGTAAAGGAGCATAACCATGACCATAATTAGCGCTGCTCCAACTCGTTTTGAACGCTTTAAACGCTCTGACATTATGTACTACTTCTTAAGAGATAAAGTGGCAATGTTTAGCTTTGCGGTCTTTATGACCCTGCTGATTGTCTCGTTAGCTTCACCACTGATTGCACCAACCAATCCTTATGATTTGTCGACTATCGACATCATGGACTCGGAATTACCGCCAGCTTGGCTTGAAGAAGGTGACGAGCGGTTCCTACTTGGTACCGATGAGCAAGGCCGCGATATTTTATCGACCATTTTGTATGGCACGCGCCTGTCTTTAACCATCGGCTTTTTTGCCGTCGCGTTACAGCTATTCCTAGGTATTATCATTGGTCTATCGGCCGGTTACTTTGGTGGCCGCATCGACTCGTTCTTAATGCGCTTTGCCGATGTGCAACTGTCGTTTTCCACCATGATGGTCGCTATTATCATTTCGGCAATTTTTAAAGCCAGTTTTGGCTCTGATTTTTATAACCAATATGCGGTCTTAATGCTGGTCGTGATTATTGGGGTGGCCGAATGGCCGCAATACGCCCGAACTATCCGTGCTTCAGTATTAGCTGAAAAGAAAAAAGAATACGTTGAAGCGGCACGAGTTATGGGCTTTAAAGCGCCTAGAATCATGTTTCGCCACATCTTGCCTAACTGTTTGTCGCCAATTTTAGTTATTTCGACGGTACAAATAGCCAATGCTGTTATGTCAGAAGCAGCCCTGTCGTTCCTAGGTTTGGGTTTACCAGTTGATCAGCCATCACTGGGTGCACTAATTAGTACCGGTTTTAATTACATATTCTCAGGCGCTTGGTGGATCACCGCTTTCCCTGGTTTTGTCTTAGTATCATTGGTGTTGGTTATAAACTTATTGGGTGACTGGTTACGCGATGTCTTCAACCCGAAGATCTATAAAGGCTAATCATTACCTAAACAAGAGTAATTAACATTACAAGTCACTGAAAAATAAAAAGAAGGCCACACTCGTTGTGGCCTTCTTTTTTTTAAAAACACGTAAATTGCATTTGACCAGCTGCCAAATTTACGCCATCATTGCCCCAAATTTATTCAGACCAATTAAGAGATTTTATGCTGGCACAACCAATGATCGAGAAACTGAACGAACAGATTAATCTTGAGTTCTATTCATCAAACCTTTATCTGCAGATGAGCGCTTGGTGTGAAGACAAAAGCTTTGACGGCGCCGCGTTATTTTTACGCAAGCATGCTAACGAAGAAATGGAACACATGAAGCGTCTGTTCACTTACGTGTCTGAAACTGGTGGCTTACCAATTTTAGGTGCTATCGATGCGCCGCCGCATAACTTTGAATCATTACGTGATGTCTTTGTTCAAATTTTTGAGCACGAACAGCTAATCACCAAACAAATTAATGATTTAGCTCATGTAGCATTTAGTTCACAAGACTACTCAACCTTTAACTTCTTACAGTGGTATGTTGCAGAACAACACGAAGAAGAAAAGTTATTTAAAGGTATTTTAGACAAGTTAGAATTAATTGGACACGACGGCCCTGCAATGTTCTTGATCGACAAAGACTTTGCCGCACTAGCCGTTAGCGGTGGCACCAGCATTATGACACCGGGTTCAACCGTCGTGTAAATTCATACCCGTGCTACCTGAAAATCGCATTTTCAAGTGGCATGGGTATAAGCTATAATCACCCGCTCAAAAAGGATGCCTCGGCATCCTTTCTTTTTTTTATAGAGAAATAACATGACAGAGTTCGACGTAATAATTATTGGCGCAGGCGCTGCGGGTCTTCACTGTGCGGCAACCGCCGGTTATCGAGGCCGCAAAGTATTGCTGCTCGACAACGCCAAAAAAGTCGGACGGAAAATTTTAATCAGTGGCGGCGGCCGTTGTAATTTCACCAACTACAATATCGAACCTAGCGCCTTTTTATGCAGCAATAAGCATTTTGTAAAATCAGCGCTAAGTCGTTATACCCAGTGGGATTTTATTGCGATGGTCGATAAATACCAAATCGCCTATCATGAGAAAACCTTGGGGCAGTTATTTTGTGATGACAGCGCCAAAGACATTGTCAGCATGCTTGAAACTGAGTGTAAGCAAGCCAATGTTACCACCCAATTACGCACCGAAATTACGGCGATTGAGCAGCTAGAGCAAGGTTTTTCAATTGCGACTAACGAAGGCCAATTACGCTGTCAGTCTTTAGTCATTGCCACCGGCGGGCTGTCAATGCCAAAACTTGGCGCGACCCCGTTCGGCTACAAAGTTGCGCAGCAGTTTAAGCTTAAATTAAAAGACACCACGGCCGGCTTAGTGCCTTTTACGTGGCAAAACACCGACAAAGACGACTACGAATGCCTGTCGGGTATTAGCTTGCCGGTTAGCGTGACCAGCGAAAGCGGCGTTAACTTTAGCGAAGACATGCTCTTTACCCACCGTGGACTGTCTGGCCCCGCTATTTTGCAAATTTCGTCGTTCTGGCAACCTGGACAAGCGGTTACCATCGATTTATTACCCCATGGTGATTTGACCGAACTGCTAACAATCGCGCGTGAAAGCAACCCTAAGCAAGCCTTAAAAACTTGTCTGGCACAGCATTTTCCTAAGCGATTAATAGAGCGCCTAGTCGAGCTTAATAAGTTAACCGACAAGCCATTAAATCAGTTCAATGAAAAAGACTTTACCACCATTGCTAACTACTTCCATCAATGGCAGCTTAAGCCAAATGGCACCGAAGGTTACCGCACCGCCGAAGTAACATTAGGTGGCGTCGACACCGACGAGATCTCATCAAAAACCATGATGGCAAAAAATGTGGAAGGCTTATATTTCATTGGCGAAGTAGTTGATGTGAGCGGCTGGCTTGGTGGGTACAATTTTCAGTGGGCTTGGGCGAGTGGTTGGTGTGCAGGACAGTACGCTTAGAAACTGTTGTTAGTAGAAATCATTTAAAACCTCAATATATTACCTCTGTTAGTAAAAATAACAGAGGTAACTTCACATTAAACGCATAAAATATCGAGCCTTAACCAAAAATACCATCGCCCTGTTGATCGATCATCATTTTAGCTTTGCGTACTGAAATGCTAATACATTCGTCACGGCTTGGGATAATATCTGAGCGGATTAATTGATGCGTCTTTAACTGTGCTTCGGTTTCATCTTGCGGCTTGCTAATAGTCGCGGCTACCCGAAATTGGCCGCCTTCAGCTAGCGGAGTCGGGACAATATTAAACCCTTTATACTCAATGGCCTCTTCTGCTTCGACTTCAGCAGGGTTCTCGCCTGATGCCTTAAATAGGTTTTTAATGCCAGATAATATGCCCATGATGCTCACTTATTTTATTGCGTATTTTATTGAAAAAGTAACAGTCTAAATCCTAACATATTTTTCGTTCGCACTTGGCAGCGATTTTAAACCATTGTTACTCGCTTTTAGTCTCGTGATTAGGCGCTTAACTAGCAGACAAAATCTCAGGTCTCAATTGCGGTTTTTTGGCAGTACGCTCGCTGTATCGATCAACCAAAAACGTATTTTGATCTCGGGTTAAATACGTAAAACGCATTAACTCTTCCATTACATCGACTATACGGTTGCGATAGTCCGACGCTTTCATTAACCCCTCGTCATCAAACTCATTGTACGCTTTAGCGACAGAGGACTGATTGGGTATTGTCAGCATGCGCATCCATCGTCCCAATATTCTCATGTTGTTTAGTGCATTAAAGCTTTGTGAGCCGCCACTTACTTGCATCACGGCAAGCACTTTTCCTTGAGTTGGCCGTACGGCTCCAACGCTCAATGGGATCCAGTCAATTTGTGTTTTCATTGCACCCGACATATTGCCGTGAATTTCAGGCGACGACCAAACTTGAGCTTCTGACCATTGCACTAACTCTCGCAGCTCTAGCACCTTCGGGTCATCCGCTGATTGATTACTATCAAATAACGGCAATCCGTTCGGGTTAAAGAACTTAACTTGTGCCCCCATCGCTTCTAAAATTCTGCCCGCCTCTTCTGCGGCCAAGCGGCTATATGAATTATCTCGTAATGAGCCATATAACATTAAGACACGGGGCTGGTGTGCACTGATATTATTTGAGTGTGGAATAAGGTTAAATTTTTCATCTTGCAAGTAGTTCATCGTCGCTCCAACTAATTAATCATTTACCCATAAGACGGCGCTGGTTTTAAAAAGACGATAAAAAGTCAGCTTTTTTGCTATAAATGACCAAAGAATAAATTTAATCACTCATTTTCGTCTTTATATAAAGTGACTCGTCTAATGGTTGGGCTTTTTTACACAGGATTTAAAGTAACATGAATATTGAAAAAATTTGGCTTGAATACAAAACTGCATTACAACGTTTTTTGCACTCCAAGGTGTCAAATGAAGCCGATGTCGATGACTTATTACAAGAGATTTTAATTAAAACCTATAGCAACTTGAGTACCGTAAAAGATCAAACCAGCATTAAGGCTTGGTTATTCCAAATTGCTAATCACACCATCATTGATTTTTATCGACAAAAAGCCAGAGACACAGCATTAAGAGTAGAAGACACTTGGTATACAGAACAAGACAGCGACGTAACAAATGAGCTCACTGACTGTATTCTTCCATTTATTCACGCGTTGCCTGCAGAGCATGCCACGTTATTACACGCGATAGATATTGAAAAAAAGTCACAGAAAGAATACGCGCAGCACCTTGGCATAAGTTACTCAACCCTAAAATCTCGGGTGCAAAAGAGCAGATCATTACTTAAAGGTGTTTTTGATGATTGTTGCCATTTTAATATTGATGCCAAAGGCAATGTCTTTGATTATGAACGTAAGAACAAATCAAGGGGGCAGGGTTGTAGATGAGCGATATAACCAGTAATTTTCGTGTAGAAATATCGTTAAAATGCCATAAAAAAACCGGTAATGACGATTACCGGTTTTTATTTAATTAACTAAAAATTAGTGGTTTGGCTGTATTGGCCAGTTTGACTAATTAAGACAATTCGTTGACTTCTTTATCGCTGACATCATGTATTTTGGTGTCATCTTGTGCAAGCTCAGCATTGTCTTCACGCAGTGATTTCAACAGGCCGACCATCATCAAGAGAATGACAAAGGTAAATGGCAACGCACCAGCGATACTCGCCGCTTGCAATGCTTTAAGTGCCTCTTTACCACCAAGCAGCAAAATTATTAAGGTCACGAATCCTAATACCATGCCCCAAATAATACGCTGTTGAATCGGTGGACGACGCCCAAACGATAACAAGCGACCAAGCACTAAGGTGCCAGAGTCTGCCGCGGTTACAAAGAACACGACAACGACAAACAAGGCCATCACTTTAGCAACCGTTGCCGCAATACCCGGCGTTAGAACATCAAACGCGGTATAAATCGTGCCCGCATAGTCCCAGTTATTAACCGCGGTATTATAAATGGACATATCGGCGCCATAAATGGACGCATGAATACCGGCAGAACCAATCACACCAAACCAAATAACGGCAACAAGCGTAGGAACTAGCATTACCCCAACGACGAATTCGCGGATTGTTCTACCGCGAGAAATACGCGCGATAAACATACCAACGAATGCAGCCCAAGCCATCCACCAACCCCAGTAGAAGATAGTCCAACCACCTTGCCACGTACGTTCGTCATCGCTACGTGCGGTCCATAATGACATTTCAACAGCGCTCGATACGTATTCGCCTAAGCCCGTTAACGTGCTGGCAATTAAGTAGTTAGCATCACTGGCGACCAGGAAATAGAGAATAATAATGAGACAAATCCAAGTATTAAGCTCAGAGAGTATTTTAATGCCCTTGGCAACACCGGTTGTGGCTGAGAAAGTCGCAATCGCCGTAATGACTACAATTGAGACAATTGTCACCATTTGTGACTTTTCAGCCAGCAGGCCTAACGAGATAAGGCCTGAACCGATTTGCTCAACCCCTAACCCTAAGGTTGTCGCAATACCAAAAATAGTACCGAATACCGCAAGAATATCGACGGTGTGGCCAATAGGGCCATAAATACGATTACCAATCAGTGGGTATAAGGCTGAACGCATCGACAATGGCAAACCTTTACGGAACGCAAAATAAGCCAATGACAAACCAACGATCGCATACATTGCCCAAGCCACCAGACCCCAATGGAAGATGGTTAAACGTAAACCACCAGACGCTGCTTCAGCCACTAAATTGTTTGGAATAGGGAAACCTTCGTCTCCCGGTAATAGCCCTGCACTAAGCGCTGCTTGCTTTGCTTCGAAAAAGCTCGCTACTGCCGCTTTAGCCTCACCGCTTAGGAAAGGGTTACCACCACTCCAGCCACTAGCGAAGTGAATCATTGGTTCGGACATCGAGAAAAACAACATGCCCGCGCCAGTACCACAGCCAAATAACATCGAGAACCAAGCAAAATTGCTGAACTCAGGTCTGTCACTGTCTTGGCCCAGCCTGATCTTGCCGCTTTTTGAGGTTGCGACAAAGACACAAACCACAAACGCTGCCACCATTACGAGAATGTAATACCAACCGAGCGTTTGCTCGATCCAGCTTTTAACGCCTAAAAATTGGCTGCTGGCAGTTTTTCCTAATAAAATAGTATAAAGAATAAATACCGCCACCATGACGATTGCCGTAATGCCAAGGGTAGCGTTTAAACCCTTGAGAATACCTCTTTTTTCAATGAGCTTGTCTAGCTCTTGTTCGCTGTACATAAATTTTCCTAAAGCATGATTATGGTTAAATTATTTTTTGTTCTTGTAATTTTTATTGATCCTCTGCTGTGTGGAAGACACAGCCGACTATTTTAACCTATATAGCTACCATCTTTAAGGAACCTTTATGAATTACTTAGACAACATCCGTATTTTACTGTCCACCTCACCATGATCGATGTAATACCCGCGCAGGTGCCGATCCCCCGTGCTTGGGTCAAATTCGGTGCGACCATGTAACACCCGTTTATTATCAAAAATCATCATTTCACCCGCTTTTAATTTTAGTTTAAGCGCGTATTTGTTTTGCCTAATCCGCTGCATCAAGTTCTGATAAGCGCGATAATAATCAACACATTGCTCATCTTTTGTATCGACACAATCAGCTAAGTGGGCGTTAAAAATAAAGTGCTTTATTTGGCCATCTTCTTCGCTAATAAGCGGATGTGAAAAACGGATATCACAGTGTTGGTCGTGAAAGCGAAATGGCATTTTTCGTGAGCACAACAGTTGATAAAACGTCGGCTCTTCACGGCGTAAGTCTTGTGCAATCGCAAAGCCATCGGCTAATATTGACTCACCGCCTTGGGCATTATTGGTCACACAATGTAAAAATTGATAGCCCGGTGGCATTTCTTGATTTGATAGATCGGTATGTAACGGCAGCCCAACAGCGGTATAAGCTAAATTATTCGGCTCAGCTTTATTAAGTACCTCAAACATCACCCCGAAATTTGTTTCACGCTTAAAACCGATTAAATCACCAAATTGCTCGCCCCCTTGCTCGCTAACTAAATTTGAAACAATCACTAAGCCATTCTTCTTTAAGGTTAATAACATTTCCTTTAAGCCAGCCGCACTAACGCAGCTTAGCGCGCTAAATTTAGCGGGCATAACATCGCCAAACCAGCAGTTAGTAGTCGTTGCTGCCGGATCAGTTAACTGACATGCGTGAGCATAATCTTTCAGCAATTTATTTGGGAACAACGATCGGTTTTTTTCATTGGGCCATTGCAAGCTAACACCCTGTTGGTCAAAGCTAATATCCGATGGTTCTAGATCTATCGAGATCTGGGTTAGGTCAAATTGACGCTCTGCCGTTTGTGGATGAAAACCAGATGGATCGACATCTCTTAACCAAATATAGGGATAAAAAGAATGGTTATTATCGAGCCAAGTTATTTGTAGAGCGCCCAAGGCGCTTTGCACATGTTTAATCACAGGAGTAAGTATCCAAAATAAGAATGGTCATAACGAAGATTAAAAATACCAACCGCCTCAATTAACCGTTACAGCAGCGGCATGAAACGTAAAAAAGACAACAGTTCGTATAATTGACTGAGAGATTATTCAGTACAAAAGTGCGGGGGTGGCCACCAATCGTGGCGTTTAATATAAAGCGGGTTAAAATTCATGCTCTATATTTACCTTTATTTACTACGCGGGTCAATCTACAACGCAGGGTAATAAAGAGCTAACGCGCGGCACGGTTCAATTAATCGCTATTTACGCGTTAGCGTTAGATTTATATTCGTGTCGTTTTTATTTATTGTGCCCGGTTGTGAATTACGCTAATTTAAACTCCTGTTTAAATTTTGAAGTAGCCCTAACACGCCATGATATCTCAGCAGTCCTTATTTATTGAAAACGACAACCATCGCATTCACATGCGTTATATTTCGCCAAGTCAGCCAACTGAGTTACCGCCGGTGCTCATGCTCCATGGTGCAATTGAAGATGGTCGTATTTTTTACTCTAAGTCAGGAAAAGGCCTTGCGTGTACGATTGCACGTGGCGGTTACCCTGTTTATGTTATTGATTTACGCGGTCGCGGCCTCAGTACACCGAGCATTGGTGAAGATAACAATCATGGTCAACTTGAAGGCATAGTCGAAACATTGCCGCAATGTCACCAATGGGTGCTAGCGCGCCATCCCGATCATCAAAAAGTACATTGGGTGGCGCATTCATGGGGCGGTGTATTAATGGCATCAGCATTAGCAAGATTACCGCAATTACAGCAAACCGTAGCATCTCAAGTGTTCTTTGGCAGCAAACGAACGATCGAGCAATGGAGCTTTGAACGCGTTATTAAAGTGGAGTTTTTATGGAAGCGATTTGGGCCTTGGATAGCAAAACGTAAAGGACATTTTCCCTTTAAACAATGGAAATTAGGCAGCGACAACGAAACTTATTTGTCGATTCAAGAAAGCCAGCTATGGGTAAGAAAATCGCCGTGGGCCGATCCGCGTGATAATTTCGATTATGGCGCTAGCGCTAAAAAAACGGCATGGCCACCTACGTGGTTTATTGCGGCGAAAAATGACACTTTACTTGGGCACCCTGACGATGTGCGCCGCTTCGCGCAAGAAGTTGGCAGCGGAAAAATGACCATTTTGTCTAAAGCCAATGGCAATGCACGTGACTATGATCATATTGATATGTTGACTCACCCGACCGCAGTAGATGACTATTTTGGCGACGTGATTGTTTTTATGCAACAAGCCAACGCATGAGTAAACTGCACCTTTGAATTTAATGAACTTCAACTTGGTGTGAATTTGGGACAGGTTGAACTTGGGACACGCATAAAAATATTACTGATATTCAATGGGTATTGTTTCAAAGCTGTTTTCAGCAGCATCCGATCATCAATAAACAAGCGAGCGAATCACTTAATAAATTAGCCAGCCCCTGCGCAATAGCATTGCGCCATTAAAGATAACGTGACAATGATTTTACTGGATGAAAAAAAATAGCCACCGAGTTAATCGGTGGCTAATGTCTGAAATAATATGACTTGATTAATGCATCTTGAAAAGCGTGCTGATTAGCGCTCTTTTACATAGGGAACACCAATTGCCTTGGGTGCAATCGCCTTACCGATAAAACCAGCGAGCAATACCACGGTCAATATGTATGGCAATGCCTGCATTAACTGAGTAGGTACTTGACCAATCAATGGCAGTTCCACGCCTTCTAAGCGGACGGTTAACGCCTCTAAGAATCCAAACAACAAACAGGCTAACATTGCGGTTTTAGGTCGCCACTTACCAAAGATTAACGCAGCAAGTGCGATATAACCTTTGCCTGCAGACATTTCACGAATGAACGAGGCATTTTGTCCGGTCGACAGATAAGCGCCAGCGATCCCACAAAGTATGCCCGCACAGATAACTGCACGATATCTCAGCCAAAAAACAGATATACCTGCAGTGTCTACCGCCTGTGGGTTTTCACCTACAGCGCGTAAACGCAGCCCAAATCTGGTTTGGTATACCACCCACCAAGTAACGGGCACAGTAACAAAGGCAAGATAAACTAAGGCGTTATGACCACTAATCAGCTGCGAGTAAATCGGGCCAATAAAAGGTACTTGTGCCATTGCTACGGCACCAGGCAACTCAATAGCATAAAATCTGGCATCACCGGTTAATAGTGGTGTTTGACCACCTTGATGAAACCAAGCTATGCCTAACACAACGGTTAAACCCGACGCCAAAATATTGATCGCCAAGCCACTAACCACTTGATTGCCCTTATGACTAATACAAGCAAAACCATGTAACAGTGCCATACAGACAGAAACCGCCATCGCTGCACTCAGCCCTACCCAGGCCGAACCAGTAACCGAGGCTACGGCAGCCGCAGCAAAAGCACCAGCGAGCATTTTACCTTCAAGTCCAATATCGACAATGCCTGAACGTTCTGAAAACAAACCGGCCATCGCACAGAGAATTAACGGCGTCGATACTCGAATGGTGGAGTCTAAGGTGGAGAGTAATATCAGGATAAAATCAGACATTAGTAGTCTCCTTTTTGCTGTATAACTTTAAGAACAGCTTTTCCACGCTCGGTTTAATCATTAATGACAGTGCGCCACAGAACAAAATAACTAAGCCTTGAATCACTACCACCAGATCTCGGGTAATAGTAGGCACCTCAAATGAGAGCTCAGCCCCGCCTTGGTAAAGTGCGCCAAACAACAAACTCGCGATCACAATGCCAATGGGGTGATTACGCCCCATCAGGGCAACGGCAATACCAGTAAAACCCGCGCCGGCAACAAAGTCTAACAACACGCGTTCTTGCGCACCCATCACTTCATTGATGCCAACCATGGCCGACATAGCACCAGAGATACACATGGTAATAACAATGACACGGCGGGTATTAATACCCGAATATACGGCGGCGTTATCGTTAAACCCGATCATCCGGATCGCATAACCTAATCGGGTATGCCACAGTAATAACCACACCAATACACAGCAAATTAAGGCAAGGAATATCGATATATTTAACGGACTATTGGCAATATCTATTCCGATTACTGCAAACAGTTCTTGCATCGAAGGCAGTGTCGCTGCTGCCATAATGCTACGGGTTTGCGGAGCCATGCTGCCAGGTTCAATCAATACATTGACCAGTAAATACACCATGAGCGCCGAGGCAATAAAGTTAAACATGATCGTGGTGATTACCACGTGCGAACCACGATACGCTTGCAAATAGGCTGGGATAAACGCCCAAGCGGCACCAAAAGCAGCACCAGCGGCAATAGCAAAAGGAAACAGTGCCCACCAAGGCATAAAGCTGTCTAAGCTCATGCACATTAAGCCGACACCAAGTCCACCGATATACGCTTGACCTTCGCCACCGATATTAAATAATCCGGCATGGAATGCCACTGACACAGCAAGTCCGGTAAAGATAAAGTTGGTGGTGTAATACAAGGTATAACCAATGCCTTCATCGTAGCCAAACGCACCCGTGATAATGTACTGCACCGCCTCAAGCGGACTTTCGCCAATCAGTAAAATAATCAAGCCCGAGACAAAAAAAGCCAAACAGACATTAATTAAAGGGATTACTCCAACATCAATCCAGACCGGAAGTGTTTTGTTACTCATGTTGCACCTCCTTCGGTGGTATTAGGCTCACCTGCGTTGCCCATTAACAACCCTAATGTTTGCGCGTCGGCATCGCTCGCCGCCATTTCGCCGACAATTCGTCCTTCAAACATCACGATAATTCGATCGCACAACGACATAACTTCCTCTAATTCTACCGAGACCACTAACACCGCATTACCTGCGTCTCGCAGCTGGACAATTTGCTGGTGGATAAACTCAATGGCGCCAATGTCGACTCCACGAGTAGGCTGACCAACTAATAACACGCTTGGCTTGCGATCCATTTCGCGGGCAATACATAATTTTTGCTGGTTGCCACCCGAAAAATTAGCCGCTTTGAGGTGAGGGTTATTTGGGCGAACATCAAATTCGTCCATCAATTTAATACAGTGCTCGGTGACGGCATTGTTATCCATCAAGATAGCACCGTTAAACTCTGGCTCATCCTGAAAACCCATGATCGAGCACTCTCTCGCGCTAAAGTCGGTTACCATACCCTGCTTGTGTCGATCTTCTGCAACATGACCTAAACTCAAGTGCCTAAAATCTTTGGCATTAAGTACATTGCTAGCATCGATCGTGACACCACTTAATGTAATGCTTCCCTGTTGCACAGGTAAAATACCACTGAGCACATCGAGCAATTCAGTTTGACCGTTGCCTGAAACACCAGCAATCCCAAGGATTTCTCCCGCCTTTACTTCTAGGCTGACATTATCGAGCCGAGTAATACCGGCAAAATCCTTAATCGTGAGATTATGCGCTTCAAGCAAGACTTCTTTAGGCGCTGCGGGTGACTTATCAACTTCCAATAACACTTTGCGGCCAACCATTAATTCAGCCAGCTCTTCTTTAGTGGTTTGCGACGTTTGACGAGAAGCCACCATAGTACCGGCGCGCATCACCGTTACTTGGTCGGTGATCTCGAGAATTTCTTGCAATTTATGCGTAATCAACATCACGCTAACACCGCGCTCACGCAGTGCATTTAAAATATCAAATAACTGTTTAACTTCTTGCGGGGTCAAGACACCCGTTGGTTCATCCAAAATTAGAATGTCGGCACCACGATACAAAGATTTCAAAATCTCTACCCGCTGCTGCAGCCCCACAGCTAAATCACCGACTATTGCATCGGGATCAACCGCTAAACCAAACTCTTGTGAGAGTCTCGCCAATTCGGCTCTGGCGCTGATTTTACTCTTTTTAAGTGAGCTGCTTGACTCAGCACCTAGCATCACGTTTTCTAACACGCTAAAAGTTTCTATCAGCATAAAATGCTGATGCACCATGCCGATGCCCGCATTGATGGCATCTTTAGAAGAGGTGATCGAAGCCTGCTTGCCATTGACCAGTATTTCACCACTGTCAGCTTCGTAAAAGCCGTAGAGAATACTCATCAAGGTAGATTTTCCAGCGCCATTTTCACCGATGATTCCGTGAATGCTGCCTTTGGTAACAACCAAATCGACATCTTTATTGGCATGAACTGGACCAAAGCTTTTATTGATTTTACGTAAATCAATGGCAGGAGTTAATGTTTCCTGCTGCTCAGTATTTTGGGTAGTTAGCATTGTGTATTCGCATTTTTGGTATAAATGACCCCGAGAAAACCTTGAAATCTATGCAGATTTCACTTCACAATGAAGCGGGGCAATGAGTTTGTGCCGGAAAATAGAACGCCCGGCACTAACCTTTTAGACGATTAAAGTGAAGGACACTTATTGTCTGACATGTAATCGTGAACAACAATTTTACCGGCAATAATGTCAGCTTTAGCTTGATCAACAGCGGCTTTCATTTCAGCAGTAATTAATGACTTGTTATGTTCGTCGTAAGCCCAATCAACACCGCCTTCAGCAAGACCTAGTACTTTAAAGCCAGGTTGCCAAGTATTGTCTTGCACCCCTTTAAAGGTATTGTAAGCCGCAACATCAACTGATTTAACCATTGAAGTTAACATAGTGCCTGGATGAATATGGTTTTGGTTTGAATCAACACCAATCGCAAATT
>Ga0209292_1000668_pt1 | contig 44168 bp, 35 predicted proteins | sample GOMGulsemesocosm_2_FD_184634 | JGI IMG/M metagenome (GOLD analysis project Ga0209292, IMG submission 184634) | Methane-oxidizing microbial communities from mesocosms in the Gulf of Mexico - GOM9C Gulf of Mexico (SPAdes) (version 2) | ecosystem: Environmental > Aquatic > Marine > Cold seeps...
ATACGTGTTGCTAATGATGAAACAAACTCACGGTCATGGCTTACTACGATTAACGTGCCTTCAAACTCTTTAAGCGCATTGTTTAACGCTTCAATCGCTTCCATATCCATGTGGTTAGTAGGTTCATCCATGATGAGTACGTTTAAGTCTGACATCATTAACATACCAAATAACAGACGGTTTTTCTCACCACCAGAACAGTTGCACGCTTTTTTGTTTGCATCATCATCGCTGAATAACAGACGCCCTAACATACCACGAACCATTAGATCATTATGACAAGGACGACGCCATTGCGACATCCAATCCATGATAGTTAATTCGTTTTCAAACAGCTTACCGCTATCTTGTGGACAGTAACCGATAGTGGCATTGTCAGACCATTTAACAGTCCCTTCATTGTTCTGTAATTCATTCATTAAACAGCGTAGGAAGGTTGTTTTACCCACACCATTTTCACCAATGATAGCAAGTTTAGCGCCCGCTTCTAAGATAACGTCACCATTTTGGAATAACACTTCACCATCAAACCCGTGGCCTAGTTTTTCTAATACCAGCGCTTGGCGATGCATCTTTTTACCTGGCGCAAAGCTAAGGCTAGGTGTCATACGACTTGATGATTTAACGTCATCTAATTTAATTTTGTCCATCTTCTTAGCACGTGAACTTGCTTGTTTCGCTTTAGAAGCATTCGCGCCAAAACGGTTAACAAAGTCTTGTAGTTCTGCAATCTCTGCACTTTTCTTCTCATTACCAGCAAGTAGTTGCTCACGTAACAACGCAGATTGCGCGAGGAAGAATTCGTAGTTGCCCGGGTAAATGCGCAATTCACCGTAATCGATATCTGCCATATGGGTACAAACAGAGTTTAAGAAATGACGATCATGCGAAATGATGATCATGGTACATTTACGTTTGTTTAACTCACCTTCTAACCAGCTGATTGTATGAATATCCAAGTTATTGGTTGGCTCATCAAGCAGTAAGATTTCTGGGTTTGCAAACAGTGCTTGGGCAAGAAGAACACGTAGTTTCCAACCTGGTGCAACCTGCTCCATTAAACCGTAGTGAAACGACTCTTCGATACCTGCTTCAAGTAAGATTTCGCCAGCACGACTCTCTGCACTGTAACCATCCATCTCTGCAAATTGGCTTTCAAGATCACCAACACGCATACCATCAGCTTCTGTCATATCTGCTTTTGCATAGATAGCGTCGCGCTCTTGTTTCACTTCCCATAACGCAGTATCACCCATAATAACCGTATCAATTACATTGAACTCTTCAAAAGCAAACTGATCTTGACTCAAGGTACCGACTTTAAATCCAGGGGTAATTGAAATATTGCCCGACGTAGGGATTAACTCACCGCTCATAATTTTCATTAAAGTAGATTTACCACAACCATTAGCGCCGATTAGGCCGTAACGGTTACCGTTACCAAATTTAGCGGAGATGTTTTCAAATAGTGGCTCAGGGCCAAATTGCATAGTGATATTAGACGTTACAAGCACGATGATATTCCTAGTGTTAGTTAAGATATTAACTAGCGAGCTAGCAATATTGCATAAAGGTGTTTATTCGGTCGCGCAGTATACAGCAAGAAAAACGTGATCCCCATCAATTATTGCCTTTTAGTGATTATTTTTTATACGCAAGTTTAATTGGCAAGATTTTAGCTAATGCCAAAGAGTCATTTTAAATTACATTCAGCAAGTCAAAATACATCGATTGGCATAAAGGAGTTTGAGATAAGTGGGACTTATTTTGAATAATTAAACATTAAATCATCACATTTATATCAAAACCATCTATGATGATAATGCAGAATGAATAAGCTAAAAATGATCAAATATCACACATAAAGTAAGGGGTAATAATGTTAATAAATAGAGTGTTACAACGTTTATTTTATCCACTGGCGGTATCGATCTTACTATTCAATATAAGCCCTTTATCTGCGCGAGATCTTTCCGAGATCAAGGCATCGGGTGTATTACGTCATATCGGTGTTCCCTACGCTAATTTTGTCACTCAATATACTCAAGGTGATAAAACCATTGAAGCGGGTCTTGATGTAGAACTCATGCGCGGGTTTGCTAAGCATCTTGGTGTGCGTTACGAGTATGTAAAAGCAGACTGGAGTAATGTATTTACACTACTTAACGGCGAAAGCGCTCATTATAAAAATAAACAGGTAGTGATCGGCGAAGAAAAACAAACCATTGCAGGCGATATTATTGCCAATGGGGCAACCATTCTTGATTGGCGAAAACAGGTAGTCGACTTTTCAGATGAATACTTTCCATCGGCAGTTTGGTTAATTGCCCGTTCAGATTCATCACTAACACCAATTACACCTAGCAACTCTATTGATCAAGATATTCAACAGGTCAAAGCGCTTATTAACGATGTTAATGTACTAGCGATGAAACACTCCTGTTTAGATCCTGATCTTTATAACTTACATCAAACAGGTGCTAATGTGATTCTGCCCGTAAGAGCACGGAAACTAAATGAGATGATCCCCGCTATTTTAAATAACGATGCTGAAAGTACGCTGCTAGATGTACCAGATACGCTTATCGCGCTACAACGATGGCCAGGCGAAATAAAAGTTATTGGCCCTATCTCCCCCGAACAGCGCATGGGAGTCGCTTTCCGTAAAAACTCTCCAGAGTTGCGCCATGCGTTTAATCTCTATTTACGCCAGCTAAAAAAAGAGGGTTCCTACAACCAATTAGTTAAAAAGTATTACCCCTCCGTTTTTCATTTTTATGGTGACTTTTTTGGTAAAAAATCTTAATGATAAACTTAAAAATAATAACGAGTAAAACAGCATTTATCACTGCAGGCATCGTGCTTGCAGGTTACCTTATGCTTATTTTAACCGTCATAAACTTGGGCCAAGACAAGTTAAAAGAGTCACAGTACAGTGAGTTACAATTAAAAGTGGCCGGTTACGCAGATACCCTGAGTTATTTTTTTAGTGTATCCCAAGATAACATGTTGGTTTTATCACAAGATAAAACCATGAGTACCTTCTTCCATAACCGTAGCTCAGGCATGTCGATGGCTTACGGCTTAGGGTCGAGTTTATTTAAGTTAGAGAGATTAATTGAACAACTATGTAGTGAAAGAACAATTAATGAAACACCCATTTTTAAACGAATTTCACTGATAAACCTTGATGGTAGCCTTATTGTTGATAATCATGAAACGCCATTCAACTTAGGCACGATCAACATCGAACAGGTGATAAACAAAAACCACTTGGTACACATTGAAAACCTTGATAATCAAATCACCATTAAATTATTACAGCTTGTTTACCTTAATGGTGACCCTATCGCCGTGATTGTTGCACAGATTAGCAACCCGGTTATTATTCAACAATTAACCAGTCAGGAATATTTAGGTAGCGCCAGTCACTTAGAGTTAACAAGTGATGTTGGTAATATCTTCATTTGGGATTCATTAACCAATAATATTTCCTCTAAAGCAGGAAAATATATAGCGTATAAAAGAGCACTATTTTTAGAAGCACCTATCAAAACAACACCACTAACCTTAAATGGCTGGTTTCAACCAGTAAATGAACAGGCTCTATTTACTTCACACTGGTTTGTTGTGGTTATCTCTCTGCTAGCTATTCCGGTTTTTTGCGGTCTTTATTTCCTTATTCGTATTGAACATGACAATACCGTATTGCAAACAGAGATAAGTTCATCGCATCAACAACAACAACATTTAACCGTGCATAATTACCAATTAGAGAAAGAGGTCAGTAAACGTAAAGCCTCAGAAAAAGTACTTGAATATCAAGCGACGCATGATTCTTTAACCGATCTTGCTAATCGTAGCTTCAGCCTGACACAGTTATTACACGCCATTGAGGTAAGTAAGCGTAATCACACAAAAATTCTAGTTATGTATATCGACCTGGATAATTTCAAACAGATCAACGATACCCTAGGTCATAATAGCGGCGACCAAGTATTAGTTGAGTCTAGCAAGCGCCTTCTCGCCGCGGTACGTAAAACAGATACCGTCGCGCGTTTAGGAGGTGATGAGTTTTTAGTCGTGCTACCTGAATTACAAAATAACAATCAAGCGATCATGTTAGCAGGAAAAATACTGGATCTTTTTGAGAAACCCTTTCAATTGCAAGGGCAAGAGTTCTTCACCTCTACCAGTATTGGTTTATCAATCTATCCACAGGATGGAGAGTCCCCAGAAGATCTATTGAAGTGTGCAGATATGGCACTGTATCGTGTTAAAGATGCAGGCAGGAATAGCTTTAGTTTTTATAATGCCAGTATGAATGCCGATGTGATTCGTAACGTAGCCGTTAATCATCGTTTACGTTACGCACTTGAAAATAACAAACTAGAGATGTATTACCAACCCTTAGTGGATCTTAAAACAGGCAAAATTATTGGTGCAGAGGCATTGATGCGCTGGACAGATGAAGAGTTAGGTTTTGTGCCGCCCGATGAGTTTATTCGACTTGCTGAACGCAATGGCTTAATTCATCCTCTTGGCGAATTTGCGCTTAGCAAAGCCTGTCAACAAGTCGCTTCATGGCAAGCTATTTCCCCAATACAGATTGCAGTTAATTTTTCTAGCATACAATTTAGAGACTGCAATGCCCTGTTATCACAAATAAAAAATATTCTTCATGAAACAGGACTGCCGAGTGAAAAGCTGGATGTAGAGGTAACTGAAAGCCTGCTCATTAACCAAGAAGATGAACTAAGTGAGATGTTAACTGAGTTACGTAATTTAAGTATCCAGCTAAGTATTGATGACTTTGGTACTGGTTATTCCGCGCTGAGCTACCTGCAAAAATATGCATTTAGTAAGTTAAAAATTGATCGCGCCTTTGTGATGAATCTAGAAAACAATGAGGCAGACAGGTCACTGGTGACAGCTATTATTGCAATGGCAAAAGCACTTAATATGAGAGTCGTTGCAGAGGGGATCGAGCTACAAGCACAGGCTGACTTTTTACAACAACTGAATTGTGAATATGGGCAGGGTTACTTGTTTAGTAAACCACTACCAGCGGCTAAGTTTGAAAAATTATTACACGCTGAAACTAACAACTTTTTAAGAAAAAAAGAAAAACAGGTTATGGAAATTTAACCTGTTTTATTCACTAATATTACACAGCAAAGGGGTATTTAATTGCCTCATGATGTTCGTAACCCACCACTTCAAAATCATCCATAGTCACCCATGTTTCTAAATCTTGTAGTGATTTAATTTTAGGATTGATCTTTAACTGCGGAGAGTCGAAAGGTTCACGAGTTAACTGTACATCACGCATCAGTTCTAATTGATCTTCATAAATATGTGCATTCACAATTTTATGGTAAGCCGTGCCCGCTTTTTTACCGGTGATTTGCGCCATTAATGCCAAGAAAGTAAATACCTGTACTTGGTTAAAGTTAAGACCAAGCGGCACATCGCATGAACGCTGGTAACTAGTTAGGTGTAATGTATCCCCCACCAGCGAGAAGGTATGGGTATGCATGCAAGGGCGTAAACAGCCAATATCAAATTCACCTGGGTTATAAAAAGTGATAATTTCAGCGCGATCATCGATACCGTTAGTTAGGTTATCAACCACCTTTTGTAGTTGATCAATCACCGAGCCATCGGGTTTCTTCCAGCTACGTGCTTGAATTCCGTAAACACGGCCCATATCATCTTCGCCCTTACGTGCAGGGTTATTAAGCCAAGCTTCGTTAAGATTGGCGTTGGCATCCCATGTTTTAGTGCCTAGTGCACGAAAATCAGCGGCGTTATCGTAACCACGGATATACCCTAAAAACTCAGCAATGGCCGATTTGTAAAAACTTTTACGTGTGGTGATCATTGGGAATTGATTGTTTTTTACATTATATTCCAGATCCGCATTAATCACAGTTAAACAACGTTTCCCTGTACGTTCATTTTCAATCCAAGTGCCATCATCGATAATTCGTTGGCATAAATCTAAATACTGTTTCATTATTTACTCTCACTTTCTAGTGCGGAATTTTCTGGATTTTTACGACAATAACCGTAAACAATTAAAGCAATACCTGCAATCACCATCGGTACTGACAGTATCTGCCCCATGGTTAATCCGAAGGTCAAGAATCCTAGGTGTGCATCTGGTTCTCGTGCAAACTCTACAATGATACGGAATACGCCGTAACCTAATAAAAATAATCCCGCTACTGAACCTGCTGGTCGAGGTTTACGTGCAAAAACAACAAGCATAATAAATAGTACAATGCCTTCTAAGGCAAACTCATAAAGTTGCGATGGATGACGAGGGTAAGGTCCTGCGTTGTGGAAGATGATACCAAAAGGAGAATCGGTTACACGTCCCCATAACTCTGAATTAATAAAGTTACCAATACGCCCAGCCCCTAAACCAACAGGTAATAATGGGACAAGGAAGTCACCAACCGATAATATTGAACGTTTATTTTTTAAGGCATAAAAGATAATGGCACTCACCACACCAACCACACCACCGTGGAATGACATGCCACCTTCCCAAATTCTAAACAGGTATAGTGGGTTATCTAAGAATTGTGATAATTGGTAGAAAAATACATAACCTGCACGTCCACCTAAAATAACCCCCATGAATCCATAAAACAGTAGGTCACTGGCCTGTTCGCGTGTCCACACACCATTAGAGCGGTCACATTGACGATTTGCCATCCAGAATGCAAAAGCAAAACCCACGAGGTACATTAAACCATACCAGCGAATATCAAGCGGTCCGAGGCTGATCGCAATAGGATCAATCACCGGTAAAACAAAATTTGAAGCTGACATTTATAAGCTCTTTTAGGGGAAATAAAATGATAATAACAATTGCTTCACCAATAGAGAATCGCTACTCTGAAATTATCTCGAATTTTTGGTTAATCTCACTATGTACATTGGTATGTTGCTCGCCCTGTTTGGCACATTACTCTTCTCACTAAAATCTATTTTTATCAAATTTTCCTACGCACAAGGGTTATACCCGTTATCATTCAAGGTGCAAAATTCAGCAAGCTGTGAGGTGGACAGGTTCTAGGCAGAAAGTTGAAGGTCTAACTAGTTCAATCGATACTTTCTAACAACGAAGATGTTTGCCTCAAAGCTTGCCCTTCGGGTCGTTAGCTCGAAAACTAATTCGGCGTTACAGTATTTGATAAGGGCTAGCCATTGTCATCATACTGCGCCTTGCCTTAGTGTCCGAGCTGACGACTGAATAAAGCACCTTGATTGGTAACGGGTATAAATGCCAATACGCTCTTAGTTTTTCGCATGGCGCTATCTGTGCCTTTTTACATCGCTATTTTGCTTTATCTTTTAGTAAAACGTAAGCAACAAGAAGCCCCTCCGCGGCTATCTAATAAACTGCTAATACAGGTATTAGGGTTAGGATTTTTGGGTTATTACCTGTCCTCGTTATTAGATCTAATGGGGCTTGAGTATATCACTGCGCAATTAGAGCGCTTAACCCTATTCACCTATCCGTTTATGGTTGCCATCATCGGATACTTTCTTTTTAAACAACCACTGACTAAACGTTTGATCGCGTCACTGATTATCTCTTATATTGGTTTATGGGTGGTAATGGGCCAAGAGTTACAACTCACGGGTAATAATGTATTGCTTGGCACCGCATTGGTGATGGGCGCAGCATTAAGCTTCTCATTTTATGTTTTACTCAGTAAACCGATAATACAACAATTAGGCTCATTGCTATTTACCTCATTGGCAATGACAGCCTCTTCACTGCTGGTATTTACACACGCTATTTTTCAGGTAGATTTTTCTGCTTTAGTGATAACAAACGAAGCGTGGATGTGGTTATCTCTATTGGCGATTTTCAGTACCGTTTTACCTAGTTTTATGATGTCTGAAGCTATTCAACGTATCGGCCCAACACAAACAGGTATTATGGGAACTTTAGGTCCTATCTTTACTATAGGTCTCGCTATCTACTTACTTGATGAGCCGATAACTTTGTATATGGTGGTTGGAATGTTAATGGTGATGTTTGGTGTTGCTGTTTTAATGCTGAAGAAAAAGTGATTTTATTACTATCTATGATCTAAGTTGATGCAATCAATTTTCATTAACTTACAATGTGCGTCATTACACCATTGATGGTGTTACAAAATTCACTGCACAGCGATAAACGGATTTAAAACCCGTGCACAAATTACAAACAGGTAAGTTTATGAACCCCAACACCACTCTTTTACAACGAGTTTTAAACGGTAGCTTAGTGCTACAAATTGTTATCGGTATTATCGCAGGTGTTTTACTTGCGTCATTAGCACCAGACACAGCACTTTCACTATCATTCTTTGGTAGTTTATTTGTTAGTGCATTAAAAGCAGTTGCGCCTATTTTAGTATTTGTATTGGTTGCGTCATCTATTGCAAACCAGAAAAAAGGCACGCAAACGAACCTTAAGCCGGTAATTAACCTTTACTTGATCGGTACACTCTTAGCGGCAACAACAGCTGTTGTTGTGAGTGTGCTGTTTCCGACTACATTGTTATTAACTGCGACTGATATTCAGGCAAATCCTCCAGAAGGTATTTTAGAAGTATTAAATACGTTACTGTTCAAGATTGTTGACAATCCAGTTAATGCGCTTATTACAGGTAACTTTATTGGTATTTTAGCCTGGGCGTTAGGCCTTGGTTTTGCATTACAACATGCCAATGAAAGCACAAAAAGCACTTTGCATGATATCTCTGCTGGTGTGACTAAAATTGTTCATCTAGTTATCCGTTTTGCACCTATTGGTATCTTTGGCTTAGTGGCACAAACCGTTGCTGAAACTGGATTCTCTGCGCTGCTTGGTTATGCACAATTATTAGCGGTATTAATTGGCTGTATGGTGATTGTGGCATTAGTGATTAACCCTGCACTGGTTTACTTCAAACTGCGTACAAACCCTTATCCATTAGTTTTCAAATGCTTACGTGAGTCTGGTGTCACAGCATTCTTTACCCGTAGTTCAGCAGCTAACATTCCAGTTAATATGGAACTATGTAAGAAACTAGACCTACATGAAGATACTTACTCGGTTTCTATTCCACTAGGTGCAACCATTAATATGGCCGGCGCTTCAATCACTATTACGGTATTAACACTAGCAGCAGTGCATACTTTAGGTATTGAGTTTGATATCGCAACCGCTATTTTATTAAGTGTGGTAGCGGCGGTTTCAGCTTGTGGCGCTTCAGGCGTTGCAGGTGGTTCACTATTACTTATTCCATTAGCGTGTGGTCTGTTTGGTGTGCCAAATGAAGTCGCTATGCAAGTGGTTGCTGTTGGTTTCATCATCGGTGTAGTACAAGACTCTGCGGAAACAGCATTAAACAGTTCTACAGATGTATTGTTTACAGCTGCCGCGTGTCGCGCTGCAGACGCACAAACAGAAACGACTTCTTCTGTAGAAAAGATAAAAGTAGAGAAAGCAGCATAGCTAGAAAGCTTGCAGGTTAGTAAATAACAAAACTTCTAGCCTATGTTTCTTAGCTTTGCAGCTTCGCTATTATTTTCCGGCTCGGATAAATCCTCCGAGCCCTTTTCTATCCATGTAATTAACAAAAATAGCACGAATCTCCACACCACTATTTGCTTCTAATGCTAACTCCACACAGTTCTCTAACTCATGTTTTGGTACCGCATTAATCAGATATTTTATCTTGCCCATATTATTAGCGTTCATACTTAACTTGTTATAACCCAAACCTAATAGGATCATTGAACCAATAGGGTCACCAGCAAGCTCTCCACAAATACTCACTTCAAGCTGAGAATGAACCGCATTATCAATAATTATTTTTAAGCACTGTAAAACGGCAGGATGATAACTATCAAACAGCGGGGAAACACGGCTATTGTTACGATCTACAGCAAGTAAATATTGGATAAGATCGTTGCTACCGATAGAGATAAAATCAACTTGTTCTGCAAGTTGAGGAATAATAAAAATGGAGGAAGGAACTTCAATCATCACACCAATGTGTGGCAGTGGAAACGCATTTGCAGGCAACATCAACTCATACTTTACTTCATTCCAAGCCTGATGAATTAGTAGCTTTGCTTCAACGACTTCATTAATCGCACTGATCATCGGTAACATTATTTTAAGATTCTGAGTATGCAGGTTTGCTTTTAACATAGCGCGAATTTGCACCAGAAAAATCTCGGGATGATCTAAAGTTAATCGGATCCCACGCCAACCTAAAAAAGGGTTATCTTCCACTATCGGGAAATAACTAAGTTGCTTATCTCCACCTATATCTAAGGTTCGCATTGTGACTGGCGATGACTGGTATTGTTCTAACAACCCTTGATACACACTTACTTGTTCTAACTCTGTTGGAAAAGCATCGGTAAGCATAAAAGGTAGCTCACTACGATATAAACCAATACCATCAAAGTGCCCTGTTACCGCACCATGTTGGTTGGTATTCAACCCGGTATTAAGTAATATATCAACTTTGAAGCCATCTTGCGTCAGCGCTTCTTTGTGCTCTCCAGAGGCAACTAATAGCTTTAATTCATCCTCTTCACTTAACAGTTGTTGGTAATGATTTAATAACGAGCTATCAGGAAAAAGTACCATCGAGCCAGCATAACCATCGATAATCAATAACTGCTGGTTTAAGTTATTCAACGATAGCGAGACCCCCATCACAGCAGGAACCCCTAATGCGCGCGCTAAAATAGCAACATGCGAACTAATACCGCCATGAACAGAAACAATACCCTGTAAATTTTCCGCCGGTATACTAGCTAACATCGACAGAGTCACTTCATTTGCCACTAAAATGAGCTTATCAGGCAGAAGAATACAATCATCCACCTGCTGAGTGAGGTGATATAAAAGCCGTTGTGCCACATCACGAATATCAGAAGCTCGTTCACTTAAATAACTATCACTCATCGCTTCAAACTGGGTGATATAACTGGCAGCAACCACCTTAATAGCGCTGGCTGCACATAAATGTTGTGTATTAATTTGCTCGCGTATTGCGTTGAGGAAAGTTTTGTCTTTTAAAACATGCGAGTAGATATCAAAGAGAGCAAAGGCTTCTTTACTAAGCTGCTCTTTAAGCGTGAGAGCCATGTTAGAGAATTCATCACTGCATTTTTTTAACATCATTTCAAAGAGTAGGATGTCTTTACTGGGTGAATTACTTTTCTCTACTAGCACCTCGTCCAGAGTCAAAATAGGTCGAACGACATAAGCAGGCGCAATCGCGATACCTGAGCTTGCAGGGCAACCTTGGAGATGTAATGCACGACTGGGTTGTAAATCATCGGAGATCTGTAAGCGTAAGCCAGAATTAGCTAATACCGTGGCTAAATGCATCGCAAGGGTAACGAGAAAAGATTCTTCTAATTCACTGAATAAACGTGGTGTTTTTTGCTGGGCAACTAACACACCTAATACTTGGCGTTTATGGATAATAGGCGTACCTAAAAAGGAATTAAAATCCCTCTCTTGACTGCCAGGAAGATATTTATAGTGTGGGTGTTCAGTGATATTTGCAAGATTAAGAGGCTCTCCTTTTTGGTGAACAAGGCCAACGATGCCCTCTCCAAAATTGAGATACTGCTGCACACTTCTTTTATTTAACAAGCCCTCACTGGCCATTAAATTTAATTTCTGTGTTTGTTCATCAGTGATATAAATAGTGCAACAATCCACTTCCATAACCAGTTTGGTTTGTTGCACTAAAGTGTCCATCGCTAACGTTAAGTTTTTTGCATCTCCAACCCGTTCCACTATTTGGCGTAACTGACTTAGCATGCAAAATCCTTATAATATTTTAATTACTCTTATAGTGTGAACGGCGATGGCGCTTATTTCTCTTTTTCTCGCTATTACTTTTCATCAATGAGAAAGCAACAGCAGAAAATTCATTTAATGCTTTACGGTAAACCTCACGTTTAAATGACACAACTTGGCGTACCGGATACCAATACGTTACCCAACGCCAATCATCAAATTCTGGATGTCCACAAGCTTCAAACTCAATTTGCTTATCATCACTTATCAATTGTAATAGAAACCAACGTTGTTTCTGGCCAATACATATCGGCTCAGGTGAATCCCAACGTACTAACCGTTTTGGTAGCTTATAACGTAACCAAGAGCGGCTCGTTGCTAATACCTTTACATGTTCTGGTTTCAGACCAACTTCTTCATATAACTCTCGATACATCGCCTGTTCTGGCGTTTCACCCTCTTTAATTCCCCCTTGAGGGAACTGCCATGAGTGTTGCCCGTATCGTTTCGCCCACAAAACTTGACCGTTTTTATTACAAATGATGATACCTACATTTGGACGATAGCCGTCAGTATCTATCACTAAAAATACCTTTTAAGGTTAGACCATTACCTTGTAATTATTCTTTTAGGTAAGGTTGCATCGTATAAAAACGCGCATATTAATTTAAATTATGGGGCATTCTTTCACAGAAAGTTAACCTCATCAAATTGATAGTGAGAAAAGTGATACATATCCACGAAAACTGTGTATAAGTTTGTGCATAATGATCTTTTATAAAAATTAAAGATCCTTTTAGTAATATACAAGATCTTTCTTTATTTTGTTTTATTACAATTACATTCACTGTAATCAGTAACTTACGTGAAATTTACAAACGAAGTAAAAACTTAACTGTATTTAGATCCAGTTGTATTAATTCACATTGTCATGTGAATATCTCTATAGTTCAAAAAACAAACATTTCAAATTACGAGGTCATGTATTGCTTCATTATTAGACAAAGATCTCATTTATTTACAAAATTGATCCAATCTAATATAAAGTGTAAATCTGATTATTGATGCAATTGAGTTACCCACAAAAAAAGTGGATAACTCTGTGCAAGTTGCTTGGTAAAGAGATGAATAACCCTGAATAGTTGTTAAACTTACATTTAATGTTAATCAAAGAGAAACCCTATGATTCCTACCCCCTCATCCACAACTGAGTTATTAGCACTTTGCGAAAACATCGCCGGTCTATCATTACAAGAGTTAGCCGAGATAGCAGACATTAAAATGGCCAAGGATCTACGCACTAATAAAGGTTGGGTTGGACAATTAATTGAGTGGCACTTAGGGGCAACAGCTGGCAGCAAACCGGAGCAAGACTTTAAACACCTTGGTATTGAACTAAAAACAATTCCCATTGATCAATTTGGAAAGGTACTAGAAACGACGTTTGTCTGCTCGACGCCTATTTTAAATACCACTGGTCTTACTTGGGAAAATAGTAATATTCGTAACAAATTAAGCCAAGTTTTGTGGGTTCCTGTGCAGGGAGAACGTTCAGTGCCACTTGCTGAGCGTCTCGTGGGTAGTGGTTTTTTATGGTCAGCCTCTCAAAAACAAGCACAATTACTCAAAGACGATTGGCTTGAGTTGATGGAAAAGATCGCGCTTGGACAAATAGAGTCGATCAGTGCACGGGATGGAGAGGTTCTACAACTACGCCCGAAAGCAGCAAACGGCTCTGTTTTAACCGATGCCTATGGCTTGAATGGCGATATTATTAAGGTGCGCCCTCGCGGTTTTTATCTGAAAAAGAACTTTACGCAATCAATAATTGACCAACAATTTGATATATAATACATAAACTGAAAATGTGGCTAGAATTTAACCACGAGTTGCAGTAAATTATCATTGTTATCAACTTTATGAGCCAATAATCATGACTATTAAAAAACAGTACTTAAAATCTAAACCGGAAGTTAAAATCACTTTTGAAATTGAAAAAAAAGATGCACAAAATGCAACTAACATAATCCTACTTTCGGAGCATAACCAGTGGCAAGCCATTGAACTTAAACAGCTTAAAAGCGGTAAATTTAAAGTGGCTGTTAATGTATCAACAGAGCAGTTAGCAAGCTTTCAATATACCTTTCAAGCAACCGATAAAAGTAATCAAAAAATAATGTTATTGCCAACAGATGCTGATGCTTATGTAGATAATGGCATGACCGATGGTGGTCAAAATGCAGTGTTACAGATAGCTTAATAGTATGAGTGGCTGAGATAAAAGTCGGCCACTCTGTTATATTTCATACTTACTGCGATCACCTAAATCATAAAATAGAGGCATTTTTATTTTACGCCAGGCCATATAAAGGTATAACAATGCGGCTAAGGCCAGTCCCCCACTAGCCCACTGATTTAAAGCAAAAACAGTCAATAACCATGAGATAACTAATAATACTGGAATGGCTTTCAAAATAGTCAGAGAGAAACAAAAGCTCTCTTTATAAGCTAGCCCAGATAGTGTCACAATTAACGCACCAAAACTCCAATAGGCAAGCCAACTCCCTGAGCTAGCAAAACTAATACTTAACAACCAGCAGCCAAGCCATGTTGCATTAACTAAAACCCAACGTACAACTTTACTGTAAATGTGCAGTGAACTTGCTTGTAATAACGCACCTAATGAGAGCAATATAAGTGCTTGTTTAAACCATAAGGGATAAAATAGTTGTTGTAGGGCAAGCATCAACAATGCCAAAGCAGTTACTACCATGCCACTGCGGTAAAGCAGTATCATGATAATATCGAGTTTATCTAATGGCTCTTTTATATTAGGATCCGCCATGTTCATTCCTAAGTGTTAGTTCCAGCTTATCTAAGAATTGTATGCAACTCGCTTCTCTCTCCGGAACTGTTGCATCACCAACAAAGAACATTTCTACTCGCCCAGTTTTAGAGTTTTTAAAAGGCACCTTAATCAAGTCTATTGACGCTTTAATTTTCTGTATTAACGACAAAGCTTGGTTTTTATTAATATTAGGTACGATAAGTGCAAATCGACTACCACTATAACGTGCAACAATTTCCGCATCTTGAGTTACGCAACCTACTAAAGTCTGTGCAAGTAGACGTAAACTATAATCCCCCGTCGGTCGTCCATATATTTCACTAAACAAGGCAAGCTCATGAAACTCCATTAAAATAACTGCAAGTGGTTGCCTCTGCTCCTTCATCAACTCCCATTCTTTTTTTAATTCATCATCAAAATAAAAACGGTTATACAAACCAGTTAATGTATCCACCCGTTGTAAACGAGCCATCTTTTGCTGTGTCTCAGCCAACTCTTGATGCTTACTTTCAATCTCAAATTCTAATGATTTTTTCTCTTTTTTCTCTGTTTCAAGTAATTCATATTGAAATCTATTCTTTTTTTCTTGCATCAGTTGAACTCGATATGCAAGTGCTAAAGAGAAGACAAATAACTCAATCACGGAGCCGATCATAAACCCATAACGGCTAACAAAATTGTGTTCAATAACCCCAGCATTAACAGCAGCAATCGCAAACAGCCCTAATACATGCCAACTCATGCCAAAAACAAGATAATTTGAGAGTGGGATTTTTTTGTAAAAAGCATAAAGACCAATAAAAAATAGTGACAATGTTGCGGGTAAACCAATAAACACAACAAAATAATAGTTACTAATGTCGATGAAGGTAAGTAAGCCTTGTAGTAGGAATATGGCAACGATAAACAGCATCAGCTTATCGATATAGGGAAGTGTTTTTGGACTATTTAATAGCTTCCTAATAAACAAGGTTAAACAAGCAACCGAGATTGAGATTGAGACCACTAAGTTATAATGACCAACCGCAGTGGTTACAAAATAGAGATCATAACCGCTATACATCAATACAAAAACAAAAAAAGAAGCACAATAAGCGCAGTAATAAATATATAACTCATCACGCAATGAGAAGAGTAAAAAGAGGTTATATAGCAACATTGATAATGAGATACCAAAAAAGAACCAGTAACCTGCTACTTCAAACTGCTCATCAAGTAAGTAAGGCTCAGGTGCTTTAACAGAGATACCTACCGTCAGTAGATCCTGCTTGCAGTTCATCATTAAATAGATCTTTTTAGATTCGCGCGGGGCTAATGGCACCACAAACACAGGTAACCTATTTGGTATCAGCCTCTCTTTTAATGGGACTACTAATCCATTGTTTTCTTGATACCACTCCCCGTTTTGTAGCTGGTAATATATATTGGCATTGTATAAAAACGGTTCATCAAACAGAACAACACGTTTTATCGCTTTATCACTATTGTTTTCAAGGGTAAAAGAGAACCAATAATTAGCTTCTTCAATAGGAATATTGAAACGAGAGTTCGTTATTTTTGTAGGAAACTTGCCACTGCTCATCTTTTCAATGGTTAAAGATTGTTGATGGTCAACGAACAGGTTAACAGCAAAAAAAGTACGTGAGTAGTTATCATCTGATACGCGTAGGTGTGTTAATTCAGTTGCTGAAAATACAACCGTGGGCAACCATAAAAGCAGTATTATTAATATTCGATTCATACAATTCCATTTTGTAAGCACTACCCTATAACCATATTAGATTTTGCAAAAAAAGAAATTAATATAAGAAAATTTGATATTAAAAAGAGACGTTGAGCAGGACCCATGTATACTGTTTGAATTAACAGTGTTATTAGGTGGTAAAATGGACAATATCGAAATTCGCGGTGCAAAAACACACAACTTAAAAAATATCGATCTTACAATTCCAAGGGACAAATTGGTGGTTATCACTGGACTTTCTGGGTCTGGTAAGTCTTCACTTGCATTTGATACTTTATATGCAGAGGGGCAGCGCCGCTATGTTGAATCTCTTTCTGCCTATGCACGTCAATTTTTATCCTTAATGGAGAAACCTGATGTAGAACACATCGAAGGTTTATCTCCAGCCATCTCAATTGAGCAAAAATCCACATCGCATAACCCTCGCTCAACTGTCGGCACAATCACTGAAATTTACGATTACCTACGTTTACTGTTTGCACGTATTGGTGATCCCCGCTGCCCAGAACATAACACCACACTAAATGCACAAACAGTTAGCCAAATGGTAGATGCTATTTTAGAAAATCCAGCGGGCAGTAAAATGATGCTACTAGCCCCTATTATTAAAGAGCGTAAAGGCGAGCATGTAAAAACCTTTGAAAGTCTTGCTGCACAAGGATTTTTACGTGCTCGAATCGATGGAGATATTTGTGACCTGAGCGATCCACCTACGCTTGAATTACATAAAAAACATACCATTGAAGTGGTGGTTGATCGCTTTAAAGTACGTGACGATATTAAACAGCGTTTAGCAGAATCAGTCGAAACAACCCTTGATTTAAGCAATGGTTCATTAGTTGCAGCTTTTATGGATAGCGACCAACCAGAACAACTGTTCTCTGCAAACTTCTCTTGTACACAATGTGGTTATAGCATTAATGAGTTAGAGCCACGCATCTTCTCATTCAACAATCCCGCTGGTGCCTGTGAAACCTGTGATGGTTTAGGCGTGGAGCAATACTTTGATCCTAAACTCGCTGTGACCGATAAAAAACTAAGCCTTGCTGATGGGGCAATTGCAGGTTGGAGTAAAAAGTCTAACTACTATTTTCAGTTACTTAATGCGGTTGCAGAGCATTATGGTTTTTCGGTTGATGTTCCTTTTGACGAGCTCACTGCTAAGCAACAAAAACAAGTTTTATATGGCAGTGGAAAAGAGAAGATCTCATTTATCTACTTCAACGATCGTGGCGATAGCATGACCCGCTCACACGCTTTTGAGGGGGTTATCCCTAACCGCGCACGACGATATAAAGAGACCGACTCAAATGCAATGCGTGAGTACCTAGAGAAATATATGAATCGTCAATCATGTACTAGCTGTAATGGCTCACGCCTTAAGGAATCATCACGCCACGTATTTGTTAACGATGTTAATCTACCTTATATTTCTCAACTCTCTATCGTGGAAGCAGAGTCATTTTTCAAAAATATAAAACTGCATGGCCAAAAAGCAAAAATAGCAGAAAAAATACTAAAAGAGATTTTAGAGCGATTAAGCTTTTTGGTAAATGTTGGCCTTAATTATCTGAGTTTAGAGCGTAGTGCAGATACATTATCAGGTGGTGAAGCACAACGCATCCGTTTAGCAAGTCAAATCGGTGCAGGTTTAATGGGGGTCATGTATGTATTAGATGAGCCCTCTATTGGCCTGCATCAGCGTGATAATGAGCGCTTACTTAAAACGTTAACACACCTACGTGATTTAGGTAATACCGTGATAGTAGTTGAGCACGATGAAGATGCTATTCGCCAAGCAGATCATATTATCGATATTGGCCCCGGTGCAGGTATTCATGGTGGTGAAATTATTGCCGAAGGTGATTATAAAACCATATTAAAAGCCAAAGATTCGCTGACAGCAGATTACCTGAGTGGCCGTAAAGAGATATCAGTACCAAGTGAGCGAACAAAATTAACTGATAAATGGTTAAAACTAGATGGCGCAACGGGTAACAACTTAAAAACCGTAAACCTATCTATACCAATCGGTGTACTTACTTGTGTAACAGGTGTTTCAGGCTCAGGGAAATCTACCTTAATTAACGATACTCTGTTTCCGCTTGCACAAACAAAACTCAACAAAGCGACTACAAATATCGCTTCACCACACAAAAAAATGAGCGGGTTATCTCACCTAGACAAAGTGGTCGATATCAACCAAAGCCCGATAGGTCGAACTCCCCGATCTAATCCAGCAACATACACAGGCATATTTACCCCGATTCGCGAGCTATTTTCAGCAACACCTGAATCACGTGCACGTGGTTACAAACCGGGCCGCTTTAGCTTTAATGTAAAAGGTGGCCGTTGTGAAGCTTGCCAAGGTGATGGTGTCATTAAAGTTGAAATGCACTTTTTACCCGATGTTTATGTGCCCTGTGATACTTGTAAAGGACAACGTTATAATCGCGAAACGCTGTCAGTAAAATACAAAGGTAAAAATATCCATGAAACCTTAGATATGACAGTTGAAGATGCCTTTAAGTTTTTTGAAGTTGTACCAGTGATTGCGCGTAAGCTAAAAACATTAATGGATGTTGGACTTTCATATATTCGACTTGGACAAGCCGCTACGACCCTTTCTGGTGGTGAAGCACAGCGCGTAAAACTAGCAAAAGAATTATCAAAACGTGATACAGGTAAAACCCTCTATATTCTTGATGAACCAACCACCGGATTACACTTCCATGATATTGCTCAGTTACTCAAAGTCATTCATACTCTGCGCGACCACGGTAATACCATTGTTATTATCGAACATAACCTTGATGTGATTAAAACCGCAGACTGGATTGTTGACCTGGGTCCAGAGGGTGGCAATGGTGGCGGTGAAATAATCGCAACCGGTCGCCCAGAAGAGGTGATAAAAGTAAAAGGCAGTTACACAGGCCAGTTCTTGAAACCAATATTAGAAAGATAATAATACGCTAACTGTCAGAGACATTAGCGCTGTCTCTGACATATAAAGTGGAAAACAAAATTAGATGGATATTCAAAAAAAACTAAACAGTGCTTTCCTGATCGTGTTTGCTGTTTTAATGGGAATAGGTGCACACTACTTTCAACACAATCAGGGAGGCAGTGGTTTAGAGTTAGCACAAAACAATGTGGTGTGGATATTCTTCTCAGCCCTAATTGGCATCGGTTTATGGAAAATAACCGAAGCACAAAAAATATTTTACTCGCGTTTTACCATTGTCTTTCTGATTGCATTTCTGTTATTTTTAGTTCCCATTTTTTACCCAAATAATGCGCTAGCTGAACAAAGTTATACCCGCTTAATTGGTCTATTTGCAGGATTTCTACTGTTTGTTAGCCTACAACAGATGCGTTTTAGTGCAACTTTTATTCAACGTTTACTATTACTGATTGTATTAGCAGGCTTTCTACAAGCTTGTTACAGCTTAATGCAGGACTATCTCTTACCTGCTGATAATATCTTTGGTTATAACGTTGGTTACAGACGCCCCTACGGTATATTCCAACAGCCTAATGTTCTCGCTTCATTTATGGCAACCACGCTTGTCTTAGCGGGGTATTTACTACAGAAAATAGAGTGTAAAAAAACACAAGCTTTCCTACTGAGTACAGCACTTTTAAACATGTGGGTTATTACGGTAGCGACGTCTCGCACTGGTTACCTAGGTGTTATTCTTGCGCTATTACTGCTATCCCCTTGGGCGTATCAGCAACATAAAAAACGCTTTGCTTTCTTTGTTTTAACACTATTAGTCGCTATCGGTCTTGCATCGCTGAAGGGAGATGCATTAGTCAAGCGAAATATACATAATTCAAAAGAGGGTGGGGTGCGCATTACAATGTATTCCCATAGTTGGCAGATGATTAAGGAAAAACCACTGCTCGGCTATGGTTATGGAAGTTTTGAAAAGAGTTATCTTATTACCCGCGCAGAACGAGTTAAAAATGGAGAGCTACCAGCAAGCTCGCTACACCTAACTCACCCACATAACAATACGCTTTTTTGGGTTGTTGAAGGTGGGGTTATCCCACTGTTTGCGATTCTGTTTCTGATTGTTAGTTTTTTAATATTATTAAAAGCTTTTAAATTAAAGAAAGCTCTGGCTCTTTTGGCTTTAGTCGTACCTATTGCACTTCATACACAGACAGAATATCCGTTATATCATTCAGCCTTACATTGGTTAACCTTAATTGTTTTGATTTATTATATTAATACAGAGTCAGAAACAATAGAAGAGCAACAGTTCCGCCCTACTTTTGCATTGCGTATCTTTGCTCTGCTAATTCCTATTTTCGCAACTTTATTTATGGTTACAAATCTTTATACCATATCCAAAATAACAAAGTATGAACGCAGTAAAAACCCTGACATTAAACTACTCATGGACATTGTAAATCCCTTAGTTTTTCAACATAGATTTGATTTTCATCTTAGCTACTTCCGCCTATCTATAGCTATTCAAACAGGTAATCAAGGAGAGGTTCAAGAAGTTATAAGGTGGACAGAAAACACACTAAAAAAGACGCCAAAATCGTTCTTTTATATTATCCTTTATTTAGCGTATAAACATAACAATGAGTTTGAAAAAGCGCAGCAATTGCTTGAGTACGCACGTTACTTGTATCCAAAAGATGGCCAGCTAGCTAACATTGATAAAGCACCTGCATCTCAGGCAAAGAAAACAGTTAGCAAAGCACTATCTACTGCTGTTGCAACGGATTAGGGCAACTACATTGCTAATAGTTAAAATAGGAAAAATCATCCCAACACTTTTACTTGGCTTCTTGCTGACTAATAAAGTGTGGGCTGATATCTATATCTATATTGATAAAAAAGGCAATCAACACTTTGCAGAGCGTAAGGTAAATAGTAATTACCGTCTGTTATTACGTAGTGAAACCAATAAAGCACCTGCAACTTTTAAAAATTGGAAAGAAAAAAGTTATACCAATATCAATGTCCCCCGTAATAAAAAACTGCAAAATAAATACCACCCAATTGTTGTTAGTGCAGCTAGTAAATATCAATTAGAGCCTGAGTTTTTACATGCAGTGATCACTGCAGAGTCGAGCTATAGACGTAAAGCTGTTTCATCTGCTGGTGCAAAAGGGCTAATGCAACTGATGCCAGTAACCGCCAAGCGTTTTGGTGTAGATGATCCTTTTGATGCAAATCAGAGCATTCACGCGGGCGCACTTTACCTTAAAAAATTATTGAAAGAGTTTAAAAGCAAGAAACTTGCTTTGGCGGCTTATAATGCGGGGGAAGGAACTGTTAGGCGTTATAATAGGGAGATACCTCCCTACCCTGAAACCCAAAAATATGTAAAAAAAGTGATGAGATTTTATTGGTATTACAAAGATAATATGTAGGTAACCTGATATCTGGATAAGTGGAAATTTAGTTCAATTTTTTGTTCTGTTATCCAGAATTCAGGTTAGCTAGTATGGTTGCGGAAAAACGCTCACATAGGTGATAGCTATCGATCGCTTGTTAGAGTCAGAGGTTACAATGTGCTGGCTGTGTACTCTCTTTCCAGACTAAATCAACAATATCGCCAGTGGGTTGATACCCAGTTGGAGCCGCTAATAATATATGGCGAATTTCCTCATAATTAAATTGATGACAGGCTTCATCTAATTTATTTAAAATCACTTCATATTCGGCATAAGGCATAAAACTTTCGTTTGCGACCATAATGCGATTATGGGCTGTTTTACTTACGTTATCACCAATTAGCAGCTCTTCAAATAGCTTTTCACCAGCTCGTAAACCAGTATATATTATCTCAATATCACCATTCGGATTCGTTTCTGATTTCACCTTTAACCCGGATAATTTAATCAAGTTCTTCGCTAAATCAGCTATTTTTACAGGATCCCCCATATCAAGGACAAAAACATCTCCTCCCTTTCCCATCGCACCAGCTTGAATAACCAACTGTGCAGCTTCTGGAATAGTCATAAAGTAACGAATAATATCGGGGTGTGTAACCGTAATATGCTCTCCCTCTTTGATTTGTCGCTTAAATAGCGGGACAACAGACCCTGACGAACCAAGTACATTACCAAAACGTACCATACAAAAGCGAGTTTTATGTTTTTCTGCTGATAACGACTGTAAAAGAAGCTCTGCCATTCTCTTAGTTGTACCCATGACATTAGTAGGCCGAACAGCCTTATCGGTCGATATTAATACAAACGACTCAACTTCCGCTTTAATCGCAGCCATCGCCGTATAATAAGTCCCAAAGACATTATTGCGCACCCCTTCAACCACATTATACTCGACCAATGGAACATGCTTATAAGCAGCGGCATGATAAAGTGTCTGTACTTTAAAACCATTTAAAACCGCTTCTAGGCAATTCTGGCGCTGAACAGAACCCAATAATGGAATTACCTCGATATTCAGATTTTTTTTGCCCGCTTCCTCGGACAACTCTTTTTCTATTTGATACAAAGCAAACTCTGATAACTCAAATAACACCATTTTTTTTGGAGACAGGGTAATAATTTGCCGACATAACTCGGAACCAATCGAGCCCCCAGCGCCAGTTACCATCACCACTTTATTATGGATATTTTTGGCAAGTAACTCAGATTTAGCTGTCACTGTGTCTCGCCCGAGTAAATCTTCGATAGGCACATCTCTTAACTGGTCGAGAGACGCAGTACCATTAACAATATCTTCAAAGCGCGGGATAGATAAAACCTTAACATGCAAATCAATCAATGAGTTAACAATAGCTTTACGCTGAGAACGCTTTGCACTTGGAATCGCCAGCAGTACTTTCTTCGCGTCTTTTTTATCAATGAGTCTTTTAAGTTGACTATCGTGATACACGCTTAGACCATTTACCACGGTCCTATTTAAGCGTTTGTCACTATCTACAAAAGCAACAGGGTGATACTGATTACTTTCTCGTAACAAATTTAAAAGTTGACGTCCTGATTCACCGGCGCCATAAATAATTACCCTATCTTTTTGTTTTGCTAAATGCTGGGAAACAATAACACGAACAAGTAAGCGCGCGCCTCCACAAAGCAGAGTAAGGTATGTTGCATAAATAATAGGGACAGACCTAGGAACAAAAGAAAACCCAACCACGACTAAGATAAATGCAGAAGTAAAACAGCTAATAACAATAGTTACCAATGCATGAAGGCTCAAATATCGCAAAATTGCACGATACAACCCAACCTGACTAAAAATGACAATAGTGATAATTATAGTCGTTAACAATAAAGGCCAGCTTTTACTATCAGACAATGCATTTAAGTCATTTAAGCGCGTAAAAAAAGCCCCCAAAAATGCAATCATGATAAACAGAATATCGACAAATACACTGAAGACTCGTTTGTAAAACCGAGGGGCAGATAAAAAGTGATTAATAAAAGTCATGAACTTTCCAGCTATCTGAAGGTAAAAAACTGAAGGTAGATACAAGCCCTCAAAAATGCATATTAGCACAGGTTATTGATGGGTATATATACTACTTTGAAGCTGCAAGTAACACTTTTTTAATGACGGCACACGATTTATTTATTTCGCTCTCAGTAAGCGTAGGATGAACTAAAAACATCAAGCTTGTTTCACCAAGTTCAAGCGCATTAGGTAAACGAACTTTAGGTCTAAAATCAGTATTATCAAAAGCCTTCTCTAAATAAACTTCTGAGCAACTCCCTTGAAACAAAGGCACACCTTGTTTGTTTACCTCTTCAACAATACGATCACGGGACCACCCATCAGCTAAATATTCAAATCGAATGAACATATAGTGTTTATATTGCGCATGCTCAATATAAACAGGTATTTTAACCAAGCGAGCAATAGCAAGTTCAGCAACCGCATTATCAATTGCTTGAGCATTAGCTTGACGTTTAGCAGTCCAATCTGACATATGTTTTAATTGAATACGACCAATAGCAGATTGCATCTCAGTTAAACGCCAATTCGTACCAAAGCCTTCGTGTAACCAGCGAAACCCAGGTGGATGCTGTTTGTTATAAATAGCATCCCATGACTTGCCATGATCTTTATAGCCCCACATTTTTTTCCACAAAAGCTCGTCATTGGTAGTAACCATGCCTCCTTCACCACCAGTAGTCATTATTTTTTCCTGACAAAATGACCAAGCACCTACATGACCAATTGAACCGACTGAACGCCCTTTATATTTAGCACCATGTGCTTGTGCACAATCTTCAATAACAAATAAATTATGTTCATCTGTCAATGACATTATTGCATCCATTTCACAGGGCATCCCCGCTAAGTGAACACATATAATTGCTTTTGTTTTGGGAGAGAGAACAGAGGAAATTGTTTCAGCAGTAATATTTTGACTATTTAAATCAACATCGGCAAAAACGGGAGTTGCACCGCAAGTAACGATTGAACTAACCGAAGCTACGAAAGTACGAGAAGTCACAATCACTTCATCACCTTCGCCAATGCAGAGTCCAACAAGTGCAAGATCTAAAGCAAGCGTACCGTTCGCCACCGCAATTGCATACTTACTATCAGAGAATTCCGCAAACTCTTTTTCGAATATGCGCCCCTCTTGACCTGTCCAGTAATTAACTCGATTAGAAAGTAGAACATTTGAAACGGCATCTGCTTCTTCTTGAGAAAAAGAAGGCCAAGGAGAAAAAGGGGTATTAAGCATTTTCATTTCCTAAATACTCTTGCTCTTTTTTCAGTATTTCATCTGAAGGCCTATCCATCATAGACTTTAACTTTCCATTTATCATTGCATATACAGTCCAAGGCTTTAAGTTCTTTCGCACAATCGAACCAGCTCCAACTGCGCAACCTTCACCAATCGTAACACCTGGAAATATTACAGTATTAGTGCCTATAATCGCGTGCTTTCCAATCCGAATTTTTCCTTTTTTGACATTTGTATATCTAGGCGGAACAGTTGGATTTGTCAAAAATGGGCCTGTAAAGTCGTCAGACGCTGTTATCAATCGACAGCCCGCGCTTAACCCTGCGAAATCATCAATATAGCACTCTCCACCACCAACAATGCTAGTAAATGAAGCGATATGAACATTGCGACCTATAACGCATTTATCTCCCGCATTGATAAAACAAAAGTCATCAATTTGGCTGTGCATACCCAGCTCAAACCTATCAACACCAACAACCTTTGCCAGTTCGTATATTTTCCCATCAACGGTCATAATTATTTCCTTTAAATGCCTTTGCCGTTAAACTCCCATCTGCAGTAATCCCATCCCTAACAATTACCTTTTTGATCGTTAAGAAGAGTATCTTAATATCTAACCAAAAAGACTGGTTTTCAACATACCAAACATCAAGCTTGAATTTTTGCTCCCAAGAGATAGCATTACGACCATTCACTTGTGCCCATCCAGTGATTCCTGGTCTAACATTGTGCCGCTTAGCTTGTTCAGAAGAATAAAGAGGCAAGTACTCAACCAACAAGGGCCGCGGGCCAACAAGGCTCATATCCCCCTTTAGTACACTCCAGAGTCCAGGTAATTCATCTAAACTTGTTGAACGAAGTTTCCCTCCAAATATGGTTAACCTTTCAGAGTCAGGCAAGGGGGTCCCCTCATCATCCACAGCATCTTTCATACTACGGAATTTTGTCATTTCAAAAACTTTACCATTTAATCCAGGCCGTTTTTGCCTAAACAATACCGGGGAGCCTAAGTTTTTAGCTACTTTTCTACTAACAATATATAAAAGCGGAGACAAGAGCAGTAACGCAAACAAAGAGACAAAAATATCAAAGAGTCGCTTTAACATCGAACAACCCCATATATTGCTGTGACAAAACATCAAAATTTCTTTTTTCAACTAAAAAATCATAACCATTCTGCCCAAGTTTATTAAGCTCGCCTTTTGACATCCCTTCATACTTAAGCAAACAGGTAGCTAATGCATCAGGATCTTCTGAGGGAATAAACTCACCACAATTAGCTTCATTTATCATCGAAGGATATCCAGAGAACATACAAACAATTGGTTTCTTAGCAAACATATAATCAACAAATTTGTTTGGAGATATACCAAAATTAAATACGTTTTCCATTTTAAATGAATGCAATAATATGTCTGACTCTGCAAGAAAAGATAAAACCTCTTCTTTTCTAACTCTAGGAGCAAAAGTAATATTATCTAAACCTACTGCTAACTTTCTTAGTCTTTCTTCTTCAAGGCCGTTTCCAAGAAAAACAAAATGAATATTGCTAGATGCCAATAATTTTGCTGATGAAATGATATATTCAAGAGCATAGGCTATACCGAGAGTGCCAGCATAGGTAACAATAAATTTATTCTTAGGTATGTACTTACTGAGATAGGCGCTATCCAATTTAACTTGCTTTGTCTGATAAAAATCCAAGTTAACACCTTGTGGAATAAAGCACACTTTTTCGTAATTTCCAATAACGGATTTAACATGTAAATTAAGTCCAGGCATAGTTCCAACAATTTCATCAGCATATTTATACCCAATTTTTTCAACTAAACCTATGAATATGATTAATGGATTTTTTTTAGAAATTCCTTTCAAGTCAATCAAAGTCTGAGGCCAAATATCTCTGACCTCAAAAATAAATTTTGACTTGAAAAAACACTTGAAAAAGCTCCCTGATACAACTGACATTATTGATAAAGAGGAGGCAATCACTACGTCTGGTTTTTTATAGCCTTTAATAAAAGGTAATAAAATCACAAAAAATTCAAACCAAAACCAACTTATAAATCGTAGCGCACTAGTAGCATTTTTATATTTAAGAGTATTTACCCAGGTAACATCATAGCCATCATTTTTTTGACAGAGATATCTTCCTTTAATTTCAGGTAAATTAGGGAAGAGATGTGAAGAGTTTGACAGAATCAACCTTACATCATAGCCACTTTCAGAAAATTTTTTACAAAAACTAGCTTGGCGCGTTTCAGCACCAAACTGTTGTATGTTGGCATATTTTGATATATACCAAACTGTTTTACTCATTATTTTTCCCATAGCTTACAAGGGCATTAATAATATTTTTAGATGCTAAGCCACCACCGTAAAGATTTAAACTAAAATCAGTCGAAAAGTTTGACTTATTAACAGCATTTAATATTTTGTCTTTATCAGCACCAACTAAAACATTAAAGTTGTTATCAACTAGCTCAACCCACTCCGTTTCATCTCGCATGGTGATGCACGGTTTAGAAAAGAAAAAGGCTTCTTTTTGTAACCCACCGCTATCTGTCATCACTAACGAAGAGTGATCAATTAGCCAAACCATATTTAAATAGCCGACTGGGTCAATAACCTTAATATTATCAGAGAGTCCTATAGGCATCCCTTCTAATATTTTCTTTGTTCTTGGGTGAAGGGGTAAAATTATTTGCTGCGTTAACGCCACTTCATTAAGTGCTTCAACAATACTCGTAAGGCGCAAAGGATCATCTGTATTTTCCGCACGGTGTATTGTGCAAAGTACGAAGTTATCTTGGATATCTACGTTTGGCTTTTGGGCTAGTTTTTTATAAAAAAGAGCGCCATCTTGCATCACGTCACCAGATAAATATACCTGAGTTTTCCACGAGCTCACCCCTTCTTTTTCTAAATTTTCTATCGCGGCTTTCGTTGGACAAAACAGAATAGAACTGACTCTATCAGTTAAAATACGATTAACCTCTTCAGGCATTCTCATATTAAATGAGCGTAACCCAGCTTCTACGTGCGCAATTTTAATATGTAATTTTGAAGCGGCGATAGCTGCAGCTAAAGTTGAATTAGTGTCTCCGTAAACAAGAACCCAATCAGGGGTTTCTTTAATCAAGATGGCTTCTATTTTCTCTATCATTTGCCCAGTCATAGAGCCATGACTATTGCCACCAATACCAAGGAAGTGCTCTGGCTTAGGTATCTTCATTTCTTCAAAAAAAATGTCGCTCATATTGGCATCATAATGTTGGCCAGTATGTATGATAATCTCTATTACATTCTCATGCTTAGATATTTCACGACTTACATTACCAGCCTTGATAAATTGTGGTCTAGCGCCTAAAACGGTGACTACTTTCATACTTTTACTTCGCATATCGCAATACATTCTCAATTATATAATCGACTTCTGAAGTCATTAAGTCTGGGTATATGGGTAAGGAGAGTGACTCGTTAAATACTCTATTCGCCACTGGATAATAATCATCTTTATAATGATACTTTTTTTGATAATAAGTATGTTTATGTATAGGAATGAAATGAACGGAGGCGCCTATATTATTTTCTTTTAGCTTTTCAAACAACTCATCTCGGTTTGATATTTTGATGACATATAAATGAAAACTTGTTTCCCTGTCTGTTTTTATTTTAAGACTTTTTATATTGCCTTTGAATGCTTGGTCATATTTTTCTGCTATCACAGCCCTTTTATCTCGCATCCATTCAAGTTTATTTAACTGGCTTAAGCCTAATGCAGCATTAATATCTGTTGAATTATATTTATGACCGTTATCGATAATGTCATACTCCCAACCGCCACCACTATATCGATCCCAAACATTCTTACTGATCCCATGTAAGCGGTTAACAGAGATATTTTTAGCATAGTCAACATTGTTAGTCGTTGCCATACCACCTTCACCGGTAGATAGTGTTTTAGTGGCATAGAAGCTGAAACAAGTAATGTCACTTGCGAGACTACCAATCAATTTTCCTTTGTAGAAAGAAGGTAGCGCATGTGCGGCATCTTCTATTACTTTGAGTTGATACCGTTTAGCTATTTCATGAATCTCGCTCATGTCACAAGGCTGCCCACCAAAATGCACTGGAATAATGGCCTTGGTTTTTGGGGTAATAAGGGCTTCTATTTTATTAACATCAAGATTATGTGTTTCGTATTCAACATCACAAAGCACAGGCACTGCATCGAAATAAGTAACTACTTCAGCGGTTGCTACAAATGTTATGGTCGGCAGGATCACTTCGTCCCCCCTTTGAAGCCCTATAGATTTGAGTGCAAGATGCAATGCTGCAGTTGCACTATTTACCATAATCGCCTCTTGGGAGCCTATATAGTTTTTAAATGATTGTTCAAATTCAACTACTTTGGGGCCCATTGTTAACCAACCCGATTTTATTGCATCTGCGACTGCATTTAACTCATCCTGAGTAGTGTGAGTCTTATGAAAAAGTATTTTTTCCATTATTTAACCTTGCTGATAAAAGTCTGGATGCTTTTTTTGAATAAAGCTCTATTTTGTAATATGTTATGATTTATTTCTGCGAAGTTATGTTCAGTTTTAATGTTACTTAATTTTTTATTGAAATCAAAAAAAACTCCATTTACGCCATCTAATACCCACTCTCTATTTGCCGGGATGCTGGATACGATCGGTATCGCACCATACATCATGGATTCCAATAAGGATACGGAGGTTGCGTCTGAGCTTGGAATTGAAATGTAATACATAGCGCTCTGATAATAGTTTTTTTGCTCTTTTTCAGATAAAAAACCAACAAAATCTACTCGTTCAAATATGTTTAATTTTTTAGCTAAAGTTTTTAATGACTCTTTCTCTACGCCATCATTAGCTATCACTAATTTAAAATCACTTTGTTGTTCGGCAAACCATTTTAAAACTTGGTCAATGTTATAAAAACTCTTTAAAGCTCGATTAGAAAATATAATTTTATCTTTTTGGGTTATCGGGTGTTCTATATGCTCAAAACCGAAAGGGAAAACGATAATTTCATGTGCATCAACAAGTTGCTTCGTTACATCGGCCACATACCAAGAGTCAGACGTAATATAGTCCGCTTTGTTTAATGCAAATTGTGCTATTTTTTTTCTAAAAAAACTTGAGAATGGCGTGACAAGGATATCGCTGCCCCAAGTTGATTGTATTAACTTAGCATTGGGAGAAACGCTGCGGGTCATAGCGGCTAAAACACCATAACTACTTAAATAATGAGCATTAATGAAATTAGGCTGAATCAACTTGATTATTCTTTTTATTTTATGGAGTTTTAATACTTGTTTAAAATTTCCCCCTGCAGAGTTTATTTTCTCGTTTAATATATGAATATTCTCAGCATCTAGATAGTTAAAAACTTCGGGTGAAATCCCATTTAAACTGATTAAATATAAATCAAAGAACGGCACTAATTCTTTAATCCATTTTAAAGTATGTGGACTCCTTCCATCAGCTAAAATAAGGTATTTATTTTTCATAATTTATCACCCCTTCAAGAACTCCCATCTCTTGCTTGATACGATGATTCCAATCAAATAAATTATTTTTAGCGTAGGTTAGTGCAGTACGCCTTAAGTTGAGGGTTTTATCTTTATTTAAAAATAAATCTTCTATATGCCGTTGTAATTCATTGATAATGTCTTCTTCAGAAGTTTGTTTTATTAAGATTCCATTTTCGTCATTAATTACACTAGATGTATCTCCTACATCTAGTGTAATTATGGCGCACCCCTCTACTAGAGCTTCTAGCAAGGGGTTTCCAACATTAGATAAATCATACATTGAAATAAATAAGTCAGTTACCGTCATCAGCTCCCTTACTTCTGAATGAACTTTTGCCCCTAAGAACCTAATATTACAATTTAGACTTATTGATTCTAAATTTTTTCTTTCTGCACCATCCCCTACAATCAAAAGCTCAATATTAGTGTTAAGTATTTTATTCATTGCCTGAATGATTCTATCAACTCTTTTCCAGTTCACCAGCCTAGAAACTGAAAGCAGATAAAATTTATTTGAATCAAGGTTATACTTCGCTTTCAAGTCCTCATCTTGAGTATTCTGCATGTATCGAGTAACCCCGTTACGTAAAAATACTACTTTTTCTTTTGGTACTTTAAAGTGAGTGGCAACTTTATCGCCATGTGTTCCATCATTAGTAATGATATATTTTTCTGCTTTTGAATTAAAAAAGACAAACTCTTCTAGATTCTTTAAATACTCTACCCACTTATTTAATTTGGGATACAAAAATGTACCGTACATTCTATGTACAGTTTTAATTTTAAAAATCGTTCTGATAAAAATACTCGCATAAATAGGTAATGATGAACTGCAGTAGACAAGGTCAAAATCTTTACATGCTAAAAATGAAAATTTATAGATATACCTCATATTGAGCCAAATAATATTAAGTCTGTTTAATATTATTTGGATGTATCTGATAGTCGAAGTAAATGTTGTGAGTTTATCGAAGTAATAAATTTCAGAGTTTGGTAGTTCATTTTTTTTTATGTACTTATCGGTAGTAAAAATAACTACTTTATTTTCTTTCTCACAACGCTTAAGTAATTCAAATAAAGCAACAACACCTTTATTCGGGCCTAAGCTCCATATATCATCTAGTAAAAAGAGTATTTTTTTACCTTGCATACTCTTCTCCTTTTGAGTGTACAACAACATTTTTCTTGTCCCATATCCCAAGAAAGGGCTCGTTAATACAATGCACTTCAAAAGGTATTTTCTTGTTTTTCAGCACGCTGATATGTTTTTGACTCACATTCATATATAAAAATGAGACTGGGTATTTTATTTCATTTTTAATGACTTCGATAAACTCTTTAAAAGCTCTCTCATCAAAAGGATTAAAGAGTAGTATTTTGTTTATTTCATTTTTATTAATAAACTTTTTTTCTAATGCATTAACATTTTCAGTTTGTATAAACTGTTTATTAGCGCATATCTTTTTGCATGTAAGGTATGCTTCTTTATTAATTTCAGCCCCATAGAAGTGAACCCCCATTTTTTTTACCAAGTTATACTTATAATTACAATATAATAAAGCACGACCTTTACCACTGCCCAAATCTAAGACCTTATCCATTGGAGATATATCAAACATTTTCAATGAAGCCATTAGATACAGGTAATCAATACTTTGAACTTTAGTTGACCAATCATGCATTGCTGGAAGCTCTTTTTTTAAAGAACCAGTATCAGAAAACTTTTTATCCCAGTAAAAATTTGCAAGTATTTTAATTACCGCACCAACTTTACTTTTTATACTCATACCAGCCCTTTAGCTAAACGATATAAAGAAGAGCTATAGCTATAGTATTCTTGTTCAGATGCATTCCACCGTTTTTTAAAATGATTTAAGCCACAATTGCCATAAGGTACCGCACCTAAATTTAACTCTTTGATACCTGATTCCCTTGATGAACTTTCTAGTACAGAGTTTAATATTCCATTTGTAGCGTTTAATTTTGAGTGTTCTCGGTCAGATGCATTCATCCAATAAAAAACTTGTTTCTTATTCTTAAGGAATATGCTGTATGCAATAGTTTGATTATTAAAAACCGCCAATTTTATCTGGATATTATTATCTTTTTGATTCGCTAAAAATAACTCATAAAATAACTTATCACTATATGGCTTTTTAATAGTGTGCTTTATGACTAGTTTTTTATAAAGATTTACAACACTTTCAACTTCTTGAATGCTTTCTATATCCTTGATAACAACATCGGACTTATTTGATTTCCTTATTTGGTTTCTTGTTTTTGGGTGTAAGTTTTGAAAAATATTTTCATAATTTATTGCTGTATTTATAACCCATGTACTATGTTTCTCCTTCCCCAAATAAGAAAGCTCATTGTAAAAAGGGTCTTTGTAACTATTTAATAAAGTTAATAAGGTTGAGAATTTTTTATTGTTTAAATAAGTTGTGATTTTTTCTTTATTTTCTATTTTATAAAGAAAACCACCATAGCCCCCATACGGTATCGAGCTCATAGATAAATCTAAACTTTTCTGGTGAGAGAAATAAGGCATCATCGCAATTATTTTCCCCTCCCCCCACAAGACATAGAATTTTAAGGTTAAATTTATTCTTGTGTTATTTAGTGCAATTAAAAAGTTAATATTATGAAATGGAGTCGACATATCCGCAGTTTCGTATAAATACCGATATTCCTCCATTTCTTCTCTAGACAAATTTGCTAGTCTTATTTTTTTATGCCTCACATGCTCACCTTACCGTATTTTTTGTGTATTTAAGTAGCAGGTATAACATCACACCTAAACTAGCACTCATAACAATCGATATATCCATTAAAATGTAATTTAATGGATATTGTAATTTCCCTCCAATATAAACAATCGATAGGACAAGTACATTCGTGAATAACCCTATATAAAAAAACTGTTTTTGTTTTTTTATAATCATAATGATATTTGAAATGGGCGCGACAATGAAATTCATGAATAAATATGGGATAAGTAAGCGACTATACTCTCCCGCTTGATACCAAGAATGGCCAAAGATCATTTTAAAAAGATCTGGTAATATTAAATATAAAAGAATGAACAGTGGGATGGCTATTAGTAGAAGTTTTATAAGTATAGTTTTTAAATCAGGAAATAATGATTCATCGGCATTATAAGTTTTATTGAATTTTTGATAAATCACATTTCCTAAGGAGGAGCCTATAACACTGAGTGGCACTTGCATAACTCTTAAAGAAAGAGCGTAAAAGCCCACAAGGGTACTGTCAAAGAAAAAAGATATTAATATAACAGTACCACTTATTCTTGAAACCTCACTGAGTGAATGAAACGTACTGATGAGGGGGAAATCTTTATATTTTTTCGCTTGCCCAGCAATAGTCTTAGCTTTAACATCCTTTATGTATTCAATGCTATTTTTAAAAGATAACTTAAGTAAAATAATAACAGTAAGTAACCTACCAATGATATTTCCATAAATTAGCCCGGAGTTCATCAGATAAAGACTGCCAAACCCTATTTGTGAAGCTCCAATCGTTATAGTTTGATAAATTGTTGCTTTCGATATTTGGTAAAACGCTTTTTGCCTGCTATTCCAATAGTATAAACTCTGGAATACCCCAATAAATAAGACCGAAACTGGTATAAAGTAAATTATTCGCCCTATCTCTTTATTATTAAAAAAAATTAGAATATCTTCATAAAAAAGATAAATGCAACCTAAAGAGGTTAAGCTAACAAATATGGTTATCAGCAATGACAGAATTAAAACATTAAATGCCTCATCGTTTCTTTTCGGAAGAATAATCGCCATATCATATTTACCATTTACAATAATCCCTATGAAACCAACAATACTCATATAAAGCGCGAAAACACCAAAATCTTCAGGCGTATACATTCTCGTCAAAAGTGGGCTAATAGCAATAGGTATCGCTTGGGCTATAGTAGTCCCTGTCATCAGTGTTATAACATTTCGTGCGAATTCAGACTTGGGTTTTAGTTTTTTAATCATTTGATGTTGTCAGGTAAATATCCGTGCATAGGTAAACTAAATACTTCATTAGCTAACCTTTCTGCTATAGGAAAATCCCCTTGTTGATATCCGAGGAAATTAAAAGTAGTTTGTTGATGCACGCACTTACTGTAATAAATTACAGTTGGAACCGATTTTTCTTTAAACGCCAGCATTAATACATCACGCCCCTCCGACACAATTGTATATTGTGCCCATGAACTAGTATAACCATCAGGTGCTTTTGGGGTGATAAATTTAGATCCTAACTCTTGTTCATATTTAACAGCAGCTTTATTCCTATTAATTAGTTCTTGTGGAAACTCTGCTAATTTTTCGAGCAATATCGCGGCTTGAATTGTATCTAAACGGCTATTCATGCCAACTCGAACATTATCATATTTATCATCACCCTTACCGTGAACACGGAAAGAGCGCAATAGTTCAGCATATTCATCATTATCAGTAAACACGGCACCACCATCCCCATAACAACCGAGTGGTTTAGCAGGAAAAAAACTGGTAGTAGCAATATCACCAAAGCTGCCTGCTCTTTTGTCATTTATACTTCCGCCAAAACCTTGTGCGGCGTCTTCAACTAACTTAAGGTTATATTGATCAGCTATTTTTTGAAGTTCAGGGTAGTTTGCAGGTAACCCAAACAGATCAACTGCAATTATCGCTTTAGGAATTAATTTCCCTTCAGCAAGGGTGACTTTTATACGCTGTTCTAAGTCAATTGGGCATATATTAAATGTTGCTTCATCTGAATCTACAAAAACAGGTGTCGCTTTAGCAAAAGCAATGGTCTCTGCTGTCGCAAAGAAAGTAAAAGTCGGGCAAAAAACAGCATCACCTTCTTTAATGCCTAGCACCATCAAACAAAGCGTCAATGCATCGGTTCCATTAGCACAAGTAACAGCATGCTTTACACCAACATATTCAGCTAGCTTTTCTTCTAGTTCGAATACTTCAGGACCCATGATGTATTTCCCATGGTCTAATACTTTATGGATACGTGCATCTATTTTAGGCTTTAAGTGTTTGTACTGGGCTTGTAAATCGATAAATTGCATTAGTTATCTGCCTTTTTTAATAAATCGTTTACCAATGTGTAGACCTCGCCAGTATAAGGGCACGTTGTTTCAGCATTACCTATTAGCGGTAAATCTAGCTTTTCGCCATAAGCACTCATCCAGCCGATTTGTTTTGCGGGTACGCCGACCATTAGTGCAAATGCTTTTACATTTTTATTAACGACACTTCCGGCACCAATAAAGGCATATTCATAGATAGTAATACCACAAACAACCGTACAGTTAGCTCCTAATGTCGCGCCTTTTTTAACAAGTGTGTCTCGGTATTCATCTTTACGCTCAATCAAAGATCTTGGGTTATATACATTAGTGAATACCATACCAGGACCACAAAAAACCCCTTCTTCAAGATGAACATTGTCATAAACAGAAACATTATTTTGAATTTTGCATTTATCGCCAATGGTAACTTTATTGCCAACAAATACATTTTGTCCTAATGATACCTCTTTACCAACCTGCGCACCGCCACAAATATGAGTCCAATGCCAGACACGTGATCCATCACCAATAACTGCACCATCGTCTACAATCGCTGTTTCATGCATCATATAGTTCATATTCTTACTCTTTCTGTGAGTGGGTTATAACAGTTTTGACATTAATGGGTGGTAATGCTCAGGGATTGCTACAATTTCTTGATTTCGAATTTTCTCTACCGTTTCAATAGCGGCTCTATTCTCTTCTAACCCATAACCGTTACCAGCCAATATATTTTCATAACTTTGTGTATGTAGGTCCGTGAAGCCACCAGAGAACTCTAACTCTTCATCGCCAATCATAATGCTACGATAGGTTTTCTTTTCACCTTGTACGGCACTCTCAGGTAAGTTGTTAGCATCGATAGACAGAAACCATTTTACTCGAGCACGTTCATACTCTAAGTAACCAGAAACTGTTTGCTCACTTTTGTAGTGCACCTCATTTACTTTGATATCACCAAAAATAAAATGCAACATATCAAAGAAGTGCACACCAACATTTGACGCAACCCCACCTGACTTTTCTTTAACCCCTTTCCAAGATTTCAGATACCACTTACCACGGGACGTCATGTAGGTTAGCTCAACATCAAACACTTCATCTTTAGGGGCATGTTGTACTTTCTCACGTAACGCTATGATTGATGGGTGTAGTCTAAGCTGAAGGATACTATTTACTTTTGCATCATATTTTTCTTCATATTTCTTTAAAATATCAATATCTTCAGAGGTTAACACCAATGGCTTTTCACAAATAACATCAATACCATTCTTTAATGCAAACTTCATTTGCGGAGCGTGAAGGTAGTTTGGAGAGCAGATAGAGATGTAGTCTAGCTTATTGCCTTTTAACGCTTCATCTTCGACAAAGGCAGCAAAATGTTCAAATTCAGTAAAGAATTCAGACTCTGGAAAATGCATATCCATGATACCAACTGAATCATTAACATCCATTGCAACGGTTAAATCATTATCCGTGTCTTTAATCGCATTAAGATGACGCGGTGCGATATAACCAGCTGTCCCAATAAGTGCAAACTTTTTCATTCTTCTTAATTCCTTACAGTCTAATATCTGATTCATTAGATGCTAATACATATTTTACATCGTATAAGACATGCTCTTTTTTGCCTAGAGCACGTAACTTCGCTTCACCCATTTTTTTAAATTCACTATGATCAACCGCTAAAACGACAGCGTCATATTTCCCTTCTTCTAAACTGTCAATTAACTCAACGTCATATTCATTGCTCACTTCTTCACTTGAAGCCCAACTATCATAAATATCAACGGTCATATTAAAGTCTTTCAGCTCTTTTACGATATCAATAATCTTAGTGTTACGAACGTCAGGGCAATCTCCTTTGAAGGTAAAACCTAAAATCAACACATTTGCTTCATCAATCTGAATTTTATTACTCGCTAATTTTTTAACAAGTTGCGTTGCAACATACTCCCCCATCCCCTCATTAATGCGACGACCTGCTAAAATCACCTCTGGACGGTAGCCAACCTTTTGTGCTTTATGCATTAGATAATAGGGATCAACACTAATACAGTGTCCACCAACCAAACCGGGTTTAAACGGTAAAAAATTCCACTTAGTACCAGCCGCTTTTAATACATCTTCAGTATCGATATCAAGTTTGTTAAAGATTTTGGCAAATTCATTGATAATTGCAATATTTAAGTCACGTTGTGTATTTTCGATAACCTTTGCCGCTTCAGCAACTTTGATAGAGGGGGCTTTATGAGTACCAGCAGTGATTATTGAAGAATACAAATCATCTACAAAATCAGACACTTTTAGTGTTGAGCCAGCGGTAATCTTTATAATCGTTGTTAAGCGATTAACCTTATCTCCAGGGTTTATTCGCTCAGGGCTGTAACCTGCGAAGAAGTCTTGATTAAATTTAAGGTGAGATGTTTTTTCTATAATTGGTACACATATTTCTTCTGTTACCCCTGGATAAACTGTTGACTCAAAAATTACCACATCATTTTTATTAATTATTGTACCAATATTTTCTGAAGCTTTTTTTAACAAAGATAGATCAGGGACATTATCATCAGTAACAGGCGTCGCCACTGTAATAATATATACATTACAATCAGCAATATCATTTAGCTGATCGGTATAACTTAATTGAAGTGCAGATTGTAACTCAATTGGTGAGCACTCATTAGTCGAGTCATTACCAGATTTTAATTCAGCAACCCTAGAGCTTTTGATATCAAACCCAATAGTGGAGTAATACTTTCCAAACTCAACAGCTAACGGTAAACCAACATAACCAAGGCCTACAATAGCAATATTTGTATTTTTTATAGAGGGATTCATTAGCTTCACCTATTCTGGTCAAGCCCATTCGGATACCTGACTTTGTAATTATTCATAGTTAATCGATGTTAAATAATTGAACGTTGTATGAACTCGTTCATGATTGTAATAACAAACATTCTCTTCAACATTTCACGTATTAAGTGAACAATATTGTCCACTATTCATTAAGCCGCCAAAAACCTTTCTACAACAGCATGATCTAAGCAAGTGTCAATATTGCTCATTGAGGCAATTACTATATGCTTATTAATAATCGACTAAGCTACCACTCACATATTGAGGTCACAACATGCGCGAAACATTAATCCAAATTTAAGTTGCCTGATATTAATCGCCATTTTGAATGCTCGCTCAAGTAAATCATAAATGCGCTACGGCTTACATTAGAAAGTAGCTTGTTAGATAGATAGAACGGCATGTACGAATAAAGCGCAGGCTTCACCATTCGAATCCGTATACTTTCTTACGCACAACCAATAACTCAGAGCGTTCATTTGAATTTACCTTTGAATTGATGTGTAGTTCTGATTTTTGCACTTGATTATAAAGCAGGATAGTTGTTATATCTAAAATAGTAGCGTCCTCCTGAACACTATAACCTTGTTCATACAATGATAGCGATTCTGTATTGAACTCAATAATATAAGAAATACTGACCAATGGTTTTAGAAGTTAACTTGCCCCACTAACTAAAATAACGGGAGTGATCATATAATTCAACTAACGTACAAAGTAAGAAATGCGACATATAACCATATTCAGCTATTGCCGACAATACCCCCACAGATTTTTTAACAGCCTTGTTCACAAAACAAGTTAAAAGCTGATAGATCGACGTGGTTTTCGGCCTTTAGATGTACTCTCTGCTGTGTTGACTCTACTTGCTCAATATCGACTTATTCTACTATTTCGTAATCGCCCGCTTCACCAATAATCGAAATTTGTAGATATTGCTAATTAAAATCGATAAGATCTCCGGCGTAGATCTCCTTACGCTTTTGCGTTTCAACTTCGCAGTTAAGTGTTACGTAACTTTATGAAATAGCTAACTTTTCTTCACCTCCGCCCGCAACGAAAATTGATCAACAGTAATAACCACTTGAGATTTCAGGAGCACGCTTAATATAATCATAACCAGTATGGGCCTCAGTAGGTACAATGCCGAAGGTCACCATTTTACCTTGCTTCGCTAATACTGATACCTTACCTATCGCTTCACTGAATGCATCAACATTTTGAATGAGGTGATCAGCAGGTAAAAGGAGAGGATCTTCATTAATTGTTAATAATGCAGAGAGGGCTATTGCAGGGGCTGTATCTCTGCCTTTCTGCTCTAGAATAACAGATCCCTTTACCCCTAATGAACGCAGCGGCTCTGCAACAATAAAGCGATGTTCTTCATTACAAATAACTAATGGGGAGTTCATCGCAATACCAGATAAACGCTGTAGCGTATCTTGGAACATTGTTTACTGACTAGCTAATGCTATAAACTATTAGGGTAAGAGGAGCGACTAAGTGGCTACAGGCGGGATCCTGTTCCACCAGCTAAAATAACGGGAGTGATCATATTGTCCAACTAGTCATGCATATTGAAGGAATCGAATATATAACCATATTCTAACTACTCAGACAATGAAACAGTGTTTTTTTAAAGAATTCCTTCACAAAACAGATAATTATAAATGTGAATTTACTTAATCTTAAACTTACCTAACAACGCTTGAAGCTTATCTGCCATATCAGATAAATCGGAGCTTGATGTCGCAATCTGTTCTGAGTTGCTTGCGGTTTGGTTTGCTACCTCATTAATTGATTCGATATTACTGCTTATCTCTTCTGATACCGCACCTTGTTCTTCAGCAGCAGTAGCAATTTGGGTAGCCATCTCGTTGATTTGATTTACGGCGCTTGAGATTGATTGAATCGACTCACCTGCAAAGCTGGCTTTCTCAACGACTACTTCCGCTTGTTCACTACTGCGAGTCATTGCCGACACTGCATTTTGGGAGCCGACTTGTAAGCGCTCTATCATTTGGTTTATCTCTTCTGTTGCATCCTGCGTGCGACTTGCGAGTGTACGTACCTCATCCGCAACAACAGCAAAACCACGCCCCTGCTCGCCTGCTCGCGCGGCTTCAATAGCGGCATTTAATGCCAACAGGTTGGTTTGCTCTGCAATGCTTTTTATTACATCTAATACACTGCCAATTGTATTGCTCTCTGTCTCTACGCTGTTAATTATCTCCGAGGAACTAACAATATCAGATGCAAGCTCTTTGATAGCGTTACTTGTCTCAGCAACACGTTCACTACCAACATGGGTTTCGTTATTTGCATCATCGGTCGCAGAAGCCGTTTCAGCAATGCTTTTACTGATTGATTGCACTGTGGCATTCATCTCTGTCATTGCAGAAGCAACCATCTCCGTTTGTGATTGTTGTGTGTGAATGTGCTCTCTGGTAGCGCTGGCAATTTGAGAGGTTTGTTGTGCAGATGCAGATAACTGCTCAGAAGTGTCATTAATGGTGGATAACATATGTAAAAATTTCTGTTGCATCTCTTTGACTGATGTTTGCATGCTAGCAACTTCATCTTTACCGGTTATATTGATCTGTTCTGTCAGATCTCCTTGTGAGATGGTACGTAAATTATTAGAAACCTTAGCCATGCTCTTACTAATCGCGTTGATGACAAACCAGCTGAATAGCGAGCCTACCAGCACAGAAACCGTTAAGATTATGCCCAACATTACTATTGCGTCATGTTCGTGCTTTTCCGCTTTTATTAATGCATGCTCGGTAAACCTTTCAACCTCTGCAAGTAAAGACTGCAGGTGTTTGTCTAATGCATCTCCCTCATGCTCTGCACTTTGCACCACTGCTTCGATATCATGTGAATAACCATGTGCCTTTAGTGCTGCAAATATTTCCGCCACATGATGTTCGTATTTATTATGCTGTAACTCAATCTCTTTTAAATATTGATTAATTTTTTTAAATTCGTTTAAAACTTCACTGTCTTGAGTCGTACTTATAACATTAGAAACAAGTGCCAGAGCCTCATCTATCTCTTTTACCGCTTCATGGTTCAACTCTTTAAATATATGGGTATTATGTTTAAATTTTTCCGTTGCGTGGTCATTATTTTTCATGATTTCGGCAAAGCGTAAAGCACGCTCGAAGTGAATCGCTTGTTCTAATTGGTGCTCTGTTATCTGGGTACTTAGCCTTGTGAGGGGGATGTCTTGATTAGCGATAGCCTTTAACTCGATATCAACCAAATTCATTGAATAGAGGGCATAACCGCTACTGAAAAGCATAAATAGCACTAATAAAAGGTTCGAAATAATAATTTTTGCTTTAATTGATAATTGCGATAGTAGTCCACCCATTGCTTTATCCTTGTACTATAGTCATGAATATATTTTCAAATATTATAATAATTACTATAGTACAGCTGACAATAGTTGTTTAAAAACTAATCGGCCTGCGAGCTTTTTTTCCTTTGCCTGTCGTTTCTATTTTTTCTTCTGGATGCTCTTCTACGATTTCATAATCGCCAGCTTCACCCGTAAGCGCAATTTGCAGGTATTGTTCATTGAAGTAGATCTGATCACCTGCATAGATTTTTTTGCGTTTTTGCGTTTCCACTTCACCATTTAAATAAACATAACCCTCAGCGATAGCTGTTTTTGCTTCGCCCCCACCAGAGACTAGGTTGGCGATTTTTAATATTTTATACAATGCAGTGGGCTCTTCTCGAATTTCCACTAAGGTTGCATAGATCTCTTCTTCTGACATATCTATTCCTATCTATTTTCAGGGCCGGTTAGGCTATGATCCCAGTCCTTCCATACTACTTCGTAACCTTGCGACTTAACCAACTCAGCCATTTGTGCAGGCGAACGATCATCACTTATTTCAAATTGCTCAAGGGCTTGCTCTGCAGCTTCTGCATATCCACCAGGCTGAGTGCTTGACCCTGCACTTAATGAGGTGATGCCCAAGGGTAATACGTTGTTTCTAAAGTGTTCAGACTCACGTGTTGAAAGTGATAATTCAACTTCAGGGTTGAATAGACGATAAGCACAAATTAGTTGCACTAATTGTTTATCATCCATTACCGATTTAATCTCCATGCCACCAGCACAGGGACGAAGGCGTGGGAAAGAGATCGTATAACGACTTTGCCAATATTTTTTCTCTAAATAACTTAAATGTGCAGCCACATAAAAACAATCGGTTCGCCATTCTTCAAGACCAATTAAGCAACCTAAGCCCATTTTATGAATGCCCGCTTCGCCTAATCTATCATGGGTATCTAAACGATATTTAAAATCAGACTTTTTCCCTTTGAGGTGGTGCTCGGCATAAGTCACTGGATGATAAGTTTCTTGGTAAACTAAAACAGAATCAACACCATACTCAATCAATTCTTGGTATTCATCTTGATCAAGAGGCTGTACTTCAATAGTAATATGTGAAAAATACTTTTTGATAATTGGCAGTGCTTGTTTGAAGTAATCCACACCGACTTTGCGCTCCGACTCACCCGTTACTATTAGTATATGATCAAAGCCCATCTTTTTAATCGCAACACATTCCGCTTCAATCTCTTTTGTATCAAGCGTTTTTCGGCGAATCGCATTGTGCATCGAAAAGCCACAATAGGTGCAAATATTGCTGCACATATTCGATAGATATAGTGGGATATAAAACTGTTGGGTTTTCCCAAAGCGTTGCAAAGTCAGTTGCTGGGACTTCAAAGCCATCTGCTCTAGAAAGGGTTCAGCAGCAGGGGAAACTAAGGCCTTAAAATCTTCAAGATCTAAACGATCTTTTGATAAAGCACGCAAAACATCCTGCGCTGTTTTTCCATAAATAGAAAGACGCACATCGTCCCACTGATAGTTTTTTATCTGTTCACTGAATGTCATTATATTTCCAAGTAAAGCTAACCAGCTTCTAAAAATGCCGTTAAAGGACTTGATGCAACAGCGACTTGGCTTTGCCCACCAAGGCCCGCAAGGTAAGCTTCACGACCCGCTTCAACCGCTTTTGCAAAAGCGCGACTCATCGCGACAGGATCACCGGCCACCGCCATCGCAGTATTCACTAATACCGCATCAGCGCCCATTTCCATTGCAAGTGCAGCATGAGAAGGCGCACCAAGACCTGCATCAACAACAACCGGTATATTGGCTTGCTCGATAATGATCTCTAAAAATTCAGCCGTTTTAATGCCTTTATTCGAGCCAATCGGTGCACCTAATGGCATAACCGCAGCACAACCAGCAGACTCTAAATGCTTACATAAAACAGGATCAGCATGCACATAAGGTAATACCACAAAACCAAGGTTAGCTAAGCTTTCAGCTGCTTTTAATGTTTCAATCGGATCCGGTAAAAGATACTTAGGATCTGGATGGATCTCTAGTTTAACCCAATTTGTTTGCAGCGCTTCACGTGCTAACTCAGCTGCAAAGACCGCTTCTTTAGCATTACGTGCCCCCGATGTATTAGGTAATAAGTTCATACCA
>Ga0209292_1000670_pt1 | contig 44102 bp, 28 predicted proteins | sample GOMGulsemesocosm_2_FD_184634 | JGI IMG/M metagenome (GOLD analysis project Ga0209292, IMG submission 184634) | Methane-oxidizing microbial communities from mesocosms in the Gulf of Mexico - GOM9C Gulf of Mexico (SPAdes) (version 2) | ecosystem: Environmental > Aquatic > Marine > Cold seeps...
AAAAAGCGCTATTCAAAGCTGATTCTACAAGAGTTGCACAGGCAAAAATTATTGCAGATCAACTAGCGCGAAGAAAACAAGATTCTATTAGCACTGCCCTAGCCCAACAAAAAGCACAATTCAAAGCTGATTCTACAAGAGTTGCACAGGCAAAAATTATTGCAGATCAACTAGCGCGAAGAAAACAAGATTCTATTAGCACTGCCCTAGCCCAACAAAAAGCACAATTCAAAGCAGACTCCACAAGAGTTGCACAGGCAAAAATTATTGCAGATCAAATCATACAAAGAAGACAAGATTCTATTAGCACTGCCCTAGCCCAACAAAAAGCACAATTCAAAGCAGACTCTACAAGAGTTGCACAGGCAAAAATTATTGCAGATCAAATCACACAAAGAAAACAAGATTCTATTCTAACAGCAGCTGTACAACAAAAGGCACAGCTTAAAGCCGATTCTATTAGAATTGCTCAACAAAAAATTATTGCAGATCAAAATGTAAAAAGAAGACAAGATTCTATTAGTACCGCTCTTGCTCAACAAAAAGCGAAGCTCAGGACTGATTCTACTCGAATTGCACAAGCCAAAATTTTAGAAGATCAAATTGCCAAAAGAAAACAGGATTCTATTAGCAATGCACTAGTATTACAAAAAGCACAGTTTAAAACAGACTCTATTAGAATCGCTCAAGAGAAAGTTATTGCCGATCAACTATTAGCTAAAAGAAAACAAGATTCTATTAATATTGCTATTGCCCAACAGCAAAAAACACAATTCAAAGCAGATTCAATCAGAGTTGCTAAACTAATTTCAAATGAAATTATAAAAGGGAAACAAGATTCTATTTCAAATGCTTTGGCACAAATTAAAATTGATGAAGCTCGAAAAAAACAAGATTCTATCGCTTTAGCCAATCTTAATGCATCTAACACCAATGGAAATCTGTTTTCCAACGACTCGCTCGATACAAAAACAGCACTTCATAGCGACTTTGAAAAATCTGAAAAGTTTATTGATTCCATGCCCTTCATTAGGACAGGGAATATTTTAAGTAAATTTGTACGAGGAGAAATAGAGCTTAAACAAGGGCAAATCGTATCGAATGTATTAAAAGTGATCAATATTGGAAGGCGACCTATTACATTTACTACAGAAATATTAATTCCTGGTGCTTGGACAAGAATAGATGATGCCAATAAGAAACATGTAGCTACACAAAACGATACTATCATTGTTCCCATAATTATTAGTCCTACAAAATTGGTGAATGGAAATACTGAAATTATTATCAACTCATTTATTGTAAATGCTAATCTACAGCAATTAGCAAATAACTACTTTTCTTTAAAAACGAAGAAAAACGTCTCTTGGAAAATTGAACTATCTGAAGACAAAAACATGTATTTAAAGAACGGCGAAAATGAAAAACGTTTCAAGTTTCACGTACATAATTCTGGAAACTACAAACAAGATTTATTTGTAAACTATACAATCCCTAAAAAAGACTTGTATCTTTCAGATACCCTTGGGAAAATTATCAAACAGCCAAATACCACCTTTTCTTTAGAAAGAGGAGACAGAAAAGAATTTGATTACATCGTCAATTTTAAAGATATGAATAAGAGAAACTATAGAAGAGTCTCTCAAGAAAGTTACAATCCTTCCAAAGTAGTAACGAAAAAAACTCATAATTTAATCATTAATACTAGCGAACCTAGGATCGGGCAAAATGGATTACAAAAAAGAACCCGAGTAAGCTTTATTAAGTTACCAAACGAAACAAAAGCAAACCCATACGGATACCCTTATTTCCCGCTAACCGTTCGATTGAGTGCACAAAATATATTGGACGACAGGTCGTTTTTATCGATGAGCCTTAGAGGTTTTAAACAGTTTAGCGAATCTTCTAACCTATTATATTCTACTGACATTAGTTACAGTAATGCTTATTACACCAACAACATTTTTAAAAATACGCCTTGGTATGTTGGATATTTCGACGAAAAAAAATCGATTGAAGTTGGACAAATAAGTGGGAATATTATTGGTGTATCTAGTTCTGGAAAAGGAATTAAAGGATCTTACAAAATCAATGACCAACACGAAGTTGGTGCGTTTTACACAAATTCAGGTGGTTTTGTAGCTTCCAATAGCATCATTAGCTTTGGTGCATGGCACAAGTTCATTTACAATGAAAATATTCGATTAAAAACTCAGATTGGAAGATCTATAAATAGTATTTCTGATAAAGTTGTTAATGTTATATCCTTCAGCCCAAGGATTCGTATTCGTAAAAAACACAATCTTTCGTTCACAGGTACAATTACAAATAAAAGTCAACAAAACCAACCCGCTTATTACAAAGCAAATGGCTTGTTGATTGGAGGTGGTTACACTAGTAATTTCTTGAAAAAACGTTTGCGATACAACTTTAGCACACGATATAACGACAAGAATTTTAGTAGTAGTAATTTTGACAGACTATATGCAAACCAGCGTGTTACTTATAAAATTAACGATACTTGGAATGTGTTTTTATCCAACAATTACCAACAGTCGTCTAATTATAATGTATTTACAGGGCAATCAAATTACTCTCAAAAAACCTTTTTTAATAATATCGTATTTAACTCAAAAGTAGGCTCAGGAAATTATCAAACAGGTCTTTTCTATGAATACAAAAATTACCCAAATAGTATTCTTTATAACAGAGGGCTTACTTTTAGGTATTCTACGTACAATTATAATAAAAACTTTGTAAGCTCAATTTATTTAAAAGCCGGATACACAAAACCTGAACTAAACAATATCGAAAGTAAAGATTATTTCAATTTCGAATTGTCTTCTTTAACACGATTTAGAACCTGGAATATTAATGCAAAATACAATTTGGGTGCTTTTTCTACTTTAACCTCTCAGCAAACTTTAAATGACTTTATCACACCACAATCCCTAAGAATCTCGGCTCAAAATCAATACCTATTTCCTAACAGGCATGTGATTATTGAATCGAACGCAGTGTATAGTTATAATAATGTATTTAGCAACCATACCCTAGGCATCTACCCTACTGTATATTACTTTAATAAAACGGGATGGAGATTTGGTATGAGTGCCAACTACACCTTTACAACAAGTGATTTCAGCTCTGTTTTTGACAATCTTGACAACCAAGCTGGAAACCAATTCAACGGCCTTAACCAGGCTAACAATAGCAGTTTTAATTTAAACTTTAGTTTGAAGAAAGATTTTGGAATTCCAATTCCTTTTGTAGATAAAACAGCTGCTACTGGAAACTTTGTAGCCTTCTTAGATTTAAATGGAAATGGGATTAAAGAAAGTGAAGAGACTTCTTTAGAAAACGTAGTTGTTAAAGTTGGTAAGAAAGAAGTTTTAACCAATATTGATGGCGTTGCCGTTATTAAAAACATCTTAAAAAACGAATATGAATTCGACGCCTTTTCTTTGGAGAGATTAAATGGTTGGTTTCCTAATGTAGAACCTACAATCATCATTGAAAATGACGATATAAAATATGTTCCTTTTGTAAGAGGAATCAAAGTATATGGTGATGTTGTTTTAGACAGACAAAAAATTGCTGTTACCGATGACAAGCCTACAGACTTATCAAGAATAAAAATTAGTGCAACCAAAGGAGATAAAATTTACAACTCTTTAACCAATAGCCAAGGGAGATTTGAATTTTACTTACCGTTTGGAGATTACATAATTACCATGGACGAAGCTATTTTAAATGGACATCTAAAAGTAACTAGAAATAATATTCCTTTAAAGCTTAAAAATACGCAAGATGGTGTTTATGTCTCTTTTTATATCATAGAAAAACGTAGAAAAGTAATTTTCACAGATTTCACCAAAAAGAAAAATTAAACGCATCTTTATTCTTACATTTGCAAGTCCTTAGAAAAAACACATTTCTAAGCTAAATAATAGTAAATGAGACTACATAGAAATTTAACATATGCTGTAATTGATAGCATTAGAGATATCTTTAACGAAGGCGAATATGCAGGTAAAGCTGTAGAAAAGGCTTTAAAAAGAGATAAACGTTGGGGAAGCAGAGATCGTAAATTTGTCGCAGAAACTATTTATGAAATTGTACGCTGGAAACGTTTATATGCCGAAATTGCTGAAGTAAACGAACCTTTTGATAGACCAAACTTATGGAGAATGTTCTCTGTTTGGTGTGTTTTGAAAGGAATTGCATTGCCAGACTGGAACCAAATAGAACCTACTCCGACTAGGAGGATTAAAGGAAAATTTGATGAATTATCTAAAATTAGAAAATTTAGAGAGTCTATTCCAGATTGGATGGATGAATTGTGTGTTTCTGAATTAGGTGAAGCAACATGGACTACTGAAATGGCTGCGTTGAACAAACAAGCTGACGTGGTATTAAGAGTAAATACATTAAATATTACAAGAGATCAATTACTAAAAGATCTGGCCAAAGAAGAAATTCAAGCGGTAGAATTACCAAATCACCCAGATGCTATTAAATTAGTAGAAAGAGCAAATGTTTTTAGAACTGAAGCCTTTAAAAAAGGATATTTTGAAGTTCAAGATGCATCCTCTCAATTAGTAGCATCCTACTTAGAAGTTAGCCCAGGAATGAAGGTTGTAGATACCTGTGCTGGAGCGGGAGGAAAAACATTGCATTTATCTGCCTTAATGGAAAACAAAGGACAGATTATTGCAATGGATATTTACGAAAGCAAATTGAGGAAATTAAAAGTTAGAGCAAAAAGAAATAAAGCGCACAACATAGACTTGAGAGAGATCAACTCAACCAAAGTAATAAAAAAACTACACAACAAAGCAGACAGAGTGTTAATTGACGCTCCGTGTTCTGGAATTGGAGTTTTGCGTAGAAACCCAGATTCTAAATGGAAATTGCAACCTGAGTTTATTGATAACATCAAAAAAATACAACAGGAGATATTGCAAAGTTATTCCAAAATGGTAAAAAATGGTGGAAAAATGGTATATGCTACCTGTTCTGTTTTACCATCTGAAAATCAAAATCAAGTAAAAGCTTTTTTAGCTTCTGAAGCGGGAAAAGATTTTACATTTATTAAAGACAAAAAAGTATTGGCATCTGAATCTGGTTACGACGGATTTTATATGGCATTATTAGAAAAGACGTTATAAAGAGACTAAAAAAGCGGCAAAATTTTGCCGCTTTTTTTTTTTACATAATTCAATAGAAAAAAGTAAATTTGCATTTTACAAAACAACACACAAACACACTATAAATGATTCATTTCTTTGGAAACCAAGACAGCAAAATTTTTGCTGTTCAAACAGTAAAAGAATTATCTGCCGAAAACACGACAAAGTTAATCTGGCTTTTTGGCAATCAACCCAAAATAAATGCGACGTCTATAGACGTTTTTTTTATTGGACCTCGTGCGGCAATGATTACTCCATGGAGTACCAATGCTGTTGAGATTACTCAAAACATGGGTATTGATGGAATTATCAGGATTGAAGAATTTGATGCTTCTACCGATGAATCTTCCGATTTTGACCCAATGATTTCTGAAAAATTTAATGGATTGGATCAAGATAGTTTTACGATTGATATTCAACCAGAACCAATTTTAGATATCCAAGATATTGCGGCTTATAATCAACAAGAAGGACTGTCTTTAAGCAGCGAAGAAGTTGAATACTTAGAAAGTGTGGCTACTAAAATTGGGCGAAAGCTAACAGACTCTGAAGTATTTGGATTTAGCCAAGTAAATTCAGAACACTGTAGACATAAAATATTTAACGGAACTTTTATTATTGATGGTGAAGAGCAACCAACATCGCTTTTCAAGCTGATAAAAGAAACGTCAAAACAACATCCAAATGATATTGTTTCTGCATACAAAGATAATGTTGCCTTTATAAAAGGACCAACAGTAGCCCAGTTTGCTCCAAAAACAGCAGATAAACCAGATTTTTATCAAACAGAAGATTTTAATTCTGTAATTTCAATTAAAGCAGAAACTCATAACTTCCCTACAACTGTAGAACCATTTAATGGTGCAGCAACTGGGTCAGGAGGAGAAATTAGAGATAGACTCGCTGGAGGAAAAGGTTCGTTACCTTTAGCAGGAACAGCGGTCTATATGACTTCATATTCTCGTTTGGAAGAAAAGAGACCTTGGGAACAAAAATTTGAAGCTAGAGATTGGTTGTATCAAACACCAATGGATATCTTGATAAAAGCTTCAAATGGAGCTTCAGATTTTGGAAATAAATTTGGACAACCTTTAATTTGTGGTTCAGTCTTAACTTTTGAACATGAAGAGAACTCTTCATCAAGCACCGCAAAAGCAAGAAAACTAGGCTTTGATAAAGTAATCATGCAAGCTGGAGGAATTGGATATGGAAAAGCAGAGCAAGCATTAAAAGACACCCCAAAAGAGGGTGATAAAATAGTAATCCTTGGTGGAGAAAACTATAGAATTGGAATGGGTGGAGCTGCGGTTTCATCTGCTGATACTGGAGAATTTGCTTCGGGAATAGAATTAAATGCCGTACAACGTTCAAATCCAGAAATGCAAAAACGTGCTGCTAATGCAGTTCGTGGAATGATAGAAAGTGAAGAAAATTTCATTGTTTCTATTCATGATCATGGTGCAGGTGGACACTTAAACTGTTTATCAGAATTGGTTGAAGATACCGGAGGGAAAATTGATTTAGATAAACTACCTGTTGGAGATCCAACATTATCAGCAAAAGAAATTATTGGGAACGAGTCTCAAGAAAGAATGGGATTGGTTATCGCAGAAAAACACATAGATACCCTACAAAAAATAGCAGAACGAGAACGTTCTCCTATGTATACTGTTGGTAATGTTACAACCGATGATCGTTTTACTTTTGAATCTAAAACCAAAGGTGATAAACCAATGGACTTAGCCTTAGAAGACATGTTTGGTAGTTCTCCAAAAACTGTTTTGACTGATACAACTATAGTAAGAAATTACAAAAACCCAAGATACAAAACAAAGAACTTAGAGATCTATTTAAAGCAAGTGTTACAGCTAGAAGCAGTGGCATGTAAAGATTGGTTAACCAATAAAGTAGATCGTTGTGTGGGTGGTAAAGTTGCCAAACAACAATGTGCCGGTTCGTTACAAATTCCATTGAATAATGTTGGTGTTATGGCATTAGATTATAATGGAAAAGAAGGAATTGCAACTTCTATTGGCCACTCTCCTATTTCGGGATTAATCCATCCAGAAGCAGGAAGTAGAAATTCAATTACAGAATCTTTAACAAATATCATTTGGGCACCATTAAAAGACAACCTAAAGAGCGTGTCGCTCTCTGCTAACTGGATGTGGCCATGTAAAAATGACGGCGAAGATGCTCGTTTATACAAAGCAGTGAAAGCAATATCTGAGTTTTCAATAGATTTAGGAATTAATGTTCCCACAGGAAAAGATTCTCTTTCTATGAAGCAGAAATACCCTGATGGAGAAGTAATTTCTCCAGGAACAGTTATTATTTCTGCTGCTGCAAATTGTAATGAAATCAGCAAAGTTGTTGAACCTGTTTTACAACAAAACGGAAATAATATTTATTATATTAATATCTCTCAAGACGATTTTAATTTAGGAGGTAGTTCTTTTTATCAGTCATTAAATGCGATTGGAAATAAGGCTCCAGATGTTACAAGTGCTAGTTTCTTAAAAAACACATTTAATACAATTCAGAATTTAATTAAAGGAGATAAAATTTCTGCTGGTCACGATGTTGCTTCTGGCGGATTGATTACCACTTTATTAGAAATGTGTTTTGCGGATCGTAATTTAGGTGCTGATTTTGATATCTCTGTATTAAATGAAGAAGATTCAATAAAAGTATTATTTTCTGAAAACGCAGGAATTGTTTTTCAAGCAGATTCTTCTGTTGAAACAATTTTAGCAGAAAATAATATTGAATTTTTCAATATTGGAACTGTTAATGATTCAGAAAAAGTAACTATTAAAAATAATGAAGATACCTTCTCTTTTGATGTTTCTGAAATGAGAGATGTTTGGTACAAAACTTCGTATTTATTAGATCAAAAACAAACGGCTAATAATTTAGCCAAAGATCGATTCGATAATTATAAAAATCAATCATTACACTATACATTTCCTAGTAATTTCACAGGAAAACTTCCAGTGATTGATGCTTCTAAACCAAGACCTAAAGCCGCCATTATTCGTGAAAAAGGTTCTAATTCTGAGCGTGAAATGGCAAATGCCATGTACTTAGCTGGTTTTGATGTAAAAGATGTACACATGACCGATTTAATAACGGGTCGTGAAAACTTAGAAGACATTCAGTTTATTGGTACTGTTGGAGGGTTTTCTAACTCTGATGTATTGGGTTCTGCAAAAGGTTGGGCTGGCGCATTTTTATACAATGAAAAAGCAAATACAGCATTGAAAAACTTCTTTAAAAGAGAAGATACGTTATCAGTTGGTATTTGTAATGGTGCACAATTATGGATGGAATTAGAGTTGATTAACCCAGATCATAAAGTTCATGGAAAATTACATCATAATAGCTCTCAAAAGCACGAAAGTGCCTTTACCTCTGTTGCTGTTCAAGAAAACAACTCTATTATGCTTTCTAGCTTAGCAGGAAGTACATTAGGTGTTTGGATCTCTCATGGAGAAGGGAAGTTTAACTTACCAATGTCTGAAGACAATTACAATATTGTTGCTAAGTATGGTTATGATTCATATCCTTCAAACCCGAATGGTTCTGACTACAACACTGCTATGTTATGTGATGCAACTGGTAGACATTTGGTAATGATGCCACATATTGAACGTTCAACTTTTCAATGGAATTGGGCAAACTACCCAGCAGGAAGAAAAGATGAAGTTTCTCCATGGTTAGAAGCATTTACAAATGCTAAGAATTGGTTGACAAAATAATTTTTGCCCTAAAATATATATATACAAGAGGGCTTTTTAAAAAAGCCCTCTTTTTTTGCTCTAATACTCAATAAAATAGAACTATTTAATACCCATAAATGAAAATTCCTGAAAAATATCAATTTATAGTTGCATTAGGAAAAGCGTTGCATGTCTATGGTATTCCTTCCTATAAAATTCAATCACACTTAACAGAAGTTGCAAAAAAACAAGGTATTACTGGTAGTTTTATGGACTCTCCAACATGGATAAGTTATGTTTTTTATGAAGATGAAAAATCTTATAATTATGTTGAATGTGTGCTACCCGGTTCTTTAAATTTAGGTGCTTATTCTAGAATTGCAGAATTGACTAATAAGGTAATTGATTCTAAAATTAACAATAGCCAAATACATGAAGAACTGAATATTATTCATGCAAAAACCAAGATAATAAATCACTACCGCTTAACCTTGGCATATGCTTTTTCTGCTGGTAGTTTTAGTATATTGATAGGTACTAATTTAGTCTCTTTTTTATTTTCATTACTATTAGGAGCATTTATTTATCTTTTAGTATACTTAACAAGTAAATCTAACTATTTAGAAAACGTATTTGAATCTTTAAGTGCTTTAGTTGCAACCATTATCTGTTGCTCTTTGACATTAATTTTTCCAAATTTTAATTTAGGCTTAACCATATTAGCTTCTATCATTATTTTTATTCCGGGATTAGCAATTACAACTGCCCTAGAAGAAATAACTTCTAAAAGCTTGGTTTCTGGAGGCGCAAAACTTTTCGATTCAATTATTTCGCTATTTAAACAGTTTTTTGGGGTATTACTTGGTTTAGCTTTGATGACCTCTTTGGTTGATATTGATGTAACACATCATGTATCTGAAATGCCAAAATGGACTATATTTTTAGCGGTTCCTATATTATCAATTACGCTGCTACCCATATTTCAAGTACGAAAAAAAGACATTATTTTTGGAGTATTAACAGGGGTTATAGCCTTTTTTATGACCGTATTATTTTCAGGGTATGGAATTTTGGTAAGTACTTTCATTGGTACTTTAATTGTCGTTGGAATGAGCCGTATATTTGGGCTAATTTCCAAAACGCCAAAAACAGTTTATTTAATTCAAGGAATTGTAATGCTTGTTCCAGGAAGTAAATCTTTTATGGGTTTAAGTAGCTCCTTTTTTAATCCATCTACTACCTCAGGTTCTGGAAACTTATTTGAACAGGTTGCTTTTATACTCATGGGAATAATTGGTGGACTTCTTTTTGCAGGTACATTTAGAGAAAAAAGATCTAAAAAAAAGAAGGTTGAAACCAAAAAATAAACGATTTACTCTATACACTAAAAACAGCTTTTGAAATAAATCAAAAGCTGTTTTTTTATATCATAATTTACACTTTCCTACTCATATTTCAAGTATTTAATTAAATCAATTTTAGTCGCATTAAACGCTTTCAACCCAACAATAATAAATACGAGTATGGTTAATATAATTGGCGTAATAATAAAAGGCACTACTGGCATATCAATTCTGTACACAAAATTCTCCAACCAACTCTGTATGAAATAATAAGCTATTGGTATTAAAATTACAGAAGCAATCAACGTAATCCTTAAAAAGCTTTTTATGAGCTCAAACATAATATCTTTTACAGATGAACCTAGTGTCTTTCGAATAGCAACTTCTTTTAAACGTTGCTGAATAGTTAATGTTGCTAAGGCAAACAACCCCAATAAGGACATTAAAATAACAACACCTGTTAATATAAAAAATAAGGTTCTTTGATTTTGATACTTCTCATATGTTTTTGCAAAACGTTTGTTTACAAAACTAGCAGTAAATGGATAGCCTTGTTCTATGTTTTCTTTCCAATAACCTTCTAAAAACTCTAAGGTTTCCTTTACGTTAGTAGGTTTAATTTTAACCTGAATCATTGGAAGCAAACTCCTCATCCAACGAACAGTATTCCAATGCATAAATACAGTCGGAGATATGTCACCATCCAATCCGATAACATTATAGTCTTTTACCATTCCTATAACAATTCCTTCTCCAAAACGCGTTTTAATTTTTTCTCCCATGGGGTTGTCATAAATATGCAATGCTTTGGCCAGGGTCTCGTTAATTAACACCTTATCAATGGTGTCAGATGCTAGTTTTTCTTTAAAAACTCTTCCTTTTATAATTTTAACATCCATTACATCTAAAAAATTATAATCTATTGCATCTACAGCAGCTCTCACCGAAATATCTTTATAATTCACAGTAGCACCCATACCCATTCCTCCTCCAATTATAGAAAGATTACTTGTAACTGCTTCAATATTTGGATGCTTAATGAGTTCCTTTTTTGCCAATAAATAGTTTTTAAATTTATCTTTAGATTTATTCATAGGAATCATCAGTACTTGTTCTCCATTAAAACCTAAATCTTTATCCATCATATAAGTTACTTGTTTGTTAATGATAATAGCACCTGTTAAGAAAAACCCAGAAATTAAAAACTGAATTCCTAGCATTATATTTCTACCAAAAACGCCTTTTCCACTTCTTGATACGTTTCCTTTTAACACTTCTATAGTTTTAAATTTTGATAGATAGACTGCTGGAATACTTCCTATAATTAGCGAGACAATAATTGCTAAAAAACCAACCTTAACTAATAGTGCTATTTCTAATATGGAAATATCTTTGTTCATAAAGTCATTAAAAGAAGGTAATATTAGTTCTACTAATAATATAGAAAATACAAAAGCAATAGCTCCTTGTAAAACGATTTCTAAGGCATAGTGTCTTGTCAAGGTCATTTTAGACATTCCTAAGGTTTTCTTAACCCCTACTTCTTTTCCTCTTTGCGTTGCTGAAGCAATAGATAGATTGATGAAATTTACACAAGAAATTATAATTAATAAAATAGATAAGAACAACATAATAAGAATCAATTGATAATTCCCTTTCCCTTCTGGTCCAGCTCCTGTAATTGCTTTTAATCGAATGTCTTTAATTGATTCCAAAACAGGTATTATTTCATGTTCTTTTACAAACTCATCTGGGGTAACCCCCTCTTTATCAGAACCTGGTAAAACGTGATTTTGATACCAAACAGCTTCAGCTTTTTCCGTAATATTTTTAATATTGGCCCCTTTTGTTGTTTTCACAAATAAATTAACTCGAAAATCATTTGCCCAATCTCGCCCTTCTGGTTGTTTATTATACTGTATAATTATTGTTGGCATAAAATAATGTTTGCCAACAATTTTATATACTGTAGTCACAATAAATGTTCTATTAGAAAACGATAACGTCTTGCCTATTGCCGACTCATTTCCAAAAAATACGGTTGCCTGCTCTTGAGAGATAGCAATATGATTTCTTGTTTCCTGAAACGTTTTTGCACTGCCTTCAATAATTTGAAAAGGGAAAAAATCAAAAAAGTTAGGTTCTCCTTGTAAAATACCCTCAGTAAACAACTCTTTACCATCAGCTTTTACCAAAGTCGCAGCGTACCAAACACTACTTATATAGTGGTCTGTAATTTCGGGAATGCCTTCTTTGTATTTAGGTCCTTCTACAGGTATGCTATGAAACCCAAGAACTCCGTTAGGCATTTTATGAAGTACCCTAAATACCTCCTCTTTATTAGGATTGTTAGCATTGTAGCTTTGTTCATCATTTAAATACAACAACACAATTAATAAACCCGCAAATCCTAAGGTTAATCCAAGAATGTTAACGAACATATTTAGCCAATTTTTTTGACTATTTCTGAAAAATATTTTAAACCATGTTTGAATCATAATTTCTTATTCTTTTATCTATTATTGAATTAAAACATCTACATTATGAGCATTCTCATTTTGAGAAATTACTTCTCCATCTTTCAAAGTAATAATTCTTGATGAAAATTGAGCGTCATAAGAAGAATGCGTCACCATAATTATTGTTGCTCCGGTAGCATGTAATTCTGTTAACAATTCCATTACATCATTTCCACTTTTGCTATCTAAGTTCCCGGTTGGTTCATCAGCCAAAATTAATTTAGGATTGGTTACCAAAGCTCTTGCAACGGCAACTCTTTGCTGTTGTCCTCCTGATAATTGCAATGGAAAGTGTTTTGCTCTGTGTGCAATACCTATGCGTTCTAAAATTTCTGTAACACGTTGTTTTCTCTCAGATGATTTTACTTTATTGAAAATTAACGGCAATTCAACATTTTCATACACAGAAAGTTCATCTATTAAATTAAAGTTTTGAAACACAAAACCAATAGTTGACTTTCGCAAACCAGCCCGTTGTTTTTCGTTGAATCTTGAAACTTCTGTTTCATCAAAAAGATAGCTCCCATCATTTGGTGCATCTAATAAACCAATAATATTTAATAAAGTAGATTTCCCACAACCCGACGCTCCCATAATTGAGACAAACTCACCTTGCTTGACTTCTAAACTTAATTTATTTAAAGCAGTTGTTTCAACTTCTTCTGTTCTATATACCTTTATTAAATCTGTTATTTTTATCATTTTAATGTGTTTTTTTAAAACTATACTTGAAATTCAATTCCTTTTTTACTGCTTAATATTTATTTCTACAACATCTTTATAATCATCATAGCTAGATGTTACTACTTTATCTCCTTCCTGTAATCCCTCTAAAACTTCGTAATAAAAAGGGTTTGATCTACCTATTTTAATACTTCTTTTTACCGCTTTATTATCCGAGTTCAATACAAAGATCCAATTCCCATTTGTGCTTTGATAAAACAATCCTTTAGAGATTAACAAGGCTTTTGTTTTGCCCGACAAAAAAACTTTACTTTTTAAAGACATTCCCCTTTTTATATGTTTAGATACATGCCCATTCGCAAATAATAATTCAACGTCAAACTGTCCATTAACAACTTCAGGATAAATTTTAGAGATAGAAATTTCATAATTTTCTCCATTCACAGCAACACTCCCATTAACACCTTCTTTAAGCTTAGATATATAATACTCATCAACGTTTGCAACAAGCTTAAACCCGTCTAACACATCCATTTTCCCAATTGGTTGACCTTGATTATAATTTTCTCCCAATATCGGATTAAAAGACGACAACAAACCATCAACCGGCGCTTTAACAGTAAAGTTTTCTTTATTTTTACGCAATAGTTCGATGCTTTTTTCCATATTAGATAACGATGTATTAATCCGTGATAACTGCACATCTCTGCTCTTTTTTTCTTCGGAAACACTTTTCTTTATGACACTATTTCTTTCTTTTTGAAAGGTATATTCCTGTTCCGTTTTTTGGTAATTATTTTTTGCAATTATTCCTTTACCAAACAATTTTTTGTCCAAATCATATTCACGTTTTGCATTTCTAAAATCGTTTTGAATACTTAATAATTGTTGATCCAAACTTAGCTGTTGATTTTTAATACTAACACGTAAGTTTCGTAAATTATTTATCTGCTCAATCATGGCAGTTTCTTGTGTCAAGTAATTCAGTTCTGCGTTTGGGTTATATACTTTTAATAACGGAGTTCCTTTTTTTACCATTTGCCCACTTTCAACAAAAATTTCAGAAACCGAACCTCCCTGAATTACATTTAGTAATACTGTCGTTTTAGGCTCCACCCTGCTGTTAAATAAAATAACATCTTCAAAATCTCCACTAATAACTTCTCTTATACTTAAGGTATCTTTGGCTATATTAACTTGTTTTTTATGGGTTAAATTCATTAAAAAAATACTTGTTAATAGTACTATCGGTAGGCCCCATATTAACATCTTTTTTGTTGTTTTGTTTTTAGTTTGTATTTGTTTGTCCATTTTAATTTCTGTTCGTTTGGTATATCTAAGTCCATAAATGTGCCAACAAAAAAACAAACTCACAACATATTGATATTCAGTTGCTTGGCGTTTTATACTGTTTTTAATGTGTTCGTATACGAACAATCACTTGTTCGTATACAAACAATTATCTACCTATGTACTATGAGAAAAAAAGAAGCTACTATATTAATTGTAGATGATGACGACGATATTTTGTTTTCAGCTAGAATAAGTTTGAAAAAATATTTTACTGAAATTATCACTTCTAATAACCCGAAGAAGATTAGTAATCATTTAACCGAACAAACGATTGATGTCGTTTTATTGGACATGAATTATAGAATTGGGTACGAAGATGGTAAAGAAGGTTTGTATTGGTTAAATCACATTAAAGAAGTTAGCCCAGAAACTACAGTAATCTTGATGACTGCATTTGGTAATGTCAAATTAGCGGTTGAAGCGATTAAAAATGGTGCAGCTGATTTTATTCTAAAACCCTGGAATTCAGAAAAGTTATATGGTGTTGTAAATGCGGCTGTTGAATTGGCTCGCTCAAAAAGAAAAAATACACAATTAGAAACAGTTCAACAATTAAATGACCAACAGTTCCACAGTCAAACGGAACATATTATCGGAACTTCCCCCGCAATGCAATCTGCTGTAACTTTAGCTCAAAAGGTGGCTCCTACCGATGCCACAATTTTAATTTTGGGGGAAAACGGAACAGGGAAATATGTTTTTGCCAAAGAAGTCCATTTAAAATCAGAGCGTAAGAATCATCCTTTTATTCATGTTGATTTAGGCTCCTTAAATGAGAATTTATTTGAAAGTGAATTATTTGGCTACGTAAAGGGAGCATTCACAGATGCACATAAAGACACAATTGGTCGGTTTGAGTTGGCAAAAGGAGGCACTATTTTTTTAGATGAAATTGGAAATTTACCCTTACACTTACAATCAAAATTATTAACAGTAGTTCAAAATAGAAAAGTAACTCGTTTGGGTGAGGGAAAGGAACGTGCTATTGATGTGCGAATTATTTGTGCCACAAATGCAGACATTCATCAAATGGTAGATGAACAAAAGTTTCGTCAAGATTTATTGTTTAGAATAAATACAATTGAATTGAACTTACCACCGCTACGAGACCGAATTGGAGATATAGAATTACTTGCCAATCATTTCTTGGTAATACTCAATCATAAATACCGAAAAAAAATAAACGGTTTTAGCAAGCAAGCTATTAGCGGATTAAAAAACTATCATTGGCCTGGAAATATTAGAGAAATCGAACACATTGTAGAGCGTGCCGTGATTGTTACTGATAACACTGAAATTCAGTTAGAAGACTTGCATTTCTCTGCTAAAAAAGCAGAAACTCCATTAGCCAAAAATTTGAATTTAGACGAAACAGAAAAACTATTAATTGAGCAAGCTTTACAAAAACATCAAGGTAATGTTTCTAGAGCAGCAAAAGATTTAGGAATCAACAGAACTGCTTTATATAGACGATTGGAAAAACATCAACTATAAATGGGAACACAGCAATTAACGCAAATTATTATAAGAATACTATTCATTGTAGTCAATGGTATTCTTGTTTTCTTTACCTACTCTAAAGGATATATCGCAAATTCTATTGGAGTATCATTCATTTTTGTTTTTCAAGTATTCTTGTTTGTAGATTATATATCAAAACAATTTATTGACATCGAAAAATCTTTAGATTGCTTATTGTATGAAGATTATTCGTATACGATTTCTAAAGATAAAAGAAGAAACCCCATACAAAACAAAACTGCTTTACTGCTTGAGAAGCATAGAAAAAAAAGCCTCTTAAAGACATCTGAAGCATTAATTCTTACCAATATCATCGAAAGTTTAGAGATCGGGATACTTATTTTAAGGAAGAGTACTGATGAAAAAATTGAAATATTTCAAATAAATAGTGCATTTACAAACTTTCTAAAAACGCCGAAATTATACAATTGGAATTTGCTTCAAGAAAAAATTGGTAGTTTATCAAGTTATATTTCAAAATGGAAAAGTGTTAAACATACCATTACCATAGATATAAACGGTAACAAAGAAAATTTCTTCTTAAAAACTTCAGTTACCCAAACCAACCAATATGAGTATTTAATTGTAAGTCTAGAAACAATTCAACAATTAATTGATAAAAAAGAAAAGGAAGCGTGGTACAAATTAATGAACGTAATGTCTCACGAAATAATAAATACCATTACTCCTATTAGTAGCTTAGCTGAGAATTTAGATTCTCTTTTACAGGAAGAAATTGATGACGAGTCATTTCTAGAAATCTCGCAAGGATTAAAAATTATAAAACGCCGCTCCCACCACTTAACATCGTTTGTAAACAACTACAGAAAATTAGCAGAACTGCCATTACCGAAAAAAGAAAAAATAGATCTAACACATGTTGTTAATCATACTTTATTACTTTTTCAACATGAATTTTCTTCTAAAAAAATTGAAATTAAATTTAACAATTCAATCGAAATAGGTATCAATGCAGACAAACAACAAATAGAACAAGTACTCATAAACCTATTATCAAACTGCATCTATGCACTTGAAGGTGTTAAAAACCCGCAAATAACAATAACACTGTCACAAGAAATCAATCGAGTTCACCTAAAAATAGGTGATAACGGAATTGGCATTTCTAAAGAAATAAAAGAGACTATTTTTGTTCCTTATTTTACAACCAGAAAAGATGGCTCTGGTATTGGCCTAACTTTAAGTAAGAGCATTATTGAAGCTCATAATGGTTCAATTCGTTTTAAATCAAAAAAAGGAGAAACGTCATTTACTGTTACATTTATAAATTAAAACTGTAACAATTCAAAAATACCCCTGTCTTTAGTATGAATATAAAAGAATCCAACATGAAAAATAGCACAAAAACAGCAGCATTTTGTATCTGTTTATTGATAACAATATCACTTACTGCCCAAACAAGAGTGAATGCAAGTAAGCTTATGAATGATATCAAAAATGGAAAGGATATTGTTTATAAAAACACAACAATCGTTGGCGTTTTAGATTTCACCTTTATGGATGAACAATCTGATAAACTGCCTAAAAAGAAAAAAAGGTGGTGGAATCAAGGGGGAGATAATAAAATAAAAAAACAAATTACTTCTAAAATTTCATTTGTAAACTGCACATTTGAAGATGATGTATTTGCTTATATTCATGAAGAAAACACCCAATACACCTTTGTAGCAAACTTTGAAAGGGATGTTCTTTTTAAAGATTGTACATTTAAAGAAATGGCCCTTTTTAAATATTCTGATTTTGAGGAGAAAGCCGACTTCACAGGTTCTAAATTCAATGGAGAATCTACATTTAAGAAGGCGAATTTTAAAAGTACTGTAAGTTTTTCAAATACATTCTATGGAGAGTCATCGACATTTAAATATACGAAATTTAAAAGAAATGTAAGTTTTGAGAATGCTATATTTAAAGAAACAGCGACATTCAAATATGCGGAATTCAACAATGGAGTCTCTTTTAACAAAACCCGTTTTGAAGAAGATTTAGACCTAAAATACACGAAAGTTTCTGGAGAATTTAATGTTACCGGAATGCATGTTGAATATGAAGTAGATTCTAAATATACACGAATCAACGGAAAAAAATTCAGGTATAACTAAAATCAAAAAACAGGTATAAATACCTATTGTTCGGATTTCTCTTCCACAGTACCTTGCGCTATATTAAACAAGCCATTGAAAAGGAGAGAGAAATTTTGAACAAGTAAGATTAGGGGCTTACTTATTCTATAAAAACTGGCTTTTTAAACACAAAAAGCCAGTTATTTATTTCCCAAACCTTGTCTATTATATAGTTCTCTTTTATAGGAACTAAAAAAGCATTAACTAAATAGTTAATGCTTTTTCTGTATATTGTCATACCTGAACTTTATTTTATGACCAAACAACTAACGCGTTTATTTGATTTTATCTATTATCAAGAACGGCAATATCCTCAAAAAAAATGTTATACTTTTAAAAAACAAGGACAGTGGAATTCTATTTCCACAAAAGTATTCTTAGAAGAAGTAAATACAGTAAGCAGGGCATTATTAAGCTTAGGTATTAAAAAAAACGATAAAATTGCTGTAATCAGTTCTAACAATAGGCCCGAATGGCATGCTTTAGATATTGGAATATTACAAATAGGCGCACAGAACATTCCCTTATACCCTACATTATCTGAAAAAGACTATCAATATATCTTACATCACTCAGACGCTTTGTACTGCTTTGTTTCGGACAAAGTGCTATTGAAAAAAGTAACTGCTGTTAAAAAGAACACAAACTTACAAGGTGTTTTCACCTTTGATGAAATTGACAAGCACACAGATTGGAATACCTTTTTAGAATTTGGAAAATCGCTGGATACGCAACCAAAAGTGGATGCCTTAAAAGCGCAGGTTTCAGAAAATGACCTTGCAACAATCATCTATACTTCTGGAACTACTGGCACTCCTAAAGGAGTTATGCTTTCTCATAAAAACATTGTACAAAATACCCTAGTAAGTGCAAAAGCTTTAGACTTAACAGGCAACAAGTATAGAGTTCTATCTTATTTGCCCATAAGCCATATTTTTGAACGTTTTGCTTCTTATTACTACCATTTTATGGGTTTTGAAGTATATTTTGCTGAATCTATAGATGCGCTTGGTGATAACTTAAAGGAGGTAAAACCACATTTTATACCGGTAGTGCCACGACTACTAGAAAAAGTATTTGATAAGATTGTTGCTAAAGGAAATGAATTAACGGGGCTGAAAAAAGGACTGTTCTTTTGGGCTTTAAAGCTTGGTGAAAATTACAAACCCTACCATAGAAATAGTATTTGGTATTACTTAAAATTAAGCATTGCACGAAAATTTATTTTCAGCAAATGGAAAGAGGCTTTAGGAGAGCAATTAAAGTTTATGGTTTCTGGAAGCGCTCCATTACAAGTAAAATTAATTAATATTTTTACTGCCGCAGGAATGCCTATTTATGAAGGCTATGGTATGACAGAGACTTCCCCTGGTATTTCTATCAATGATTTAAGAAATAATGGATTAAAAGTTGGTACTGTTGGTAAAGTACTGCAAGGAATTGAAGTTAAAATAGCCCAAGATGGTGAAATACTGGTCAAAGGATCAAATACCATGATGGGCTACTACAAGAATGAAGAACTCACAAAACAAACCCTTCAAAACGGGTATTTACATACTGGAGATATTGGAACATTAGACGCCGAAGGTTTTTTGAAAATTACAGATCGAAAAAAAGAAATGTTTAAAACTTCTGGAGGTAAGTATATTGCACCAGCCGTGTTAGAAAATGATTTAAAACAATCTCGTTTTATTGAACAAGTGATGATTATTGGTGAAAGCCAGAAAATGCCAGCAGCACTAATTCAAGTAAATTTTGATTTTGTTACCGAATGGGCAAAAAGACACGATCATATAATTAAAGATGTTTCTACAGATGTAAAACTACTTTTTAGAGTACAGGAAGAAATAGACAGGTACAATAAAAATTTTGGTCAATGGGAACAAATCAAAAAATTTGAAATCACCCCAGATGAATGGACAATTGATGCTGGTCACTTAACACCAACCATGAAAATGAGACGTAAAATTATCAAAGAAAAATACCAAGTTCTGTTCCAAAAAATATATAAGTCATAGAAGGATAGTCACTTAAAGCGAGCTTGTGAAACCGCCTTATTTTTCATACTTTGCAAGTATTCAAATACTATATTTATGTCTGCAAATATTACGCGTTTATTCGAGTTTCCTTATTATCAATTAGAAAACTTTAGTTTAAACAAATCTCTCACCTCTTTCAAGGATGGAAAATGGAATTCAATTTCTACCCAAGAATACATCAACCAAGCAAATCAAATTAGTAGAGGCTTATTAAGATTGGGCATCAAAAAGGATGATAAAATTGCTGTAATATCTACAACAAATAGAACAGAATGGAATGTAATGGATATTGGTATCTTACAATTAGGTGCACAAAACGTTCCTATATACCCTACCATAGCAAAAGAAGATTATGAATATGTTTTAAACCATTCGGGTGCTATTTATTGTTTTGCTTCAGATGACACTATTTTAGAAAAATTAAATCAAATTAAAGGAAACACACAATTAAAAGGTGTTTATACTTTTGATGAAATAAAAGGAGAACATAACTGGGACGAAATACTACAACTTGGTAAAGATGAAAGCAACCAAGAAGAAGTAGAAAAATGCAAAGATGCCGTAGACACAAACGACTTAGCAACTTTAATATACACATCTGGAACTACAGGAAGGCCAAAAGGTGTAATGCTTTCTCACGGAAACATTGTTTCTAATGTGTTGGCCAGTGAGAAAAGAGTTCCTTTAAGTTTTGGAGAAACAAAAGCGTTAAGCTTTCTCCCTATTTGTCATATTTTCGAAAGAATGATTTTGTATTTATACCAATATTGTGGTGTAGAAATTCATTTTGCAGAATCTATTGAAAAAATGAGTGATAATCTAAAGGAAGTTCAGCCACACGTAATGACAGCTGTTCCAAGATTGTATGAAAAAGTTTTTGATAAAATTTATGGTCGTGGAACAGACTTAAAAGGAATCAAACAAAAATTATTTTATTGGGCAATTGATATTGGTTTACAATATGAACCGTATGGTGCAAATGGATGGTGGTATGAAAAGAAATTAGGTCTAGCCCGTAAATTAATTTTCTCTAAAATAAAAGATGGTTTGGGAGGCCAATTAGATCTAATGGTTTCTGGGTCTGCCGCATTACAACCTCGATTAACACGCTTTTTTGCTGCTGCAGAAATGCCAATTATGGAAGGTTATGGATTGACCGAAACATCTCCAGTAATTTCTGTAAACGATCAAAGAAATGGTGGATTTAGAGTTGGAACTGTTGGTCGGATACTTGAAAATGTAGCCGTTAAAATTGCAGAAGACGGAGAAATTTTAGTAAAAGGTCCAAACATTATGCTGGGCTATTATAAAGACCCAGAAAAATCTGCTAGTGTGATGACAGGGGACTATTTTCATACGGGTGATATTGGTGAAGTTTCTAAAGATGGATTTTTAAAAATTACAGATCGTAAAAAAGAAATGTTTAAAACCTCTGGAGGTAAATATGTTGCCCCTGCTTTAATTGAAAACCAATTGAAACAATCACGTTTTATAGAACAGGTAATGGTAATTGGAGAAAACGAAAAGATGCCAGCTGCATTTATTCAACCAAACTTCGAGTTTTTAAAAGAATGGGGAGAAAGGCATGGGTTGCATTTTAAAACAAATCAAGAAATTGCCTCTAATGAACGTGTCATAAGACGTATAGAAGAAGAAGTAATTGACTGTAATAAAAAATTTGGAAAATGGGAGACTGTAAAGAAATTTGAGTTGACTGCAGATGAATGGTCAATAGATGGAGGTCACTTAACCCCTACGATGAAAATGAAAAGAAAGATCATTAAAGAAATTTACAAAGATTTATATGAGAAAATTTATAGAGGATAGCCCTTTTTTAAATTAATATACTCCAAAAGCTCCTATTTCAGGGGCTTTTATTGATTTCTAAAAAAAATATTTATAAAATGTAACCTTTCAATTAATCACAGGTCTTCATTATAACTAACAAACTAATTAAAACGTCAACTTGAAACAATTAACAGACGAAGAATTAATGCATACAGTATCAAAAGGAAACTTAGATGCAATGACCTATATTTTTGAACGCTATCATGTTCGCTTGTATAATTTTTATTACCAAAAGGTAAAAGATGTGGCTGTATCTGAAGATTTGACACAGAATGTTTTTCTAAAAGTGATTAAATATAAACATTCTTATAAAGGAGGAAAATTTGTTTCCTGGATTTTTAAAATAGCAAGAAACTTATTTTATGATCATTATCAAGAACAGAAAAAAACGCAACCTTTTGAAAATATAGATGATGTACGTAGTGAATTAGATGAAGAAACGATTGAGAAACAAGAAGAAGTGAGTCATTTAATGAAGGTTTTAAATAGCTTAAATGATAAAGACAAGGAGCTGATTGTTATGAATAGAATTGACGGAATTAAATATGAGCAAATAGCTGATATCGTTGGAAGTAACACCATCGCTGTAAAAACAAAGATTCATAGAATCGTACAAAAATTAAGAACAAATTATTTTGAAACATTAGCCTAATGAATTGTACAAATATAGAGAACAAGCTCGTAGATTACATTGATGGTAGCCTATCTATTGAAGAAGCAAATGCTATTCAAAATCATATCGAAAATTGCGCATCATGTAAAACCGCTTTAGAAGAAATAAATTCTTTATTTACTGCTATTTCGAATGAACCAATAGCACAACCAACATCAAATTTAAACGTATCTTTTCAAGAGATGCTAGCAAATGAGAAGAAATCTCAGGCTAAGGTTATACGCCTAGAACCTACAAGGAAAAGCACTTATAAAAACATGTTGCAAATAGCTGCTAGTATAGCCATATTATTTACTGGCTATTTAATTGGTGGCTATCAAGAGAGTCAAAACACGCAACAAGAAATTACTGTGTTTCAAAATGAACAAAAGCAATTAAAAGAGAATATGATGCTAGCAATGATTGATAATTCATCCCCTAGCAAAAGAATAAAAGCGGTGAATTACACAGAAGAATTTACTACACCAGATACAAAAATATTAGAAGCATTGATAGATCGTATGCAAAACGATTCTAACAGTAATGTCCGTCTGTCTGCAGCAGAAGCACTTTCAAAATTTACAGATTCTGAGTTGGTGAGGACTTCTTTAATTGAAACATTAACAACAGAAAAAAACCCTAGTATTCAAATTGAAGTGATTCAAATTTTGGTGGACATTCAGGAAAAAAGAGCGCTCGATCCAATGAAAAAAATATTGGAACAACCTGAAGCACCAGATTATTTAAAAACGCAAGTGAATATTGGAATTGCACAATTAATTTAACAACAACATTTCGTAAAAAAACATAAAAAAATGAAGACTTTAAAAATAACAATACTCCTATTCTTATGCACCTTTATAGCACAAGCACAAGAAACATACAAACACTCTTTATCCGGTATTAAAAAGATAAAAGTATATACCGATACAAGCATTGATTTAAAAACCGGAACTTCGAATCAATTAATACTAAACAGCGATGCTGGCAGCAGCGAATATAGCTCTCACAAAAAACAGTATGATACTGAGCATGCTGATAGAAAAAAATCGAGAAAAGACAAAGCAAAAGGGCTAAAACCGTTGTATTCTAATGGAAACGACAACACAGGTGTTGGACTAGAAGTTACAAAGGACGGATCAACGTTAATCATAAAAGATTTAAAATCGTTTATGCATCGTAGTGGGTTTAAAATTCAAATTCCAAAAGGCATAGATGTGTATTTGAATTGTGGTAATCTCGGTCATGCAAAAGTGGAAGGAATCACTTCTGAGATTGAAATCAAAACGAATGTTGGTCATATCGATTTAAAAAATATTTCTGGACCGGCAACTGTAAGAACAAATACAGGAAATATTACGGCCATTTTCTCTACAGTAAATCAATCGAACCCAATATCTTTAAGTACGGCAACCGGAGACGTAGATGTTAGTTTAGCAAGTACTACAAAAGCGAATTTATCATTAAAAACAACCATGGGAACTGTCTTCACAGATTTTAAGTTTGAAGTTAAAAAAAGTAAGGGATTAAATCCTGTTGGAAATCCAAGAAAAATTTCTACCAAGTTAAATAATGGAGGTGTTCAAATCTCATTAAAGTCAACCACTGGAAACGTTTACTTAAGAAAAAAATAAGCACAAACACATACTAAATAATTTAGTTTCGGAGCGAAAAATAATCGAAGCCTGGAATAAAACTGTCAAAATTCAAACCAAAACATCATGAAAAAAATCATCAATTTAATTTGTATTCTACTAGTAACTATAACAGTAAATGCACAACGCAACGTAGAAAAATCAGTAAAAGTTTCAAAAAAACAAGAGCTATATGTTCATTTTAAATTCGCAAACAATATTGAAGTAAAACAATGGAATCAAAATAGAATTGAAGTAAGAGCAACCGTTAATCTTAATAATGGTGAAGGGAATACACATTTTAGCTTAAAAACTTCAGAAAACGGCAATCAAGTGAAGGTTTATTCTGATTTTGGAAACTACTTTAAAAGAAAACGCAATTGGAATCAACACAATACAACTGAAATCAATTATGTGGTATATGTTCCTAAACATGCAAACTTAACAGTAAAGAGTATTTCTGGTAGTTTAGAAGCAGCTTCTTATAGTGGAGATTTGACTACAGACTTAATTTCTGGTGACATTACAATTAAAAGATACATTGGAGAAATGCATTTAAAAACGGTAAGTGGAGATGTAGATGTTGCTGTAAGCAAGGCAAAAATAAATGCGAAGACCGTCACCGGAACAATTTATTCTGATCTTAAAATTGACAAAAGCTACAAAGAGAATAAATCGTACAGTAGTAAAATTAGAGGAACTGTAAATAACGGTAACGTAGTTCTAAAAATGATTACAGTTTCTGGCAATATTTATATGCGAAAAGCTAAGTAATTCTACAAAATACATCTCTAAATAACCTCACATATATGTGAGGTTATTTTTTTAAAAAACTACAATGAACAAATTATTACTCAGATTAACACTTGTCATAACCATAATTTCTAGTTGCCAAAACAACGCAACTTTAGAAAAAGACTCGCATCAAATTGGCATTGCCACAAAACATGTAATCAGTTCTAATATTTTAAATGAGGACAGAGATATTTTAATTTCATTACCTGAAGACTATGAGAAAACGACATCAAATTACCCGGTATTGGTCTTAACAGATGGAAAACAAAATATCAAACATGCAATTGGATCTATTGAATTATTAACAAGAACAGGAAGCATTCCTCCACTAATTGTTGTTGGAATTAAAAGCACCAACAGAACAAAAGACTTTACCCCTACTGTAAGCAAAATGCATCCAGGAAGTGGTAATGGCCCTAAGTACTTAGATTTTATTGAAACCGAAGTATTGACATTTGTAAAGAACAATTATAGAACACATCCATTTACCATATTAGAAGGGCATTCTCTTGGTGGGGTATTTACTGCTTATGCATTGCTTGAAAAACCAGATTTGTTTGATGCCCATTTAATAATGAGTCCCTCATTTTGGTGGAATGAAGAAGAATTTATTAAAAAATCTGGAACCTTTTTTACCGCAAACCCGAATTTAGAAAAAGCGCTCTATTTTAGTATTGGTGCAGATGAATCTTCTGCTACATGGGGAATGCGTAAAGAATTGTCAAAATTTGTGGATTCATTAAAAGCACACAAACCCAAAAACCTTCGTTTTAAACACACCGAATTTAAAAATGAGGGGCATATGTCTTCTCCGCTATTGGGTACTTATTTTGGTTTGAAATGGATCTTTTCTGATATGTTGTATACAGATAATCAAATAGAAAACTATACTGACAAAGCGTTTCTAGCACATGAACAAAAAATGATGGATAAATACGGTCTAGAAGCAAAACAATCTGCAGAATCTTATGTTATGCTATCCAATTATGTAAGCTCAAAGAAGAAGTATAAAAGTGCTATTACTATTTTAAAAAGGGCTGTTGAAGTCTATGACTACGATATTTTTCTAAAATACAATTTAGCAAAATCCTATGAAAAAAATAATAACATCCCGCAAGCCATAGCAACATTTAAGACTGCTATCGCAACTTCCATAAAGCATAAATTCGCCTATGAAGAACGGTTGCAAAAAGAAATTGACAGATTAGAGAAAACAATTAATTAAAGAAAAGCGCTGTAACTACAGCGCTTTTTATTTTAATACAATTGTTGAATGTAAATTTAATGTTAAGTTTTAAAACAGGTATAAATACCTGTATACATGTTCATTTTTTCACTATCTTTGCAAAGAATTTAATGAAGGAATTCACGTTCCTTTACTCCCTTAAATACGATACGATAAACACCCCTGGTTTATCAGATGAATTCCCTTAAAGTTCATCAATTAAAATATCTACCCTTACCCTAAATAAGATATAAGAACAGTGTAAAAACGTAATTATATTATTTTATTATGAAGAATATCATAGTAATGTCACTCTTTTTGATGTGTACATTCGTAAATGGTCAAATCATGTTTTCTCATGAAAGAGAAATACAAGGGAAAGAAAACTACAACTTTCAAGAGTTAAACTTCTTTAACCACACGGACGGAATACGTCTATCTGGGACGTTAATTAGTCCAAAAAAATCCTACAAAAAAATCATAATTATTGTTCCTGGCTCAGGAAAAGATACACGATATGCACATTATAAATTAGCCGCTTCCTTTTTAAAAAACAACATTGCTGTATATCGTTTTGACGAACGTGGTGTTGGGAAATCACAAGGGAGCTACACTTCTGCAATAGATCGATTAACTGATGATATTTCTTATTGCATAAAGCAGATAAAATCGACGCCTGCATTCAAAAATATAGAGGTAGGAATTTTAGGTCACAGTTTAGGTGGGATGGCCTCTGTAATTGCTACGAAAAATAGCTTTAATTCTACAACTAAAGTAGATTTCTTAATCCAGATTGCTTCTCCAGTGAAGAATTTTTCAAACGCGTCAAAATACCAAATAAAGACATTACCACAGTACAAGGTGACTAATAAAACAGAAAAAGAAACGGTTTCATTATTAGATACTTTACTGCAAATAACCAATACCTATAAACATCAAAACATAAGTGATATAGCCTTACGAAACAAAGGAATTGAAGCCATAAAGAAAAAAAACTTCAACTTAAAAGATATTAAATTTTGGAGTTATACGCATATCACCCTCTTTAAACAAGACTATGAAGCTGTTTACAAACAACTTCAAATTCCAACAATTTACCTTATCGGCACAAAGGATCAGTTTGTAAATCCGAAGTCCGAAATTAACTTGTTAAGAAAATACAACAACCCCTTAATAACGGTTAAAGTGATGACCAATTTAAATCATTATTTAACCGCAGGAGCTCTGCAACCGAATGTTATTTATAACATCGATAAAAGAGCTACAGACACGATTATAAACTGGGTACAAAAAATTTAAACTTTAGAGATAACGCATAAATTTCAAGTACAGAATATAATCAACAGAGACGAACCACAAGTCCCTAAGTATGTGGTGTTGCTAGTTAATCCCTACAGTATTAGCAATTGTTTTAAGCATCGTTTTTCAGTTTAAAAATTTTATAAAACCGTCATCAGCAGTAAAAACACATGTTTTAACTGCCATGACAATAAAGATGTTAACCCCTCCTAATGGGCATCTACTCTTACGAGTAGGTGCTTTAGGAAGGATAACAAAATTGAAAAAGCAAGTAATAATCCTTAAACACAATTCGTATGAAAAATGTAGTAAAATTAGTAGCAAGTGTAGTATTTCTAAGTATCATAAACTTGGTAAATGCCCAACAATCCAAACAAACAGGAGTAGGTATTCTTTTAGAAATGAAACCTGTTTTACAATTAGACATTTCATCTCCCGAACAAATCAATTTTATTTTCAACAACAAAGGTGATTTTGCAAAGGGGATTACCAAAAAATCTGCAACCATTTTAAAGGTAACCTCTACCGTAAAATGGGATTTATATGCTGTTGGTAGATCAACAGGTAAAAGTCCAAATGGTAAAACCTTTTGGGATCAAGAAAAAAGCTATGGTTCTACAGTTAATTCTGTAGCAGACTTGCCTTTAAGTTTGTTAGAAATTAAACAAAGTCAAATTAATGTTGCTACTGAAGGTAGCTTAGCAACCTATCCCGATTACAGTGCAAACTTTGCTACCCCATTTAGGTCTAGTGCTGGGAATAGCTTGTACGTCGCAGCAGATGGCTCTATTTCTCCTCCCAATAAAAGTGGAAAATACATTGCTGGACAAAGTGGTTGGTCAAATGGTGAAAAAAAGGATTACATGGCAGGTGGAAGTTATGTTTCAAGTCATGCAAGTGCAACAAATTTTCATTATGAAATAGACTATAGAATTTTACCTGGTTATCCTGCTATATTCCCAAATGCTTATAGCGCAGATGCTACGGTTGCTGAAAATATTGTTGCAAACGCAAATGCGAATACAGTATTGGCGGGTGGAGCTGCTGGAAACGGAAACAAAAGTTTCGCAGAACCTGGAGCATACAGCATGTATGTACAATATGTTTTATTAGAAGACCAATAAAATAGTATCATATTGCATTGAAAAAATTGTATGGCGCGAATAGCCCTATGCATAATTGTGTATTAAGGATGCATGTAAAAGCGTTGCCTAAAGGCAGCGCTTTTTTTTGTTTTAGCCCTTTCCTAGCCTACAATTACCCTATAGTATCTATCTGATATTCAATCTTTAAAAAAACAGGTAAATCCACCTATTGTTCATGGGTTTTATTCCTATTATTTTTATCACCAGTGATTTACCATCACTATTTCAAAAAAAAACAACCCCAAAAATAAAAAATTTATGAATGCGATAATTTCAATCATCCTACCTGTAATACAACAGATGGAATCTTCTCATATTAAAGAGCAGCTACTCACTTATTTTCCTTTGCAAAAAAAAGAATTTTTAACGATTGAAGATAGCTTCTGTGCATTGACATCTACAACGCAAAAACAAGAAACATTAAATACCTTTTTTCATAGTTGGAGTCAAACAAACAACAGTGCTGTAACCGTTGCAGGATTGAGCAATAGACTAACAATGCTTATTCATAAAAACAAACCAATTGTTAGTGAACATGATTTGTTTAGAACTGTTGCTAGTTTAAATAGAATTGTAGACGAAGATTTGGCCGTAGTTGGACGCATTTTACACTCAAAAATGTTTTATACAATGGCTACAAATATTAGCGGTGATGATTCTTGGTTATCTCAAAAATATTTGTGTAAAGAGGCGAAAACATTTAAAGCTTGGAAAGATAAAAACTCTTTAAGAAATAGAGATATAATGATTGGACTATTAACAACCTTGGTTCATGAAATTTATACGCATGGAGAAGTAGAATACATTTATCCAAAATTCTTTTCTTGGTTAAAAGAACACAGTAATTTAACTGAAAAAGAAATTGAAGTTTCTTTAGCTTGGATTCAGGTGCATTGTGGCCCCACTGAAAAAGATCATTTTTTTCATGCCGTAAATGCCGTGTATTCATTTGCTAAGGCACAAAACATTGATCTTGAAACCTATAATTTGGAAGGCATTATTTCAGATTATTTGCATTTAAAATCTGAAGTTATGGGAGTTCTCGAACACGAATTATCAACGAATATGGTCGCTTCGTAATAACATATGATAATCGATAAAGAGAAATTATTAGGTACTATTCAAGTATCTAAGAATAAGCTGCATCATACTGAAATGATGAACATCTTAAAAAACCACCTCGATGAAGTTCCTCATAATGGGAAAGATACTTTTTTAAATACACCTGTTCTTATAGATGCAGCGTATGTTTCGGCGACATCACAACTATGTACAGTATTAAACACCGTTTTTAAAAAGATTGTCAACAATTATTTTAAGGATATCCGAATTCGTGACATCTATGATTTAGACCCTGAATTAGATTTGATTTTAAAAGAGGTTTCTGAAACCTCCTATGATGTAGGCTTTTATCGACCCGACTTTATATACAATACCGAAGGGCTGCCTAAAATTTGTGAAATTGGATGTAGGTATCCTATCAATGGTTGGATGTTGAGCTTTTATTTAAATGACGTAGTTCAGAAATTACATCCACATTCAAAAAACGCGCTAAACAAGAAAGCCTTTTTATCAACCATTACAACTGACTTAAATAAAGAGGAGCCGCTCTATTTAGTACATCACAAAGAACAAGGAACAGAAATATTTTACCTTTTAAAAGAACTAAATTCTTTAGGATATAAATCTTATTCCATTCACCCAAAAGAGATTCAATTAAAAAATGGAGAACTAGAAGTACATGGAAAACCTAGCTGTCAATTTATTCTTGAAATGGACAGAGAAGAACTCAAAGAGTTTGATAAAAAAATACTAAAAAAAATTACAGAAAAAGCGGTGTGCATTAATGATTTACGTACGTTAATTCTAATACATGATAAGCGGGTGTTAGCAGTAATGTATAATGAAGAAATTATGCTCGACTATATTTCGAAAGAAGAATATCGGTATTTAAAAAAATTCCTCATTCCCTCTTTTACACTAGATACATTAGAAAAAAGAACTCAATTCTTATCTAGTAACCAAAATTGGGTCTTAAAAAACAATAGTGGAGGTCGCGGAATTGGAATGTACGTAAAAAATGATTGCAATTTCAAAACATGGGAAGATACCATCACTAAAAAATGGAAAAATTATATGGTTCAAGAGTTTGTTCCGCAAAAAAAATTCCAATTAGAGGTCTCTCCAAAATCGACTCAACAGATTCATATTGTTGGAATGCTATTATGTCATAATCATATTTCCTTTGGACCTGGCCTTTTTAGAGGCTCCTCAGAAAACATTATAAACTTACATCAAGGGCGCGGAGTTGTGTTGCCCTGTATTCAAAATCCCTAGTATACTATGAAATTCTCTATTGTAATCCCACTATACAACAAAGCCTCCTATATTGCCGAAACCTTAGCCTCAATTACTACCCAAACAAAATTTCCTTTTGAGTTAATTATTGTTGATGACTGTAGCACAGATGGGAGTTTAGAAATTGTAAAATCCTTTTTTGAAGCTGCTCCTTTATTTGTAAAACATGTGCACCTAGAAATTATCGAATTGAAAAAGAATCATGGTCCTGGTTATGCCAGAAATATTGGCTTTTCAAAGACTTCTGGAGATGTTATTAGTTTTTTGGATGCTGATGATATATACATTCCTGAACTTTTAGAAAGAGCAGATCAATTATTTACCAATAACGATATGAGTTTTTTAACTGTGGGAATCCATTTATTTCCCAGTGAAACCTCTTTACCAAAACTAGAAAACATTCAAGAATTACTAAAACCCATTACTTCAGATGCGTATGTATTACAAGCACCATTAGATGTTATTACCTCACCAGACTTTATTATGGGAACCGGTAGTAATGTTTTTGTAAAAAGAGAACATATGAAAACAACACGCTATGTAGAAAATGTACTATTCAATGAAGGAAATGACTATTGGTATCGTGTTTTAAAAGTGGTTTTAGAGACAAAACAGCCTAAGATTGGTTTGTTAATGGGGAATTATATACAAGTAAGAGAAGTTCAAGGCAGCTTGTCTAGACAAAAATATACCTCTTGGAAACAAATAGAAATTCCGCCCGTTTATTTACGCTATCAAAATAGCCAAAATAGGTATGATCATTTATTAGTAGGCGTCATTTGTAATCGTTGGGTAAAACATTCTCTGAGAAATCTAATTTCCATCAGACAAAAAATAATTTTCTTAGTGAAATACAGAAAAATACTAGCGAACCAATTACATTATTCTTACAATAGACATAACCATAAATAAATATGGCAAACAAAAAGTTAGAAGCCTATTTCTCTATAGTAAAAAACGCTAACACCTACGCTTCTTTTTACAATGGCATCGATGATTATAGAGATGCTCCAATACTATATAAAGATAAATTACGAGAATTACTAGATCGTAATTTTGACATTCAAAAAGAAGAAAAAGGAGTCTATTTAGTAAGGTCTGGTGGTTCTACACAAAAACCATTGGTGTTTCCAGTTGATATAAAAGAAAATTTAGAGCAGCGAGCATTGCTTGCACAGCAGCTTATAAAAAAGGGGGTATTGCCTCCAAAAACAATAGCGCTAAACTTATTTAGCTATAGAGATATGTATAGAACTGCTGCAATTTTAGACGATATATTAGAACGTGCAGACACTACAACTCTAGCACTAAGTTCTAGTGCTAGTTTCGAATTAATATACCAGACCATAACTCAATACAACCCTTCATTAATACTAGGAACTCCCTCTAAGCTAACCTTATTTGCCAATTATTTATTGGAAAATAAAAAATCCATATCTATTAAAAACTTAGTGTTTGGTGGAGAATATTTACAGCCATCACAACAAAAACTATTTTCTACTATTTTTAATACAGATCATATTTACTCCTTGTATGGGTCTGCAGAAACGGGCATTTGGGCATGGGCAGATTATTCAGAAAAAGAAATAGCATTTCACTTTTTAAAAGCACTATCTATTGAAATTTCAAACCCTGATAAAAATGGTTATGGCGCAGTAATTGTTTCAAATACCCTACGAAAGAGGTTTCCCGTTTTTCGGTATAACATGGGAGATATTGGCAAGTTAATTACCAAAAACAAACAACCTTTATTAGTGCTAAAATCTAGAGAAGCGAATTCTTTTTCATTGCATTCCGATTCCTATTTTTTAACCGATTTTAAGGAAGTATTAAAAGAAATAGACAGCTATCAAATACAACTCTCTTTAAACTCCACAATACAAACTAAAATTCAATTTTTATTGATAAACAGACAGCTGGCTCCCAAAAAAATTAAGATTCGTTTAGCGCACATTCACAAACAAATTTTAGCCATTTTAAACAGCAATACTACTCATACACAGCTCGAAGTACGTTTTGCTTCTGAAGATGAACTCTATATGGATAAAACCACCTCTAAAACTCCACAAGTAATCGATTTTAGAAGCTAATGCATTTCCTTTTTCAACAACCTAGGAAACTTCTTTTTAAATTGATTTAACCGTGGAACAGAAACATTTTTCACATAGGGATTGTTCGGGTGTAAACGCTCATAATTTTGATGATAGTCTTCAGCTTGATAAAAGCGAACTAACTCTGTTACTTCGGTAACTATTTTTCCGTTGTAATAGGTGGCATTTAATTCTTTGATATACGCATCAATAATGGCTTTTTCATTGCTGTTTTCATAAAAAGCAATGGATCGATATTGACTGCCATAATCTGGATGTTGTCCATTTTTTGTAGTTGGATCATGAGAGCCGAAAAAAACTTTGACCAGGGTTTTAAAACGTATTTTATTAGGATCGTAATAAACAGCAACCGTTTCAGAATGTCCTGTATTCCCTGTTCCAATACTTCTATATGTTGGTTTTTTTGTAAAACCACCTGCATATCCAGAGACTGCTTCCTCTACGCCTGCTACGCTTTCAAAGATTGCTTCAACACACCAAAAACATCCACTTGCAAAATACGCGATTTTTAACGCTTTCTTTTGCGATGTATAGGTTGTTTCTTGTTTATCAGGATTTGAAAAACTGATAAAAAAAAGCAACAAAAAAGGGAAAACAACGCTATAATAGGATCTTGGGTTTGTCATAATAATAGTTTCTAATTCTAAACTTGGTCGTAAGATAAAAAGATTTCATACAATTGTTAAAAACTTTATAAGGGCACCCTAAAGATTTGTTGTAAATCAATATTGAGTTACTTACATTTGTTTCCCTAAAGATCAATAGTTTTCATGGAGCAATTTATAGTTTCTGCGCGTAAATACAGACCACAAGTTTTTGCCGATGTTGTTGGACAACAAGCAATTACCAACACCCTAGAAAACGCGATAGCGAATAGCCATTTAGCCCAAGCATTATTATTTACTGGACCCCGAGGAGTTGGTAAAACATCTTGTGCTAGAATTTTAGCAAAACGAATTAATCAAGAAGCTTCTTTTGCTGATGAAGAAGATTTTGCATTCAATATTTTTGAGCTTGATGCTGCATCAAACAACTCAGTTGATGATATTAGAAGTCTAACAGAACAAGTTCGTATACCACCACAAACAGGAAAATTTAAAGTATATATTATAGATGAGGTACATATGTTATCTCAGGCTGCTTTTAATGCATTTTTAAAAACCTTAGAAGAGCCACCTGCGCATGCTATTTTTATTTTAGCAACAACAGAAAAACACAAAATAATTCCAACAATCTTATCTCGTTGTCAAATTTTCGATTTTAAAAGAATCGGGGTTTTAGACGCGAAGAATTATTTAAAAGTGATTGCAGAAAAAGAAGGAATTACTGCAGATGATGATGCCTTGCATATTATTGCTCAAAAAGCAGATGGGGCTATGCGTGATGCTTTATCAATTTTTGATCGAGTAGTGAGTTTTTCTGGAAATAATTTAACGAGAGAAGCAGTAACACAAAACTTAAATGTGTTGGATTATGACACGTATTTTAAGATGACAGATTTATTGTTAGATAATAAAATACCAGATGTATTACTTGCTTTTAATGAAGTATTAACCAAAGGGTTTGAAGGCCATCATTTTATCAACGGATTGGCTTCTCATTTTAGAGATTTATTAGTTGCTAAAGATAAAGCGACTATTGAGTTATTAGAAGTTGGAGACGTTGCTAAAAAGAAATATTTAGAGCAAGCAACCAAAGCAAGCGTACAATTTTTAATAGCATCCATTAACAAAGCAAACGATTGTGATTTAAGTTATAGAACTAGTAAAAATCAACGACTGCTTGTAGAATTAACTTTAATGCAAATTGCGTCCATCACTTTTGATGGAGAAAAAAAAAAGCCCACTAACTACATAATTCCAGCTACATTTTTTACGTCATTATCTCCGGCAGCTAAAGCGATCACTAAACCTGTACAACCTAGACAGGTTGAAGAAAAAGTTGTAAAACCTACCATACAACCAACCTTACAAAAACCCGTTTTAAAGAATGTAAAACGTAGAGCTTCTTCATTGTCATTAAAAAGCATCCATGTAAAAAAAGAAGAGAAGTCAGAAACCCAACTAGAAGAAAACTTTGACAATCATCCAAAAGATATTTTTACACAATCTGAATTAGAAAAGGCTTGGAAAGGATATCATGCAAAACTGATTGCTAAAGGGCAAAAAAGCTTTGCTGCTACCTTAATTTCTAACAAGCCTAAGTTTGGAGCTAATTTTGTGATTACGTTCGAGCTACCTAACAATTTAATGTCTGATCAGGTTGAGAAAGTAAAACCTAAGTTGATGAAACATTTACGAGAGGATTTAAATAATTACGCAATCACCATTCAAGTTCTAGTCAGTGAAACAGCCACAAAGAAGTTTGTATATACGCCTCAGGAGAAATATGAAAAATTGCTAGAATTAAACCCTACTCTAGGGAAATTGAGAGAAGCATTTAAACTTGATTTATAGTATTAATTCTATAGAAAAAGCTTTTCTATTTCCACTATTTTTTTATCTTTAAACTTCATAAAAAAATAAGCATTTGCAAGTATTTAAAAAAATATTGATTGGTATCGCTTTTTCACCAAATTTAAAGGCCAATTTATTTGAAGCTATTCGTATTTCAAATATGTTTGGAGCAGAATTGGTGGGTGTGCATGTTGGAAAGAAAACAAATGATAAAAAAGAAAAACTTCAATTATTATTAGATGAAGCCCCAGATCTTCTTACGCCGATACAAACGATTTGGCAAAAAGGAAAACCTGTAAACGTTATCCTTGATACTTGCCATAGTGAAGAAATAGACCTCTTAATTTTAGGAGCACTTCAAAAAGAAAACCTCTATAAGTATTATGTAGGTTCTATTGCTAGAGAATTAACAAGAAATGCCCCTTGTTCTGTTTTATTATTAATAAAACCTTCGGTGGTAAGAGTCCCTTGTAAACACATCGTTGTAAACGGCTTAAAAGACGTAAAGACAAAAGAGACTATTAAGACAGCTTTTAGAATTAGTAAACAGCTAGCATGTAAAAGAATAACCATTGTTGAAGAAATTAGCCAAGCAGAATTAGATATAAAAGTGGTTAGTGATGACATCTCTTTAAGAAAAGCAACAATCGAAAAGAATCGCATAAAAAAACGTGAAGATTTAAGAGTAGAAAAAATTCTAAACGAAATTGATTGTAAAAACACCACTTTAAAAATTCAAAGTATATTTGGTCGTAGAGGCTATTCAATAGGGCATTATGCAAAAATTAAAAGAGCCGATTTATTAATTATGAATGCCCCATTAAAAACTACTTTTTTAGATCGAATTTTCCAACACGATATCGAATATATTTTATCAGAGCTACCAACCGACCTTTTAATTGTTAAGTAAATATGACTAGAGAAAATTCTTTTAAAACATTTACAAAAGATATTCCACGTAATATTTTTTCTGGTTTTGTTGTTTCTTTAATAGCATTACCATTGGGGTTAGGATTGGCCTTAGCTTCTGGAGCACCTCCAATTTCTGGAATAATTGCTGCTGTTATTGGTGGGGTTGTCACGTCCATTCTAGGAGGTTCAAATGTTACAATTACGGGACCAGGAAATGGATTGGTGGTTGTTATTTTGGCAGCCATAACAACGCTGGGTAATGGAGATATGCAACAAGGATTCTTATACACCTTAGCGGCCATTGTTGTTTCGGGAGTTGTAATGGTTATTTTGGGCTTTCTAAGATTGGGATCTTTAGGAGATTTCTTTCCTTCATCAGCCATACAAGGAATGTTAGCCGCCATTGGAATTGGGATTTTTGCAAAACAGATCCATGTAATGCTCGGGAACTTAAATGCCAAAGGAAGTATTATCGAACTACTTTTGGACATTCCAGAAGGCATAAAATACTACCTAACTACAACTGACCTAAGTATGTTATATGCAGGTTCTGTAGGTATTATTAGTTTCTTAATTATGGTTTTTTATAGCAAGATTAGAAATCGGTATTTTCAGCTAATTCCTGCGCCTATGTGGATTGTCGTTTTAAGTGTTGGAATGCATTATTATTACCAATACTTTTCTCGGGCACAGTATCCTATTGAGCAAGATTTACTGATTACCTTACCCAATGATGTTTTGTCTAATTTTGCATTTCCAGATTTTGGAAAAGTACTAGAATTTGATTTTATAAATGCAGTAATTGCCATTACGTTAATTGCCAGTATTGAAAGTTTATTAAGCATCAAGGCTGTTGATAAATTAGATCCCTTAAAAAGACGTTCTAATGTAAACAAAGACATTAGAGCCTTAGGTTTGGCCACTGTAATAAGTGGATTTCTAGGAGGGTTAAATGTGGTTACTGTAATTGCCCGTAGCTCTGTAAATGTAAATAATAAAGGAACCAACAGATCTGCTAACTTCTTTCACGCTGCTTTTTTGGTGCTATTTATCTTATTGTTTGCCACCCAATTACGTAAAATACCATTGGCAGCATTGGCAGCAATATTAGTATATACAGGATATAAATTAGCTTCTCCAGAAAATATTAGAAAAGTATTTAGAATCGGTAAAGAACAGCTACTAATCTTCTTAATTACATTAATAACAACTATTGCAACAAGCTTAATTACTGGTATTTTAGTAGGAATCGCGGCTACTTTTTTTATACATGTCGTTATCAATAAAGACATCATGCTTTTTCTTAGAAACCTATTAAAACCAAATGTTTTAATGTTTAAGGAAGATGGTAAATATTTTGTGAGCGTTGATAATTTTTCGAGCTTTTTAAATTTTACAAAATTGAAATCTAAACTGAATCAAATTCCAGAAAATGAAGACGTAATTATTGATTTCTCTCTCTGTGACTTTGTTGATCATTCGGTAATGGAAAATATGAATAGCTATGCAGAAACCTTTAAAAGAAAGGGGGGACATTTAGAAATAATTGGATTGGACAACTACTCCACCCGTAGTGAACACCCTTTTGCTTTGCGTAAAAATATTCCTGATTTTATCAAGTCTAAAAAAGATGTCTTAACGAAAAGACAAAAATCATTACAGAAAATTGGTACTGAATTAAACTGGAACTACGTACCACTACAGGAAGATGAAATTACAGAACTACCTACTTTTGGGTATTTTAAAACAAGACAAATAAATAAAGTTTCTAATATTATTTCAAACGAGCAATGTTCTTTGTTTGATGTAGAATTTTCTGAAGGTGAAATGATTGCCAAGCAGGTGATTAGAGCGAGTATGTTCTATATAAAAATAGATAAAAACATTCCAGAGTTTACTTTAGACAAAGAAGGAGTTTTTGAATATATTTACCACTTTGCCGGCTTTAATGATATAGAAATTGACAATCACCCAGACTTCTCGAAACGTTTCTATTTATCTGGAAAAAACCAAGAAAAGATCAAAGAACTCTTTACCGATGAATTGGTGTTGTTCTTTGAAAGCAATCCATATTATCATATTGAAAGCTCTAAACATGGGTTGCTAATTCTCGGCAAAGAACGTTTGGCAGGTGTAAAAGAAATAAAAGCATTGGCTGATTTTGGTATCAGACTACAAAAAATAGTATCATCATGAAAAACATACTTTTTTCATACTTGATTATCTGTTTTTTAGGAATCACAAGTGCATCCATTGCACAATCCAACTATTCATTAAGAAAATACCCCCATGTAAAATCTTTTTACAAAGGCATTTCTAAAAAAGCGACTGAATTGTGTTTAAAGAACAACATCCCTCCTGCTGCGTTGTTAGCAATAACAGGTTTAGAATCTGGTTGGGACAGTGGATATATTGGGCAGATCACAGGAAATATTTTAAGCTTAGGACTGCGTAAAGGTGACATTGAATTGCCTGCTTTGCGATTGCCAAGACTGCGAACTACAAACAAAATTCTATTCGATTCCTTAGCCATTCTAAAATATGCAGATCCTGAATTGAAATGGGAAAACAGGCCCGAAAGTTTAAAGAAAGATTACAGACCCAAACACATTGCAGGTACCCCGTATCAATTGGCATATTTTAAATACCACCAAAAAGAAAAAACAGCTGCGCAAATAGCCAATATCAACGATTTTGTCACTGTATTTATTGGAAGAAATAGCCGCCTCAAGGCATATAGAACTGCACGACAAAAAATGGATGATTTGGTAGCTATACATGGAAAACAAATCCTCTTAAAAGAACAAACTGCCATTGATTTTGTACACGAAATTGGCGGAAAACCAAACTCCTATAACTTTAGAGAAACCTGGCCGAAGAAAGTCATTTACATCATTAAAAAGGCAGGGCTCTCACAACTGACTACGCATTTGTTTGAGGGCAAAGAATTTGAATCTGGTTGGGATCAACACTAAAAAAAAGGCCTAAGAACATTTGTGTTCTTAGGCCTTTGTAAGCTTCATTAATGTTTATTGAAAGAGCCCCATACGTTGTAGCTTTCCGCACAACACCATCATCGTACTCCTAATTTTAATAGAACCACGGTTGCCATAAAAGGCCTTATACCGTGGTTAAAATCTCAAAATCTATCTTGATTAATGGTTGCTTAAAAAGTTTCTCAAAAATATAGGAACATCTATCCTCTAATTTAATTTTGCTTTTTCAATAGAATTGGTAGTAAGCATTACCTGCTCCTTTACAGATTCTGCACTCGTACTACCCTCTTCTTGATCGGTTGCTTTACCTGTGCTTGGTGCTATAAAATCTAAGGCATCAGGCTTAGCAGGATAATACAGCCAAAAATCTGAGGCACCAACCTCAGCCGAAACTGGATTTGTGAGCTCAATTGACAACGTAATGATTTTTCCTACATAGGGTTTTAATACATAGGTTACATCAAGTGGTGCAGATGGGGTAATATCTTTATTATTATTGTTTCTGAAATTATATGAAAATACAACGACTCCATTTACCCTAATATCACATATTCCTTCTGCATAAACATTTGCTGTCCCTTCATTATTCCCACTTAAAAGAATCATTCCAGATGCAGGAAGGACTACGTTTAATGCGTTTTTATAGAATGGTTTATCAGAAATCTTTTTTGAAGGCACCTGCAGTTGCGCAACTCCTAATTGAATGGGTTCTGCCTTATTTACAGCAGAACATGGTGCTGCGTAATCATCCAAACAAGCTGCTCTTTCAGTTTCATCCATAACAAACATCCCTTCATCTGTTGTTTCTGTTGGAACCACAAAACCTAAATCAGACCAATAACGAACCATATGTTCATAGCCACCTTCATAAGAAGAAATATTATCAGCATTATCGGGGATCCCAACTGCCAGACCTCTAAACCACAATTTCTTATCTAATTTAGGTGGCGATAGAGATTGATCCATGGTCACTACAATATCTGGTCGCATTGCTGCCCACCAAGAGACATTACAAGACCAGAAATCTCCTTGCCATGGAATAGACATATACCCAGCCACAGAACCAGGAGTAATTGGCTGTATTTGTTTTCCTTCGTGCGTAATATTATCCGCAAAACGGAAGGCTTCCGTAAAAAAGCCCGGTTCTTTCATATAATAGGTCAATTCAATTCCTGGGTGAAAACCACCTCCAACAGTAGGTTCCAATGCAGCAAAATTCAACGCCGCTGGTTGTTCTGCCAACGGAATTTTTTCTATTGGTGTTGACGGGAAATTCTCAACAGGCTTTGTACCTGTTACAAAATTTCCATTTACCCATTCTTGAATTTTCCATAATTGGTGCGGTGTTAAACTCAACCATTGGTTTGGGAAGTTTGTACCATTAAAGGTATTCTCTATATCAGATCCTCCTTCACCAAATAAATGTGGCATCAACCTGCCCGACTGAACAATGGCTTTTGGGAAACTCGAAGGAACGACAGTTTTGGCCCCAGTTTTCGGATTCGAAATTGTTATCGCTTTATTTGTCGGATTCGGAATTGCCATAGGTGGTGGCGGAACATTAGGTGTTAATTGCTCTGCTGGTCTAATGGCATTGAACACAAACGTTCGATAGGCATTGTTTGCTTCATTTGCATTTGAATATCCCGCAATTGAACCATCTCTTAAAAAATCGCCCATACTTCCTGGAGCATGACCTTGAAATGCAGGTTCATTCACCCAAGCATAATCCGTTACTGTTTTAAGTATTGGATAAATATCTCTGTAAAACTCGATATCACTAAAATTTGCGATTGCCAAAGAAGAGATTCCTATAGCAGGAATCTGCTTGTTAAACGTCACATTTTCAGCTTTAAATCCAGGTTTTTCAGTTGCTAAATAGATGTATGGATCATTAGTGGCATCATCTCCAATAATAGCATAATAAAATTTACCATGTGAGGTACCAATGGCTGGTGCCATATCTGTTAGTATGGCCCCTCCAGTTTCATTAAAGTCAAATGAAATCGTACTTGGTGCTGGTGAGTAATTGTTATACCCCCCTAGATAACTTTTCTTATCCGTACCCGTATATGCATAATATAAGTTTCCGAAGAACACCCCAATTGAAGGTGCTGTATTTGCGTAACTCTTTACAAGTGGCTTTAATGTTGTAGATTTCAAGCTTGTAAACGTAAATAAATTTGCAGTTTTTGCATCTTGCAAGGCAATAATTAGATTCCCCTTTACATCAGTAAATGCAATGTACAAACCTCCATTGTAGGCAACTGCAGATGGACTTGACACAGATGCTATCGCAACTCCTCCAGCCGTTGTAGATGTTGCTTTTGGTGCTGCCGTAACCTCATTAAAAGTAAATGATATTCCATCTGATGATGTACCAACAAGCAAGTATCCATTTTTATCAACAATAACATACGTTAACAGTCCATTAAACACACACAGAGAAGGTGCATAATTGGTGATGAATTGTGATGGATCTGATGATGCGATATGTGATAGCTGACATTCGGTCCAATTAGCACCTCCATCATCAGAAGACGCAATAATATTGGCACCGGTTTTACTTGTATACGCAGCATATTCTTTCCCATTATAACTAGTAATTGATGGGGCTCCTTTTCCAGGTGTTTCCACACCACAAAGTGATGCTAGATTTTTTAATGAAGTTCCTTCAACAATATTTGGCAATCCATTGGAATCTACCAATGCAAAATTTACCGTTCCAGATACAGGGTCTTGTTCTGGGAACATCGCCAACTGTAAATCTAATAAAGAAACCACATTGTTCATGGTAGGTACATATTTTGGCGGCGATACAGCTACCCAGCCTCTCTTTTCTTCAGGTGTCGGTTCATTTTTATTGACACTTGTGGTTGTTAAGGTGGTACCATTTATAGTAACTGACGCATTGATACTTCCTCCAGAGGTATCATCATACCAACCTGGATTGTTAAAATATGAGTTTCCATTCGATGTTGGATTGTCATTAATATAAGTCAAGTAAGTTGCCGTTCCACCTTCCATAGTGCCATCTTCATTGACATACTTTACGGTTAATGAAATGGATTTCCCTAAATATTTTTTTAATTTACTAGTAAGATCAATTGGTTTTACTGGTTCAACTTCTTGCGTTTTTGAGTTTCTAAAATTAATATCACAAATTACGTCTGTGTTATCTATTTGCACAATCAAACGATCATAAACCTTAATGCGCCCTGATCCATCTTCCGTTCCCGAAAGAAGAATGCGCGTTTGATCTAATATTGGTAGTGTAATAGCCCCAAATGTATTATAGCAATATGTACTGGTAGAAGGGGTTACTGTTTTATCTGGTTGTTCTTTTAACAGCTCAATCTTGGTATTTGGATCATTAAAAGTATTCACTCCCTTTTGAAGAATAATTGGTGGCTCAATCAAACAGCCAGCATCTCCCTTTCCTCCAACAACGATCAATCGACCAGCTGCATCAGTCTCAAGCCTTCCTAAACTCACTTCTTTTTCAGAATAGCTAACCTCAGTCATTCCGGTTGCCCCTTTATTAATTAAGCTTGTCGGAATTTCTGCGGTACCAATGCCCGAGAAAATTTTTCCGCCATCCAATTGAACAGCATTTGCAGCATTTTTATTGATTCCTGAAATGGACTTCATCCCTGGATCAATAATTAAACTTTCTCTGGAATTAGGGTCTGTACCAGGGCCACTTGGAGAAACTCCCGGATTTCTGTATTGCTCAGGATTGAAACCAAATTTTCCTTGAAAAGCATAATTAGCCGCTTTTAGATTTCGCATGTGCACATCCCATTCTAAGGAAACTCCATTTTCAGGATCATGGGTAATTTCTGCCACAACATTGTTATTCACATCATAGCCATACACTCTAAAACGCGATGCTTGCGGTTTTAACAATCCATTACTGTCTTTATAATTTCCCCCTAAATTAGGTACGCTTCCTGGAGATTCTGGCCCAATAAAATATTCTGGGCTATTCCCTACTCTTGCAGTTCCAATTCCTGGAAATACTTTTATATATGTTATCGTGTCTAATGACATAATTTATTTTTTTAAATTAAAATTAATTGTTTTGATCGCTTTTTAACAATGGTAAATTGATCAGATCTGGGACTCCATCAAAAGGTGCGTCTTTGGTTACAAAG
>Ga0209292_1000671_pt1 | contig 44071 bp, 23 predicted proteins | sample GOMGulsemesocosm_2_FD_184634 | JGI IMG/M metagenome (GOLD analysis project Ga0209292, IMG submission 184634) | Methane-oxidizing microbial communities from mesocosms in the Gulf of Mexico - GOM9C Gulf of Mexico (SPAdes) (version 2) | ecosystem: Environmental > Aquatic > Marine > Cold seeps...
TATTCCGTTCATGATAGGCATATTAAAATCCATTAAAATTAAATCGACTTCATTATTTTGGAACATTTCTACTGCTTCTTTTCCGTTTTCTGCATGCAGTAATTTAAAATTATATTTTTCTAAGAAGGCTTCTATAAGCCAATAATTTGATTCTTCATCTTCCGCAATTAAAATTGTAGGAACTGTTTTCTGGGTCATTTTAATAGTTGTTTTTTTTACTTCGTCTGTTACTACATTTGCAACCCTACAATTAGGAATTGTAAAGAAAAAAGTGGCTCCTTTATGTGGTTTAGATTCTACCCAAATTTCACCCCCTAGCATTTCGATAATTCCTTTTGAAATAGACAATCCAAGACCGGTCCCTCCTTTTGCCTTTTGATATTGATTATTAGATTGACCAAATCTTTCAAAAATTAAACTTAGGTCTGTTTTCTTAATTCCAATTCCTGAATCTTTTATAAAAAACTGAAGTCCAGAATCAATGGTTGTATATCCAATTTCAACGGTCCCATTGTCGGTGAATTTTAAGGCATTTTCTATAAGGTTAGATAACACTTGAACCAAACGGTTGTTATCCGTTCTTATAAAGCTCATATGAGTCGCTAAACCTTTCGATGTTTTATAAGTGACATTTTTACATAACGGCGAAATTTCAAATTGACTTTGCAAATCATCCAACAGTATATTTACATTGAATACGGTTTCGCTTATTTTTAGTTGTTTGGTGTCTATTTTAGAAATATCTACAATATCCGAGATTAAATTCATCAATCGTTTACCATTATTATGAACAATTTCATGATAATGCTCTTTCTTAACTGGACTTAATTCTTCATTCATCAATAATTCTGAAAAACCAAGAATAGAATTCATAGGAGTTCTAATTTCATGCGTCATATTGGCTAGAAAAGCTGATTTTAAATTTTCACTTTCCTCGGCTTGCTCTTTAGCTAAGATTAATTCTTGTTGGATTTTAATTTGATTAGAGATATCTCTTGCTACCGTAATCACAACATCTTGTCCAAAATACGTGCCTTTAAACTGCCCCACTGTTTTGGGAAATATTTCTCCATTTTTTCTTTTTCCCCAAAACTGAAAAACCTGAGAATTCCCTTGTTTTACTTTATCAAAACAATCAAAAACTGCTGACATATCATTTCTCTCAGGAGCTGAAAGAAATAACGGAGTATTGCCAATAAATTTCTCTTTAGAATAACCATACATATCTATAACCCCCCTATTTACGTCAATAAATTTAGCGTCATAATCCTGGATATAAATAGCGTCTCCTATGGATTTAAATAGTGCCTTATAACTTTCCTCGCCCTCTATTGCTTTATTTTTGATTGCTACTAATTCCTTATTTAAGGACAGTAACTTTTCTTCCGCTTTTTTTCTTTCTGTTATATTAATAACGGAAGCTACATTTCCACCAATATCATTAATCATAGTAGATTTTACAATAGTATACAAAATAGTTCCATCCGTTCTTATGAACTCAGTTTCACCATAATAATCCTTTTCACCTAATGCAATTGCAATTAATTCTCTCTTCAATACATTAATAGCTTTTTTTGAATTGGTTTTTCTAATATGATTTGTAAGTTCTTCTACGTTTTTAACACCTATGAGTTCTAAGGTTATATCGTTTACATTTAGAATTTTAATTTTTGAAATACACTCCGTTACAAATTCAGGGTTTTCATTTAAATACGTTTCTATATCACCCGTTTCGGACTTCTTTTGTTTTAATAATGCGATGGTTTCAGAAAAATCCTGCTCCCAAATTGAAACGGGACTTTTATCAAATAAATTCTTAAATTTATTATTACTTTCAAAAAGTAATCTGTTTTTTTCCGACAACTCATTACTCAATAAATTTAATTCCTCATTTTGTTCAATTAACTTTTTTTCATTCTCTTTGAGTTTGGAAATGTCTTTTTTTATGGCCAGATAATTTATAATTTCACCTTCGTCATTTTTAATAGGCGTTATAGTGACATCTTCCCAATAAAATTCCCCATTCTTCTTTTTGTTTTTAAACTCACCATTCCATATATCTCCTGCAGAAATAATATTCCACATTTTTGCATAAAATTCTTTTGATTGTTCTCCTGAATTCAAAATATTAGGGTTGTTTCCTAAAACTTCTTCAGCGGCATATCCTGTTATTTCAGTAAATTTAGGATTTGTATATTCAATATTCCCTTCTAAATCTGTAATAACAATGGAATTAGCACTTTGATTAACAGCTACCGAAAGTTTTTTAATTTCAAAACCTTGCTGATCAAAAGATTTATTCATTTCAACCAACTCATACCTAAACCATTTTTTTATTATTAAAAACAGTATTAAAACAGCTATTATTAAATTTATTATTTTAGGTATAAAGACAACTTTAGGATTCGCTAGAAAATGATATAAACTTATTGGAAGTAGACCAGCGTATGATGTATACCAAGCCCCAAAATAAAGACTCTCAAAAAATGATCTAGCCGCATCAATAGCTAAAATTATTAATAATAACTTCAACAATTTGTTATACCCTTTTAGAAATTTAATTTTTTTAAAATAAAAAATTGAAATGGAAGCCCAAATTAGAATTAAAATCCAATAAACTATAGGTGTTGCATATTTAAAAAATGTCTCCATGAAAAATATCGATTATCGAACTTCAAAATAGTTCATTTTTTCTTAAAAACATAAAAATAGTCATAATAATACAACTAATACCTCACTATTTAGCCAATAGCTAGCGCATACTACCTTTTTTTTAGGGCTGTAAAAAAAAGAGAACAAATATTATTTTTTCACTTCCTCTTTATGCTTCTTTATATTTCTCAAAAATTAAGGAAGAAACTAAACATATCTTACACTACAAAGTTTAGGATATTTTAGTTTTCAGGGTTAGAGACCTCCTCTTCCTTAAATAATTTAAAGTTAAATAACGAATCACTATAATCGTTTAGAAAAACGACTCATCATTACCCGTTTAGGTTTTCTATCCACCGTAAATAGTCCCCAATGCTTTTCCGGCTCCATAGGCTCAGCTGATCCTTTCCAAGGTTCATCAAAAGCTTCGAAAACAAAGGTAAGAATAGAATCTTCCTTACACCAATTCACCAAATCGTTGTAATATATTTCTTGAAGTTCCTCACTAACATTACTAGGGCAGATACCTCTACCGTTTGAATTAGTTGCCCATCCTGCTTCTGTTATAACAACAGGTTTATTAGGGTATTTATCTGCCACACTATAATAATTTTGTTTGGTATATTCCAAAGCCTCATGTATATTTTTGTATTCCCAAACAGGATAAGTGTGAATGGATATAAAATCAACTTCATCAACCAAATTTTTTAACTTATCATGCCAAGGAAGATAATTTTCGCAAAATGTAACGGGCTGGCTTGCCCCGTCTTTTATCATTCTTACGTAATTTATAACACTTTTAACTGGCACATAGTGATCTGTCCAATCCACACAAGCTTCATTCCCCGCAGATAACGAAAAAATGATACTTGGATATTGATTCGCCATTTGAATCAATTTTGTAATCTGAGTGATATTCTTTTCCTTGTTTATACGTAACTGTTCTTCAGAATAAGCACCTCCCCAGGGACATCCATAATTATTTACTTCTGCAACAATATAGGCACCAAGCATCACTTTAAAATCAAGCTGTTCCTTTTTAATAACATCTAAAACAATTTCAGAATGTTTATCACAGTCGTATAGTCTAATATATTTCCAATGCTCTTGTAGTATTAATAGGTCTTCTTTTATTTCTTCATAACTAGGGAAAACGCCTCCAGGGTGTTGTCCTTCTCTAAATCCTGAGTAGCAGATAGCTTTACCTGCTTCTAGGTTTAATTCTTTCGTATAATTCATATAGTAATAATTCGTTAATGAGTGGATGTAAGGATTAGAATTTTAGATTTTCATCTTTATCCCAAAGTCCCCAATACGCTCCCACATCTCCTTCTGCACTTGTTTTCCACGATTCATCAAAGGAAGAAAAATAGAACATCTCAATCCCCTCTTCTTCCGACCATTGTTGAGAATTTATAAAGTATTTTATTGCATTCTCAAAAGAAGGTTTTGCTCCATGAAAAACTTGCCCTTTATTGGTCCATCCTGTTTCTGAAACAATCACTCTTTTCCCATTGGCTGCATTCAAAGCTCTTTTGTACATGTCTTTCATGTATAATAAAGAGTACTCCAATGTACATCCCTCCCAATATGGGTAACAATTTGCAAAAATCACATCACATGTTTCCGTTATTCTCGGTCTGTTGGCAAATTCATAATAGGCATCTACATATCCAACAGGAACCTCCGGTATCGCTTTTTTAACTTGATTCAAAAAAACTAAGAGTTCATCCTCCGTCAAATCACCTCTATACATTACTTCATTACCAACAGCAGCCAAGTCAACATATCCTTCTTTTGCAAGTTTTATAAGGTTTGTAATTTCTTTTTTATTTACGGCATCATCTTTACCTAACCAAGCACCAACCATCGTTTGAATACCATACTCATGTGCAATTCTAGGTATAAGCTCATTTCCATCTGTACAAGAAAAAGACCGAATCCATTTCGTATATGGCTTAATGATTTCCATTCTTCGTCTTATTTGTTCTTCTGTAATTATATCTCCAGGTTTTTGTCCTTCTTCATAGGGACTAAAGCAGATTCCGTGCATTCCATTATTTAGCACTCTTGAAAACAAAACTTGTAATTCTTCTTTGCTTATATTTTTATCATTTACTCCAGCTAAGGATAAAACTTTTTCATTTCTAACAGACATATCTATTGGTTTTATTTATATGATTTCTCTTAGTTTTTAGCTCTAAACTAAATCCTATTAAGCTATAATTATTTGTTTTCATTTGAATTAGCAGTGAATTTTTCTTTCACTATTTCAAATACTTTTTTTTCATTTCTCTCCATATCCACAATCCCCCAATATTCTTCATTAGCTGTTCCATCATAAGGGACACCACTACTATTGGGAGCCCAGCCACCAGGATTCTGTACGTCAGGTTCACCTGCTTTCCACCAACCATCTACAAAAGAAAATAAGGCAACACCGGCACAAATATCCGTAGTATCCAAAACTGAGTTTAGAATATGTGCTGTAGCAACAGCTTGTGCCTCTTGATTTATACCTTGCTCATATCCATTTCCAGAAATGGACATATAACTATCTGCTCCTGCCTCTGAAAGGTACATTGGTTTTGTACTTGCAAATGCCCACTCTGAAAAGATACTTTTCGGATTATCCCAGCGATACACATTCATTCCCCAAACATCAATATTTGATCCTAGTGACAAGGCTAAAGAATCTGGCAATTCACCATGTGCTGTAGAAACAGGATGGTTTTGGTCGTTTTGATGAATCAATATAGCAGCATTGTCCATTTCTGTATACCAATTTTTAATATCATTCTTAAACCACTCTGGATGATAATTATACTCATTTCCCAATTCCCAAAACAAAATGGCCTTATGATTTTTATATTTATTTACATAATTGATAAAGGAACCTGAAAGAATATCAAAGTTCCCTTCCTGATTGTATCCAAAACCGATAATCACTTTTATTCCTGCAGCATGGATTTCATCTAAAATCACTGCATCATCAATGGGAGCATACACTCGAATCGTATTTATTCCGGCCGCTACCATTAAAGCAAGATCTTCTGTGAGGTGATCAAAAGATCTAACACTCCCTCCTTTAGGAACAGGATGGTAACAAACACCTTTAATTATATAAGCTGTTTTATTTACCAACACTTGTCTGCCCTTAACAGTAACCGCCCCTTGGTTGACATTTGGTTTGCATGAGACAAAGACCAGTGCTATAAACATAGCCAAGCCTATTAAATATTTTATTCTTTTTGTCATATTAGTAACTTCTTTCTAAGTAAATTTATTTTAATAAAATGATATAATGCTAAGGAGTATAGGTGATCCCTTTACATTTCTCAACCAATGCTTTTACCTGTTCATGAGTAATCTCACCATGCGTTATATATGGGTATTTAATCAAGGGGTGTTCCACCATAAAATCTTGATATTCTCTTATTTCAGCTTCATTCCCTTCCGTAACAATTCCTTTAATCCAATTGGGCATTATCTCTAATAATAAGGCACGCGTTTGTTCGTTTTTCCAATATTCAATAAAAAAGGTGTACTCATCAAAGGCCAATGGAATCTTTTGTGTAGATTTAAGCTGAACTGTTTCAGAGAGTTTTATATCACGAGAAGAAGCAGCTGCAGCAATAACATACGCACCACTCTCCGCAACCCATCTATTTCTTTTCGCATCGAAATACGAAAAATCACGGCTATCTAATTGAAAAGAAACTTTTTTCTCTTCACCGGGTTCCAAGGTTACTTTTATAAATTTCTTAAGTTCTTTTTCAGGTCTTTGTAATGTACTTTCTTTGTCTGAAACATATAATTGAACAATTTCTTTACCCTTCACTTTTCCTGTATTCTTAACGATAAGACTTACTGTTAATCCTTCTTTATCAGTTGTTGTTTTTGAGGACAACATTAAATCACTGTATTCAAAAGTTGTATATGACAAACCATAACCGAAAGGAAATAATGGTGTTATTTTTCTTTCATCGTAATATCGGTATCCAACAAAAAATCGCTCTCCATAAAGCACATCTCCTTGTTCTCCAGGAAAGTTAAAAAATGCAGGAGTATCTTCAAGTCTCTTTGGAAACGTCTCTGCTAGTTTACCTGATGGATTCACTTTTCCAAATAATACATCTGCAATTCCACCTGCTCCTGCTTGGCCACCTAGCCAAGTTTCCAAAACACCAGACACATTACTTAGCCAAGGCATGGTAACTGCACTTCCATTGGTCAGTACTACGATCGTATTTTTTTGTGCACTTGATATTTCATTAATTAACTGGTTGTGAGACGCAGGCATATTTATATGCTTTCTGTCAATTCCTTCCGACTCATATTGCAATGGCAAGCCCGAAAACACCAAGGCAACATCTGCTTGCCCAGCTATTTTTTTAGCCTCTTCAATTAATGAAGTATCATGATCATCGGATAAGTTATACCCTTGAGCATAACTTATTTCTATCCCTTCTCCATATTCATTTTTTATGATGTCTATGATATTGTCAAGTTTTGTAGGTTTCACCTGTGAGCTCCCGTTTCCTTGATATCGAGGATCTTTAGCAAACTCACCAATAACGGCTATTTTTTTATACTTTTCTTTGGTGATTGGTAAGACATCATTCTCATTTTTTAAAAGTGTTGCCGCTTCAGAAGCTACTTTTCTAGCAAATGCATGGTCTTTTTCTATCGCTAGTTTTACACCTTCTTTTTGAAGTGATTTTGCTTTAAACACAATGGTTAATATTTCTTTTACCAAGGCATCAACTACCTCAATATCTAGTGTTCCATTATGTATCGCTTCCACAGCTATGGCATTATTAATAGCGCTTACTCTAGGCATTTCAATATGCATTCCAGCTTTCATAGCTTTTACACGATCAACAACAGCAAACCAATCCGAAACAACAATTCCTTTAAAACCCCAATTCTTTTTTAAGATATCCGTCAATAAATACGAACTTTGGGTTCCATACTCACCTTGCACTCTATTATAACAAGCCATAACCGTCCATGGCTGCGCTTTTTTTACCGCAATTTCAAAAGGTCTAAGGTATATTTCGTGTAAGGTACGTGTATCGACATTGGAGTTATTATACATACGCATAGTCTCCACATTATTAGCTGTAAAATGTTTTAGAGAAGTCCCAACTCCTTGACTTTGGACACCATTTATAAAAGCAGCTCCCATTTCACCAGATAAAATTGGATCTTCGGAAAAATACTCAAAATTCCTACCTCCTAAGACCGATCTTTTTATATTAACTCCAGGACCTAAAAGTATATTCACTCCTTGCGCTTGTGATTCTTCCCCTAAAGTTTGACCTACTTTATAAATCAAATCAGTATCCCAAGTTGCAGCAAGTGCCGAAGCTGTAGGAAAACATGTAGCCGGAAGTTGGTCTCCGTATCCAGGTTTATTTGTAGCAGGTGCACGACGCAATCCATGAGGTCCATCAGATAACCATATCCAAGGAATATCTAGACGGTCAATTGGTTTAGTGCTCCAATCATCTCTTCCAGAACAAAGTGCCACTTTTTCTTCGATGGTAAGTTCGGATAGTAATTGGGTAATCTTTTTCTGAATGTCATTTTCTTTTTGAATTTGCGCTTTTAAATTCATGGTAATTAAAACTAAGAATGAGATTAGAACTATTTTTTTCATATTATTTCTTTAGGTACATTTTCAAAACTCAAGAAGTCACGAATTTATTTAACTTATTTTTTCTACTTCTAACGCTGCTCTCCTTTTCACTAATGCTTCTTTTATTTCATGTGCTTTGGTTTCTGTGATATCATATCTCCAAATTAGAACAATCGCAATTAAAGCGGCCCCAATAGGGATAATTATGTCTGCTATACGTAAACTTACAAGCGTTTCTGCACTCTGCACTGTAATGCTTTCATCGAAACCTACCATTTGCAAAACAACACCACTTGTGAGCATTGCTAGGGCTGTTCCTAATTTTACCATCCACCAGTATACCGCACCAAACATTCCTTCGCGACGTTCGCCATTATTCAATTCATCTAAGTCACAAACATCCGCAGTCATAGACATCATCAGTGTAAACAAACCTCCAATCCCAAAGGAAAGAAAAGGTATAGGCATAAACATTAACCAAGGATTCGCAGGGTCAAATCCCCACCATTTAAGGATATAACCAATAATGGAAAGTAAGGTTGCAATTACGAAGGCTTTTCGTTTGCCTAGTTTTTCAGAAATTTTAGTTACAATAGGAATTACTAAAAACATGGTCGCTAAAGCACTGACAGATCCGAACCAGGCAGGCCAAGCACCAGCAGCATCTGTATTTCCATTAAATAAATAATAAACAATGATAAAAAAAGAAAATTGAGCAATTGTTTGAAACCCGTTAAAGATAAAAAAAGTAGCACCACACAATTTCATAAACTGCTTATTTTTAACAGTTAATTTTATGCCTCGAATAAATTCTTTGGTATTCGCAGTCAATTCACTTTTAGAAAGGTCTCTCAATTTACTTTTATCAGCAATCTCCATTTCTTTGTTAAAAACAGCTGGCAAAACTCCTAAAACCATGCATAAGGCTCCTACCCAAACAGCCATAGTTTTAGCACCTTGAGGTGCACTTTCAAAGAGTGATTGATCATAAATAATCACCCAAAACCAGGGAGCAATTACCCAAGCCATTTGTCCCATAAATTGAGAAACAGCCATTAATCGTGTACGTTCGTTGTAGTCAGGTGTCATTTCGTAACCCAACCCAATTAATGGGGTCGCAAAAATAGTGTAACCGATATAAAAAAAGATAGAGACGATTAGGAAGTACACAAAATTGTACATTTCTGTATTTTCTGGGTTTAACTGCCACATGATCATAAAAGAAATTCCAGAAATAACACTTCCCACGAGAATATATGGTTTTCTCCTCCCCCATTTAGACTTCGTATTGTCAGAAACAAACCCCATAATTGGATCTGTAAGGGCATCCAAAAATCTAGGTAAGGCTCCTAGTAAACCTGCCAAAACAGGGTTCATACCTAAGGACATAACCAAAACGACCATAAAAACACCCAAAGCGGCGGGGAATAATTGGTTGGCTAAGTGTCCGGAACCGAAAGCCATTTTTTGCACAAAAGGAACTTTATCTTCCTGAGCTGTTTTATAATGTTTCATTTAATAATGTTTATTATTTGGTTGGTTTGTAAGTGAAAATATTATTATCTGTTGTGATGTTATTATTCATCATTTTTTCAGAATAACCTTATTTCATGTTAAAATTTCTTAAGCTATTTTTACTGTTTTTTTTCAATTTCACTCACGAATGGCGGAACCAATACATCCTCCATTAATGCATTCTTATTACCATCATAGGTTTTAGTAATAGAAAAACCGCCTCTGGTCAATCCATCAAACATTCCTTTGTCAACCATTTCCCATAAAGGATATTTAGCTTGACCTTTCAAATTGATTAATCCAAAATGATTTTCAGAACCTAGGCTGTTGTTTGCATCCTTCCATTGTTCATCAAAAGCTTCAAAATAAAAACAAGACATTCCTTTAGCATTGGTCCAATCACGCATATATTTATAATAAAGACCTTCTTTATATTCATCGGTAGCTCTTGATCCCTCGGCTCCATAATGTCCGTTTGAAACAGTCGCCCATCCGGTTTCTCCTATATGTATAGGCTTATTTACACCAATACTTTTCATGTAATCTGCTACAGCTTGATAATGAGAAACGGCAAATTCTTTTGCACGTAACATCGCTGCATCCACTTTCGCTACATCTGCTAACGCTACTTCCAACTCGGGTACTTTCCAAAACACAGGGTTGTAATGAGAATTGTGATAAGGATAAGTATGCATAGAAACGTAATCAACAGCCTTAAACAATTTCTCTAAATCTTCGGTATGATAACTAGTATCACCTCCTCCCCAAGAAGCAAAATCATCAGAACTAGTAATCCACAAATCACTAGGTAACTCTTCCGTTTTTTTCAATCCTTGTAGGTATGTTACCCATTTTAGAATAACACTTGGTTGCACATAATAACTAGCGGCCCATTTTACCATGGCTTCGTTTCCAACCGCTATCACTTTTACAATCTCCGGATACGATTTTGCCAATGCTACTGCTCTTTCAATTTCCCCTGCATTTTCCACACTTTCAACTTCATGGTTCGGTGTTTTTTCAGTCCAGGCATTCTCACAATCAATCCAAGCCCCCAACATTAAATACATTTCAAAATTTGGATCTTCTTCTTTTAATTGTTTGATGGCCTTTAATAAATTGGGAGCAAATTCCAATTGTACATTATAAGTCCGTACAATTTTAATTCCCATGGCCGATAAGATTTTCATATCCTCTTTCAATTCTTCAATTGTAGGTTGAATATCACGTGTATTTTCTCTATATCCTCCATAAGATATTGCCAAATATTCCGGGTTCCCCAAAATATCAGCAGCGGTCATTTTCTTTTTTTCTTCCATTTTAGAACATCCCAACACCGAAATCAACACCAATAATGTGATCAAAAACTTATTCAAACTTGTTTTCATTTATTATTTCTTTTTAATTTTATACCCTTTTTTATAATTTAATCCGAAGCCATAAGGATATAAGGGAACAACAGCATTATCCCAAAAATTAGGACCAAACCTCCCCTTATAATCTTCCACAGATTTCGGCCAAGAATGTGGCAGTTTTCCTGTAAAATTATAGTCTCCAAATAAAACCTCAGCAATACCATCTCCCTCAGATCCAGGTAGCCAAGCAGCAACAAAAGCATCCGATTCTTCCAATTGATCTGTAACAACCAATGGTCTTCCAGAAATTAAAACAACCACTACTTTCACTCCTAACTCCTTATACTTTTTAATATAATTTTGATGCTCCTTTGTCAAGGTCAATTCATAGGCAGTCTTTCCGTTAATATCTCCAAAGAATTCAGCATAGGGCGTTTCACCAACGACTATAATAGCCACATCAGCATCCTTGTGATTTCCTGTGGCACTTTTATCATAAATTACGATGCCTTCCGCCAAATTTTGAATCCCTTTTAAAAGCGTGGTTGCACCTTTATAATTCTCTTTTGTTCCTTGCCAGTTGATGGTCCAACCTCCAGACTGTAAGCCGGTATTATTTGCGTGTTCCCCAACAATCACAATTTTTCTAGCTTTTTTATCCAGAGGTAAAACCTCCTTACTATTTTTAAGTAACACCATCGATTCTCTAACCGATTGCCTCGCTTTATCTCTATGAGAAGGACTTCCTATTTGACTAATTAAACCCACATTTGGGAACGGATTTTCGAATAAGCCAAGTCTAAATTTTTGACGTAAAATTCTTCTTACAGCATCATCCACTCTTTCTTTAGTTACATACTTGCTTTTGACCCCTGATTTTAAACCTTTTTGAAATATGTCCAAATCACCATCCACAGCCATCACCATATCAACTCCTGCATTTATGATATCATTTTCTCCAAACCGAGAATACCCTTTCCAGTCCGTTAAAACAATTCCATCAAAGCCCAAACTTCTCTTAAGCGTATCCGTTATCATTTCTTTATGTGCATGCATCGATGTATCAGACAAAGTATTAAACGAGACCATCACAGCTCCTACCCCTTCATTTATAGCATCGCGGTAAGGAGGCATCAAGCGTTCATAGATCTCTTGACTGCTAATGGTTGTATTTCCGCCTTCAACACCAAAATCTGTTGCACCATCGCCTATAAAATGTTTTGCAGTAGCCATCACTGTATGCCCCATAGACAAATCACCTTGATGTCCTCTTATAGAAGCCTTAGTTAACTCTTGCGTCAATGCGGTACTTTCAGAGAAGGCTTCATACACTCTCCCCCATTTTTCACTATAAGGGATGGCTACACAAGGTGAAAACACCCAATTTATCCCTGTAGCCTGGACCTCTATAGCTGTAATGGCGGCTGCTTCTTCAACTAAAGTCGCATTTCTTGTTGCTCCCATACCAATATTATGCGGAAAAATGGTGGCGCCAGCATAGGTGTTTTGCCCATGCACAGCATCAACTCCAAATAACAATGGAATCCCCAAGCGAGTAGACAAAGCTTTCTTTTGCAACGCCCTAAATTTAGCTTGCCAACCGGCCGCATCATCTCCTGGAGCTGGGCCATCGGTATGTATTACGGAGCCTATAAATTTAAGGGCTATATCCTCTTCTGTAATATTATCAAAATGCCTCACTTGAGTCATTTGTCCAATTTTTTCTTCCAAGGTCATTAAAGCCAATAATGAATCTACTTTTTGCTCAACAATTTCATTCTTACTCACTTCCTTCTTCACTTCTTTTTTACAAGAGCCCAAGGAGTATAAACAGAAACTTAGAATGATTACCTGCTGCAAATGATATTGACACTTCACGTTCATTTATTTAAGCTTTTATTGAAACTATAATTTGATTTATTTCGCCCGATCTCTTAAACAATTTTGAACTCGTTTTTACATCCAATCCAAGAGTATCAAAGACCAAAGATTCATTTTCAAACACTACTTTGACGCCCTCTTTAGATTTCAATTGATAAATAACGGGTACTTGACAATAGGTAAAACAAAGAGATCCTTCTTTCAGTTGAACCTGTTTCTCTTCCTTGTTCACCGACTGATAATTAAACACGGCTGATTGCTTTAGGAATTCTTCTTTCCTCAATAATCTTGGATTGAAAACCACTTTCCCATCTCTTACTAAAACACCTAACTCACCAAACCTACTTAACACATCTTCTTTCACTTGACCTGTCATTCCTGGTTGTTGGGCTCCTTTCCCTCCTGGCGTATGTGAATAGGGATCTGTTGGGAATGCGCCATATAATTCTGGAGATTTATGCACTCCAATTCCTGCATTAATTTCGTAATAATGATCTAATAATTTTCCAATAATCACTTCATCTTCTTGGTCTTCCACTGCTTTTAAACAAACCTCTTGTACAGCCAATAATAATTTAGATACCATATGCCAGTAAATAGACCCTAACCCTTCATATCCAAAGAACGTTCCCGAACGCCCTGTAAAAGACTTGTGATCAAATACTTCTTCAAAAACATCTAATAACAATTGTCCCTCGTTTATGACTAAGGTATCATAGCGTTCAGGTAAGTTTTCCAATGCTGCTTTTAAACTATTTGCATTGTTAAACGAACCATTAAAATGATAGGTTCCAAACACATCCTTTTCTATAATTAACTTGTTGTTATCTAGAAGCAATTGTTGCACTAAAGCTGAGTTTTTAACTCGCTCAGTTGGAATGTTATTTTTAACATTAAAACCAGCCAATTCTTTATTTGGATATAAAATATAACTGTATTGATCAGCTCTAAATAAAGCACTGTTTTTAAGAGCATCTAATAAGTGTAATGCTTCTTTTCCATACACATAACCAGCACTCAATACTGCAACCTGACCTTCTAACATTTCTGGTAAGTAGGAGATAGAAACCTCCGCCTCATTTTCAATGGTCATTAAATTGTAAGCGTGGTATAAATTGTCTTTACGTTTGTTCGCTTCTATTGTTTGATCGATGTACTTTAATGTGATTTCTACAAAACTTAATAATGCTGCTTTTGTAATTGTTTTTTTACTGCTAGAAAAACCTTCCGCATAAATTGAAGTTCTATAATCACTACCTGCCATTGCCAATCCGTCAAGAACCGTTTTTCGTTGTTTATCCGAAATTTTTCCTGAGAGTATGGTCTCATTTTGCACCAATGTAGCAACTATTTTCGTAAAGAACTCCGCTAACTCTGAAGAAACTTCATTCTTCTCAGTAGCAGCATTCTCAACCACATTTTCAAAGAAACTTAAGAAACGTCTTAGATAATACAAGGTTACCATTGACACTCCATTTCCAACCAATGCATTGTTTGCATCATTCCATTCCGGACGTTGGGTATTCATCCAAATACCACCTTCAGGAATAAAGTTTGAAACTTTAGCCAATACAGTTGCCAGTATTTTTTCTACAAAGTTTACTTTGTATATCGCATTCTTTTGATCTTTCAATAAGGCCCCATCAACCCCTATGATTTCTCTTTCATTCTCAATGAAATTTTGAGCTTCATGATCAAAATCAATCGTGTCTTTTGAATTCTTTAAAATAGCAGAATAGCTTTTTATTTTATAAGGAACGTTTGCATATACAAACACATTTTCACTAAATAAGCTCGCTAATTTATTTGGGTAATATTTCTCACTAAATTCTAAAAATTTCAACAAATAAATAATTTGGTGATCTCCCCAATAACCAATGTATGACCATGGATTATCTGGTTCTACTACTTCCCAATCAAAACCACCTTTAGTAACACGGTATGGATTATAGCCATCAAAAGTTGTTGCGTTTAAAAACTTATGAATCATACTTTCTATAAATTCCGGGTAGGCATGTGCTAACGCTTCCCAGTTTTGGAAAATATCTCGCCAGTTTCCTTCATAATCTAAAATTTTAGAGCCATCAATTTCACTCTTAGTATTGATTGAAAACTTATTCCAAGGGCGACTTGGATCTCCATGTCTTCTACTAAATTTTAGGGGCATATATTCCAAACACAAGCGTTGAAAATCTGTATTTTCATCCTGTAATGAAATTTCCTTTAAATCATTTAAGTTAAATAACTCCGGTAGTTTTTCTAATACCGTTGCTTTACTTTTAAAGACTTCTTTATTTGCTTTTGAAATATAGTTTACAAAGTCGGCTCTTTCGATTTGATAGTTATCATCAAAAATACCACCTCTCATAATATTGAAAAGTGTATTTGAAAAATGACGTGTGTTTGTTAGCTTGTCAGCCGTTACTTGAATCCCATCTGCATTTCCAGTTAGATCTACTAACTTTTGAGTTCCTTTTTCAATATCAGCTTGTACCAATGCGGCCAAGTTAGGGGCATTAAGAATTTGCTCTTTTAACTGATTTACATCAGCTACAGATTTATTAACATCTGCAATTGTTAACCAAGACTTATCATCTTCGGGGTTCAAATCAAATTTACTATGACTAAAGTAAGCTCCTTTTTCAGCCTTTACATCTACTTCTTGATGGATTACTTTTCCTTTTCTAAAATTATCTAGCTGCAATGACGACACTAAATAAGTGGGATTGTCAAGACCTAAAGACCAAACCATAGTTGCTTTTAGAGCTTCACTTGGCTCTGCTTTATCAACAATTATAGCACTTAAAGCATAAATCCCAACACCATCAGTAGCATTTAATTCACTTCTTTTATAGGCGTCTACTAAATTACTAGAGGTATTCTGTAAGCCATCTCCAACTCCGAATGGTATTATGTTTTGCAAACCATCAACAATTTCAATGCCTTTTACATCTTTAGTGTTATTTTCAATACTTGATTTCTTAACAAAACCATAGTTTTCACTAGAATTCCAACTGTACTTAAATGTGAGTCCTAAATCTTCATTTATTTCCTCAAAGATCACTTTGTTCCCGTAGTTGTTCTTGTATAAATTTCTTTTAATTTTATAAGCACCTTCGTATCTATTTGAAAAAGGCTCCCACAAATACGTTTTATTGTTCGTCTGAACTTTTAAGATGGTTTTACTCCCAGTAATTTCCGCTAGCTCTGTAATTTTATCATCGGTATAATAAGGAAACAACGCAAATTGACTATTTTTTCTTCCTGCTGTTAACCCTCCATTACTCGACAAAAACATCCAGTGATTTGAGTAACTTACGATACTCATAAAAAACGGACGCATTTCATTTACATTTGAAATTTTATAATAGCTTTCTTCTCCGATATTAATCAATTTCCCCTTTACTTCATTGGCTCCGAAAGAAGCTTCATTTTCACCTATATACATTGAATTCTCTTTAACTTAATATTTGTAATATTTACTTTGAACTTCACTTTCAATGATCTTAAAAGTGGTTCAATTATTCTCTATTTATTATTCTATTTTAAATGGAATATTTGCAGTAGCGGCCTTCCCATTAGCATCGTAAGCATACACAAACAATCTAAAACTTCCAGATTTTAACATTTTAAAACTTAAATTACCATTGTGAGCATTTACCGTTTCAAAATGAATATTCTCTGGTCTATTCTCAAAATCCCCTCCATCTTGTAAATCTGTACTTTCAGGGAGTATTTCCCATTTATAACTGATTTGATCCTCTTCAAAATCATGTACTGCTACAACTGCTTTATACAATTCACCTTTCGTAATTTTAATGTTTTCATAGGCTGTTTTACCAGCTAAGTCAAACGATTTTATTTGCGGCGCTCTGTTTAAAGGCCAGGTATTATCGCTCCATAAATAATGCATAATATCCACCGCTTCCGTTTCGCTTCCATCTTCTAAAAAAACACCATACCAGGTGGGTGTACGCTCCTGTTTTTGCCCCCATAAAAACACATAAGACCCAATGCATTGTGCAGTATCTGCCGCAATTCCACCGTTATACCTCTTTAAATAATTTGCTGCTTTTAAACTACTATGTTCTTCAATAGGAGCTCCCCATTCTGTTTTAGGCACTTCCCAATGCCCTGTTGCTCCCCATTCCGAGACGATATAGGCTCCATCCCATCCATATGCTCTTACTTGGTTCGGTAACTGCGCTAGTTTTCCATACACTTGAAATGACAATACATCTATATCTGGACAATGGGCCTTTATCAAAGTAATTTCATTCGCAGAAATCCCCGCCAAACTAGTTGTTGTTAAATGGTTTGGGTCAATGTTATGAATCATTTCAGAAATTTCATTTACAGCCGACCAAACTTTAGGGTTTTTATATCTTAAATTAAGTTCATTACCAATTCCCCATATTAGTAATGCCGGATGGTCTTTTAATTCCATCACTTCTTTTTTTATTCTATCAAGCTGTTTTTTTACAGCGAGTGTATCGTTATAATCAAAGCCATGACGTTCTCTTCCTACTTCAATTCCCATGGTCACTTTTAAACCGTATTTTTGAGCTTCGTCCAATACTTCCTTTCCGCTTTGTTTTCCATTTTCGGTCCTCCAAGTTCGAAATGAATTCCCATTATGTTGAGCAACTGAGGGAATATTACCAAACTCTAAGCCTGCCCCTTTTATATAAAAAGGACTGTTATTTACGAGCAGTTGAAACTTCCCATCATTATTTACAAGCGTCACCTTCACGGGCGTATTTTTATCCATATCATTTGACTCTTTTTGAGGTGTTGGTTTACAGCAAACCAATAAAACGACTGAAATAAATAGTGTATAAAACTTTTTCATTTTTTTATTTACGATTTCATTAATAACTCTTCTAATTCTTCCAAGCTTTTACCTTTGGTTTCTGTAACATATTTCAGTACAAACACTAAAGAAAGTACCGCCATAACTGCATAAATAGCAAAGGTCATCGCAGGTCCTAGATTTGTAAGCTCCCAAGGAAAAAATTGGGTAACGGTATAACTAACCAATGAATTAAAAAACCCTACGATAGAAATGGCAATTCCCTTTACATTTCCAGGGAAAATTTCAGACAACATGGTCCACATTACAGGGCCTAAGGAAATAGCAAATGCCGCTACATATAATAAAATCGCAATTAAAACTAGTGTTGCATTAATGCTTATAAAGTTTTTTACTTCCTGTTGTTTGAACACCGTAAATTGTGATTCCGTTAGTAATGGTTCCACATTTTTAAACAATTCATTTTGTGATGAGAATGAATATCCATTGAGTACGGTTAAAGCGGTTTGAATCTCTGTATTACTTATTTTTTCGATCGTTGTATTGTCAAAATCATAGGTGGCATTATTAAAGGCCAATGTGGCCATTGACAGAGAAATTGCCATGGCGGATGTTCCAATAATTAACAATGGTTTTCTTCCTAAAGTATCAATTAAATAAATGGCAATTATTGTGAAAATCAGGTTTATCAATCCAACGACTATCGCTTGTAAAAACGAAGCATCTGTACTTCCTCCTGCCTGTTCAAATATGGTAGGCGCATAATAAAATATGGCGTTTATTCCTGTGATTTGCTGAAAAAAGGCCAAACCGAAAGCAATAATAACAATGGTTTTCATGCGTCTGCTAAAAAAGTCTGCATAGGTTCCTTTAGCTACCGCTTTATCCATTCCTCGCTTAATTTCACCAATAGTTTTATCAGCAAATTCTTCTCCTCCAATTTTAACTAATATTTTTTTCGCAGGTTTTACTTCATTTAATTTTTGAATCAACCATCTAGGACTTTTAGGTACTAGGAATAACCCAAGGAAGTAAATTACTGCTGGAATGGCTTCCACTCCCAACATCCATCTCCAACTTTCACCTTGAAGATCTTTTAAAAAATAATTAGAAAAATAAGCCACTGATATCCCTAAAACGATGTTGAATTGATTTAAAGAAACTAGGCTTCCACGCAATTTTGGTGGAGCAATTTCGGCGATATAAATAGGGGCAATTAAGATCGCACCTCCGATTCCTACACCTCCAATAATTCTAGCGATTACAAACGAAAGATATGTGGTTGCACTAGCGGACCATAGTGCAGATATGGTAAAAAGTAATGCCGTTACTAATAAGATTGACTTTCTTCCGAATTTATCACTTAATGGACCGGCAACAATGTTACCTCCCATTGCACCAAAAATCACACAACCAACAGAAAAACCAAGTTCCCAATCAGACATTTCAAAATAAGTCCTAATGCCATTAATGGCACCAGATATTACGGCACTGTCAAAACCAAGAAGGAATCCTCCCATGGCAACAATTAGACTTATGGTTATCGTATATAATTTATTCATAGCGTTTTAGTTTCGGTTTATTTATTGGTTTATGGATTGGTTTTATTTCAAAATAATACTTTGAATAGCATGGGGTGGAATGATGACTTTTGCCATTTTTTCGTTCATGCTGATGGTGTATGATATTTCTGAATCGCTTTGATTCATGGCGACAATTACTACGGTTCCATTTGTATTTACAAAAGCCGTTGACAATAATGAATTGGCACTTGAAACACTGCTCACTCGTTTCGCCCCTGGGCGTATAAATTTTGAAAAATGACCGATATAATAATAGGAATTTGTAAATGTTAACTCCCCCGTAATGGTATTACCATGTACTGGAGCAAAACATAAATTCCCGACATGATTTGGTCCGCCCGTTTGATCTAACAAAATATTCCAATCAGTCCAAGCGACGGTTCCATTATTAAAATCATTAATCATGGACCTACCATAACGCTCTGCTAATACCGGATCTTCAAGTCTATTGACATCATAACTTTCGTTACAACCTTCCGTAAAAATTAAGTTTTTAGTAGGAAATGCTTCTTGAACATTTCTTACATTGTCAAACATAGGCCTACCATCTTTCCAATCTTCATACCAATGAAAACCAGTTCCCCAAACATACTTTGCTGCTTCAGGATCGTTTAAAATAGTCTGTGCTCTTTGGAACATTAGATCACGGTTATGATCCCAAACAATGATTTTTTTATCACCAAGCCCTTCTCTTTCGAGCGTGGGTCCTAAGAAGTTTTTTAAAAAGTCTCGTTCTTCAGTTGCTGTATAAATACATGATTCCCATCGCTGTACAGCCATGGGTTCATTTTGTATGGTCAATCCCCAAATTGGAATTCCTTCTTTTTGATATGCTTTTATAAACGTTGCATAGTAATTTGCCCAAGGTTGGTAATACTGTTCCAGTAACTTGCCTCCCTTTAGCATATTATTATTTGATTTCATAAAAGCAGGTGGAGACCAAGGACTTGCGTACATGGTTAAACTCCCTCCGGCAGCTTTAATGGCTTCCTTTGTGAATGGAATTCTATATTTTTTATCATGAGCAATACTAAATGTAGCAAGATCTACATCTCCCTCCTCTATATACGTATAACTAGCACTTGAAAAATCGCAACTATGAATAATGGTTCTCCCTAAAGAGTAACCAATTCCTTTTTCTACCGAATAATAAGCCTCCATAAATTTGACTTGATTATCGGGATTCAATTTATAATAGGTTTCCGCGGCCGCATCTGTCAAAGCAGCACCTATTCCTAAAAATGATTGGTATGTTTTACTGGTATCAACTACAATATCTACAGACGTTTCTAGTGGTTGTGAAATTTCACCAAACACAAGTTCCCCTGTTATTTTTAATTTAAGACTGTCCTTAAGAGTTGTTGTATACACTCTATTTTCACCTTCAACTCCTAATAAATCCGGAATCGCAGACACTTTATGACTAGCAAGTTCATCTTTGCAACTGTTCAAAGAAATTGCCATTAGCACACAGCTCAACACAGTAATAACAAAATATTTAATGGACATAAATTAGTTAATTAATAGACTTTACAAATCTGAATTTCTAAATAAAATAGCGGAGAAGTTAAAGACCAACTACATAAGTCGACCTTTAATTCTCCGCATCACAATAATTATTGATACACTCTTACATAATCTATTTCCATAGACGCCGCAGTAAATCCTGCATCAATATCCCCTCCAAGGGTTCCTCCCATTGCAACATTCAATATTAAAAATTGATCTGCATCGAAAGGCCATGTACTTTCATCCTTTGTTTCTGGATTGTAGGTATAATACAATTCATCATCAATTAAAAAAGATATTTCGTTTTCTGACCAATTCATTGAATACACGTGAAACTCTGTAGTCTCATCTTCAATACTCGTACTCTTCATATTTACGGTAGCCCCGCTACTTGAAGTTGTATGAATAGCGGATTGCACAACACCTAAGTCGTTTCCTACATGTTCCATAATGTCAATTTCTCCACAATTAGGCCATCCAGCCGTTGAAAAATTAGCTCCTAACATCCAAATTGCTGGCCAAGTACCTCCACCATTTGGCAGTTTTGCTCTTACATCAATTCTTCCATAAGTAAACTCTCTTAATCCTGCTGTTTTAAGTCTTGTAGACGTGTATTCAGAACCACTGTAATTTTCTTTGATAGCGGTAATTTTTAACAGTCCATCTGCTACAGAAACATTCTCCGTTCTGTCTGTGTAATATTGCGCTTCGCCGTTACCCCAGCCACCATTTGTTCCTAAGTCATAGGTCCAGTTGGTTGGATCCGGTGCTCCATCAGTATCGAATTCATCTGACCAAAGTAAGGTTGTATAAGTAACATCTACTCCTTTTTCTTCTGGAGTCTCGGTTGTTAAAATCGCATACCATGCGTTTCCATCGGCACCAATAGTTCGTAAACTCATTTCGGTTTCTGATCGCATTAAAATACTGTAACTATGATCTCCTCCCACATAAAAACCGTGGTATCCATTATTTCCAAAAGACAATGTTTCTTGTCCATCTGGCGCTGTTAACTCCCAGGTATCTGAAAAACTTGGTAATGGATAATTTTCGAACTCACCTCCTGGATTTGCTTCCCATGCAATTCCAAAATCTGCTACCATAGAACCTTCTTGTCCAAAGGCAGTATCATTTGTAATGTGCGTATATGTTCCATCGATATTAAAAACCAATCGATCGTCATAACAACCAAGACCTTCTTTATCAAAAGCTGCTGCTGCCCACCAAATAGGTTCAAACCCATCCGTAGGTCCTACTCCTAAATGTCCTGCTGATTCCGCTTTAACTCTCCACGACTTCTCGCTTCCCCCAGTTAACATTTCTAATAAATCTGCTGGTGCTTCATAAAGTGCTAATACTTCAACTTCAATTGTTTTAGTAGCACTAACTCCTCCAACACCTATTGCTTCAACAGTTACCAAATACGTATGTACCCCGGTGGTGCTAAAATTAATAGAAGCTGTTCCTAAAGGCGCCATTTGTTCTTTACTATTGTAAAGGTATTTATAGGTAATTGTATTGTTTGAAGTAGCTGTGAAATTTACTTTTCCCGTACCATCCCCAAAAGGATTGGCATCGTCGGCTCCTACAATCTCATAATTAATAGCTAATCCAGATGGAGCCACAATGTCTCCAAACTCGTATTCCGTTTTTTCACAGGCGGTGATAATCAGCACCATTGCAAACAAAAGACCTATGATATAATTAATTTTATTCATTTGTTTCTTTTTATGTTATTTATCTGTTATAATAAGCATCCGAATCTATTCTTTCCTTGAAAATCTTCCATTCGAATGCTCAAAAACAACACATTCTATTTTTTAATCGTTTATGCAACATTTTCTAAATACACTAGTATTTGCGAATCGTCGCATCAACATTTTATTTTTTAGTTACTTCCAAAAGTGATATTATCGAAATAGACAACATTGTCTTGTGATCTAACTCCAAAATCAGGGAACACCACAATTTGATCAATATTTGTAGATCCATCGAGTCCATTTCCAATACGACTGGTAAAATCAAATGTTAATTCTTCCCATTCGTTTACTTTCGTGTTTGCTACTTTTATCTCTTCTTGTGCTCCTCCTGTAGGGTTTACTAGTTTAATTCCTACGTCGCTAATAACAGTTTTATAAACCATTATTTTAATAATCGCATTTGAGGAAGAAAGATCCCATGTAATTCCCATTTCGCCGTGTGCAACTTCAGTTCCAACCCACGCCTGTCCAGCTTGTAAAGCTGTAATTTTAGCTACATTTGAAGAGGTATTTATTCCTGATTCACTTGGATTAGCCACAAATTCTAAAGCTGGATTTGAATCATTTTCAAATACATTCCAAGCCCAATTTCCACCAAAGCCTGTACTTTCAAAATCAATAGGAAGGGTTAGATTATAAGCATCAGTGCTTCCACCGCCACCTGATCCACCACCAGATCCAGATCCACCACCTTCTTTAACGGCAACAGTAACATCATCGAAATAGAAATTTTCACCATTCCCTGCAACTCCAAAATCAGGGAAAAGAATAACATTCCCATAAGAAATAGAAGTACTAAAAGAACCAGCAGATGTCATATCAAAAGACAATTCTTCCCAAGCATTCGCTACGGTAGTACTTACTTGTACTTCCGCAAAAACAGTTGGATTACTATTTCCATCTTTTGGAGAATTTAAGTCTTCCATTTTCAATAAAATAGCAGTTCCCACTCTTGGCGACCATACTTTTACTTTAATAGTAGTACCTCCAGAGAAATCTATAATCCCATCCAAAGGAGTACTTGCTCCAGCCCAAGTTTGAGCTCCAATTAGTTTTTGAATTTCAACAACTTGAGCACTTGTGTTTATACCAGAAGCATCTGGGTTTGCAATAACACTCGCTGGAATTGCAGTATAATCAGCTGCACCAAAACCGGTCCATTCATACACAGTACTTCCTGGTTCAAAATCCATTACATCACCTGTAGGAGGAGGCGTTGAACCACCATTAACTTGTACTATATCATCAAAATAATAGGTAGCATCATCACAAGAATTATTTCTATCAAAGTATACGATGATACTTTTAAACGTTTTATCACTATGTGCAGAAAAATCGAATGTTAACTCTTCCCATTCTCCTACTTTTGTCATTGTTTGAACAACCTCAGCAGAAGGATCTGCATTTGGATAAGGCTCATATTCTAAACGAAGGGTTACTTCTGTTGCATGATCCTTTGCAAAAACTTTCATCTTAAACACTCTGTCTTGAGATGCTGTTAAATCAATAGCATTGCTAAGTCCTTTCCCAACTCCTGACCAAGTTTCACATCCTGCTGTTTTCACATAACTTTGAACATTACAACTAGGGTTTAACTCATCTACAAGAGGATTATCAACGATATCAGCAGCAATATTACCAAATGCTTCAAATGCATGTGCTTCATCATTCGTTTTAAAAGTCCAGTTAATATTCCCCATTATTGGATCTATATTTTCCTCCATTTCTGAAGTACAATTAGAAGGTGTTTTATAGAAATAAACATTATCAATAAAAACAGTTCCTTCCGCCCATGGCTCACCAACAAATTTTAATTGGAAAATTTGATCTACACTAAGTCCTTGTTCTAAATATTCAGCCATTGGAATATCAATACTTGTCCATTGATCAATAGTCAAGTCTTTCATCACTGGTTTTTCAGTAGAATCACCATCTACTCCATTGATTAGAGATGTTTCAATTTGAGGTAAATCAGCGGTCCATATATCCATGTGTAAAAATTCCATTCCAGAAACATCAACTGTTTCACCAACAGCAACACCTTGGTAACTTAACTTGATATAATTCAACATTTCATCACCGTCCAATTCAAACATTGCCCAGCTACTTCCTTGACCACCTTGACCCCAATCTGGGAAATAATCAGTTCCTTCAATACTAGCATACGCATCACTAAAAATAGAAATTACATCTTCTACCTTTCTACTTGGCGGTGTAGGAGCAGCTTCAATTGGTTGTACAATTGCAATCGCCTCAAACTCCACTGTATATTCAGTAGTTTCGATAGCTGCACCTTTGGCAACTACGCGAATGGTGTACATTCCTGGTGCTTCATATACAAAAGAAACCATGTCTCCAATGTTACCCGAAACAGGTTCTTCGTTTCCTTCTTCACCAAAATAAACATCAAACATCGTTGCGAAATCCGCAGTAGCTGTAACGTTCACTTTCTTTGAAACGGCTTCATCATTGGTTATTTCAACCACTAAATTTTCCGGAGCGTTAAAAGAAACAAGTAAAGGAACAGTGATTTCAGTAGTTAATCCTGTAATCCCTTTAGCAATCACTTTTACATCATAGTTTCCTTCTGCATACGTATGTGCTACATTGTCTCCTTGTAAAATAGTGACAGCGCTCGGTGTTTCATCTCCAAATGTTAAACTATAAGAAATAGCTCCTTCACTGTTAGGTGTGATGGTAACGAGACCGGTATTATCTTGTGTGATATTAAATAATGTTGTTACGTTTGTAGGAGCAACCACAGTTTCTACGAAACTATCATCTCCAAACTCTTCTTCCGTACAGCTCCACACCGCCGAAATAAGAATTATAATACTTAAAAAATATTTTAATGTTTTCATTTTTTTTATATTTTAACTATTAGTACCCTTGGTTTTGTGTCAAATTTGAAATATCAACTTCCTGTTGAGGAATAGGAAATAATTCATGTTTTCCTGTTACAAATCCATCTATAGTAGCTGCAGCTTCACCTGTTCTTACCAAATCGAAAAAGCGATGCCCTTCCATAGACAATTCAAAATTTCTTTCTTTCCAAATAGCACGAGTTAACGCATCACCTGTACTTGAAATATTGTGATCACTATCACCGAAAGCACGTGCTCTCACCTGGTTTAAATAATCGATTGCTTTACTTTCACTAACGCCTCCACGGTTATTAGCTTCCGCTGCCATTAATAAGACATCTGCATATCGAATAGCTCTGTAGTTTGTCAAATAATTCAATTCTGTTTGCGCACCACTTTCACCAGCTCTAGGCATGTATTTATTATTAAAGTATCCCGTATGCTTATATCCTTCCGAATAGGTAGCTCCTGTTTCATTTGCAAAAGCAACAATATCCAATAACGAAGAATTTCTACGTGAATCTCCATCTTCAAAAGAGGCAAACAATTCAGCAGAAGGAATATTAAAACTCCATCCAGAAGCATACGTAGGTCCATCAAAAGCTCTTGGTCCATTGTGAATCACTCCAAAATTCCCTTCAGTTCCTTGTGGTGTAAAACCCCAATCCCACCAGTTGGAAGTATTAGAATGTTGTACTTCAAAAACTGATTCTGATCCATTTTCCCCAGAGCGTACAAATTGACCACCGTAGTTAGGTACCAATTGAAATGCACCGATTACATTTTCCAAAACACTTGCAGATTCTGTAAATTTATCTTGGTACAAATACACTTTCCCTAGCAATGCTTGGGCTGCATATTTTGTAACTCTTCCTTTTTGTAATTGACTTGTAGGTAAGGCGTCAATGGCATCTAAAAGGTCTTTTTCTATTTGAGCGTACACAAGTCCTTTTTCTGTTCTTTGTAAAGTTCCAGAGTCGGTAGCATCCAACCTAGCGTCGGTAAATAATGGTACATCACCAAAAAACTTTACCAATTCGAAATAATAGTACGCTCTTAAAAAGTAAGCTTCACCATACAATGCCGCTTTCCCTTCAAATTCTAATTTCTCTCTATTTTGATCCAAATAATTGACACGGTTAACACCTTCATAGCACCATTGCCAAATCGATGTTAGATTATCATTGTTTGAATTATGAGTCATGTTATCTATTTGCTGTAAACCAATAACATCGGTTGCACTTTCTCCTCCACTAAAGGAATTATCAGAAGCAATATCTCCAATTAATATATTCAAATACATCCATTGTAACGGATCATAGGCACCTACGACAGCTGCTTGGTAATCGTTTTCGGAATGAAAGTATACATCCGAAACAATTTGGTAATCATCTTCTGGATTGTAATCTACATAATCGGTACAAGACTGTGATAACATACACACAGCACTTACTATTGTTATATACTTAAAAAATTTCATGTTTGTTTTTTTTAAAATTTAACATTTAACCCTACTGACCATACTCTTGGTTGTGGATAAGACCCTCTATCAATTCCTGTGTCTAATACTCCTGAAGAAATTTCAGGATCGTAACCAGAATATTCAGTAAAAGTGAAGGCGTTTTTAATTTGTCCATAAATTCGAACGTGACTAAACCCTGACTTTTTATATACTTCTTCGGGTAATGTATATCCTAGTTGGATGTTTTTAATTTTCACGAAACTCCCGTCTTCAACATAGCGATCAGAAGCACGTCTATTATTATTAGAATCTACAAATGTTACTCTTGGTTCACTGTTACTTGTTCCAGCTCCTGTCCATCTGTCTAAACTACTTGCAAAACGATTTGTATAATTTAGATTACGCTCATAAGCTCTGTAAATATCACCTCCTATAGAAGCATAAGTAAACACATTAAAATCAAAGTTTTTATAATCTAAAGACAGGTTCCATCCAATAGTAAAATCAGCAAATGGATCTCCTATTTTTGTACGGTCACTATCATTAATTACACCATCTTCGTTTACATCTGCATATCTGATATCTCCTGGTTGTGCACCATCTTGTGTTGCATGAGCATCGATTTCTGCTTGATTTTGGAATATTCCATTTGTTTCATATCCATAGAAATAGCCTGGAGAGAAACCTTCTTCGAATCGTGTAATAGGAGTATAAGGAATTCCATAACCAGCACCCCAAATAAATTTATTTCCGTTGTTAATCGCTTCTACATTATTGGTGGTAGTTGTAAAATTAACCGATGAGTTTAAGTTCAAACCGTTCTCAAAAGAGTTTCTAAACCCTAAAGAAACATCAAAACCTGCACTACGTGTTTTACCAATGTTAGATGCTGGATATTCTGGAGTTCCTAAGTATAAAGACAACGTAGGATTGAACAATAAATCGTCCACTGTTTTTACAAAATAGTCGGCTGTTAGAGACAACTTACTATCAAAAAATCGGGTATCAAATCCAACATTATATTGAATTTGATTTTCCCACGTTACGTCATCATTAGGAATGGACTGTAATGTAGATCCACTGATAATATTCCCATCAAAAGAATATTTTGGGAACGTAGAAATTCTTGAAAATTGAGGGCTGATGTTATCATTCCCTACAGATCCATAACTACCTCTTAGTTTGAATAGGTTCACTAGTTTAGAATCGAAAAATTCTTCGTTAGAAACTACCCAACCTAAAGAAGCAGAGGGGAAAATTGCAAATTTGTTGTTTTTACCAAAACTTGTAGAACCGTCTAAACGGCCTGTAAATGACAGTAAATATTTCTCTTGAAAATCGTAGTTAATTCTTGTAAAATAAGAAACGTTTCTATTTTCAAATTGCCAAGACCCTGACGTTTGAGATGCGGCATCACCTGTAGCAGCACTTACATCAGCATAGGTCCAAGAATTGAATGGGATATCTTCCGCATTGGCAGTAATGCTACTCGCACTATTTTTACCAATAGAAAATCCAAGAACGGTTTCAAAATTATGATCTTCTTGAATTTTAAAATTGTAATTCGCATACAATTCGTAGGTATAATTGAAGTAATTTGTTTTAGTCTCAGAAATTCTATTGTGTGTAGAAGTCTCTTCGCCTGTTTCCTCATCTATAGTAATTATAGGTGATAAATCTGCATGTGCGTTTGTACTATTATGTCCCACTCCGTAATACTGTAAAGGAGTAAAGTTTTTACCGTACACATCTGCATAGGTATACCCAAATCTAGAGGTTACTTTTAAGTTTTCCAACACATCGTACTGCAACTCTAATTTACCTGATAATTTATTAGTATTCCCTTCATTGAAAGTGTTATCAATCAACGCTAAAGGGTTTTTAATTTCTTGGGTAATGGTATTACTAACACCAAAATTTCCTTCACTATCGTATGCGACTACGGTAGGATCAAAATTCAATGCATTAGACAATACACTTCCAATATTATTTTCCGATAAGGTTTTTGATTTAATATTAGAATATCCTGTATTCACAATAAAAGTTAATTTATCGGTAAGGTTTGTATTAAAGTTAGCCGTAAAATTTACTCTATTAAAATACGATTTGTCACCTCCACCTACAACACCGTCTTGGCCTAAATACCCCGCAGATAAATAATAAGAAGTAGTTTCGCTACCCCCAGAAGCGGTGATGTTATTACTAATAATAGGCGCATCGTGAATTACTTGTTTTTGCCAATCCGTCCCTTTTCCGAAACTTGCAATATTTGGGAAGATGATTCCTTCTCCAGCATTAGCACTCGCTTCGTTTAAAATACCTGCATATTCGCTCGCATTTAAAACATCGATGGTGTTCGTTACTTCTTGTACCCCATAAGAAGAATCAAAACTAAAGACCGTTTTTGTGTTTTTCTTACCAGATTTTGTTTTAACAACGATTACTCCATTTCCTCCTTTTACACCATAAATTGCAGATAGGGCGGCATCTTTTAAAACATTTATAGATTGGATATCTGCTGGATTTAATGCATTTAAATCATCCAATGTTTGAGATACTCCGTCTATAACTACTAATGGGTCCGTTCCTGTATAAGAAGGAATCCCTCTAATAAGCACGGTAGGTTTTGCTCCAGGAGATCCACTTCCGATAACATTAACCCCTGCAGCTTGCCCTTGTAATGCTTCTTCAGCACGCACTGGTTTAAGATTTTCGATAGATTTTTTTCCTATAGAAGAAACTGAACCAGAAATTTTACTGACTTTCTGAGTTCCATACCCTACAACAATAACTTCATCTAAGCTTTCTGTGTCCTCTTTTAAGACAACTTTTAAAAAATTTGAATTATTAATAATAACTTCCTTTTTTACAAAACCAACATAAGAGAAGAGCAATACGTCTCCCTTATTTATATTAGATAATGTAAAGTTCCCGTCAAAATCTGTTGACGCACCATTTGCTGATTTTTTTACAACTATCGATACTCCCGGCAATGGTATTCCAGTAGCATCGGATACAGTTCCTTTTATTTCCATAGTTTGCGCGGAAGCTATAACGCTTGCGAAAACCATAAAAATTGATAAAATGAGTGACTTCATATATTGAATTAATTAAGTTTTTATAAAAGTATATTTTTAATCGGCTGAACCACAAAAACACACCTATACAAAAAACATACAACACAACACACACATACTCTAAAGCACTAATAATCCTATGTTTCACTAAGAAAAACAATGTATTAAGATATAACATACACCTCAAAAATGGGCATAAAAAAACCTCAACTACTACCTTGTAGTTAAGGTAATGTTGAGGTGTTTTAACAGTTTAAACAGTAAATTATATCCTTTAAATAGTCAAAATATAGTCAACCAAGCTTTTTTCGTGGTCTAAGTTCATTTTTTTACGCAATCTGTATCTTTTTATTTCGACACTTCTCACGGAAATATTAATCAAAGGAGCTATTTCTTTAGAAGAGAGGTTGAGTCTTAAATAGGCACAAAAACGCAAATCATTTGGAGTAAGGTCTGGATGTAGCTTTTTTATTTTCCTCAAGAAATCTTTATCCGCATTATTAAAGGCTTCCTCTAAAAACTCCCAGTCCTTTTTATTATTCAAATTTTTATCAATGGTTTTAATCACTTGCTTATTGATTACCCCTGCATTTTCCACTTGCAACAACTCCTTCTTTATTTTTCCTAAAATTTCATTCTTTTTAATAATACTCATCGTAGAAATAGTTAATTCTCTATTCTTACTTTCAATTTCTTGATTCAATTGTTTATTTTTTAGATGCATCAACTGCTGTTCCGACTCCAAACGAGACATAGAGAGTTCCCGCTGTTTTTTCTCTAGTAATTTTAATTGCTGCTTTTTATAGTAACGCTTATTTGCAATATGAACTATATACATAAGCATTAGCAATAAAACAATGTATACGCTAAGCATTGCATTGGACAACATAAAAGGCCGTTGAATCGTGAACTGATAGGAAGCCGTACTCTTAGAAATTTGATTTCCTATTTTTGCTTTTACTGTAAACGTATAATCTCCATAAGGCAGGTTTTTAAATGAAACGGATGAATTACTAGACCATGTACTCCAAGTATCGTATAATCCTTTTAACTGATATTGATAATTTACTTCTGTAAATTTATCATACTCTGGGACGGCATATGTAAAATACAAGTTATCTTCTTCTTTTTCAAAATCGCCATTACTCTCTAAAGACACAGCTGTTTTGATACCATCTAAAATACTCTTGTCTATGGAATTTATACGCACTTTATACGCCCTTGTTTCCAGTTTTTTTAAATCTACAATCACATAACCACTTGCCGTCCCAAACAAAAACGATTCGTCATTTAAAAAAGACAAGCTCTCATAACCAGCAACGTCTTTTCTAACTAATGCAGGAATGGGAACTTTGTGTAACTTCAAGGTATTATTCATCTTACCCAAGGCATAATATAAAATATTGTTTTCAGTAAAACCCCAGAGCGTATTAGTGCTTGGTTCCTCAATTAGTTTCCCTGAAAAATAGGCATCATTTTCCAATGTCTTTTCACTTAAAATAGTATCCTTTAAAAAGGCCTGTTCCTTTTTATCATATTTATAAACACCTTGTTTTGCCGAAAACCATAAACTATTTGCATAACTAGCTAAGCCAGACTTTAAGGACCTTGGAGCGCTGGTTACAGAATCGTATTGCAAAACTTTCGTATAGTCATCATTTAAATCTAATTTAAAGACTCCTTTATACTCATGATTTACGAATAACTGAAAATCACTAGTAAACTCTACACTTTTACTAGAAATATTAAACCCTTCTATTTTATTCCTAAATTTCCATACACCACTTTTCTTTTCAAGTATATTCAAGCCATTGTAATTCCCTTGCAACAGTAAGTTTTTCTTATTTGCAATTGATTTTATAGTCCATGTCCCATGCACATCAGACACCGATGTTGCCATGTCTTTATCAACCACAAAAGTCCCCACATCATGCCCCATAAAAAGCGTACCATCATGTGCTTGTAAAGTCCAAACTTGACCATTGGTTCCTTCTATAAATTGAAACTCATCTTGAGTATATATTTTTTTATAAAACAAGCCTTGATTAGTCCCTAGATAAAGATTCCCATCAAAAATAACAGAAGAATACACGGTCCCCATCTCACCTTTAGGATCATTATATACCCGAAATGGCGAATTAAAATTAACCACACTAATACCACTATCTAAGCCCAACCATAAATTACGATCTTTGTCCTCAAACATTGATAACACTGTATTATTATGTAGTCCTTTTTCCTGATTAATATGCCTTAATAAGACTCCTTCATCAGAAATTTGATACACCCCGTTGGAAATGGTCCCAAGTACAATGCTTCCATCCTTCAACATAACACTACTATAAACACTAATAGAATTCATGATTTCATTTGCCGAAACATCCCATTTCTTAAGACTATCATTTTTTAAATGATAAAAACCATTCAGTTGGGTTTGAAAGAGCGTTTTATCACCATTAACAAAAACATTTACCAATAAGTTATTCTTAAAAATCGGATCTTTAGAAACCAATACTGACTTGCCGTTTTCAATTTTATAAACCCCATCATTCATTTTTTGAAAATAAATACTCTCCGCTACCTTAAACACTTTAACCAACCTTGTTTCAGCGTCTATAATATCAAATGTTTTATCCAGAGTATGATAAATATAAATTCTATTTAAGGATTGAAATAATATCCAATCATCTATTTTTAAGATATTCCAAAACTGTTCATCCTCTACCATTTCCCCTTGAAATGTCTTACTTAAAGAATGGTAATTTAAGAGTCCAAACTCATCTGCTTCCCAATAACCAAACTCCATATAACAACCGGTATAGACACGATCATCTATCACATTTACAGAACGAATAATTGTTTTATTAGGTGATGGATACAATGACCATTTAGCGCCATTAAAGGCTAACAAACCACTATTATTTGCCACATAAACAACTTGGTCCTCAGATTGAGAAATGGCCCAATTCTGATTTTCAGCACCATAAAATTTAGGAGAATAGTTGGCTATAGGAGGAAGCTCTTGCGCCTTTAAAACACCGGAAAACAAGAGGATTAGAAAAAATAGTTTTTTCATCGGTTTATAGTATGTTATTTCTAATAGCCAAAGCAGCTATTAAGTTGTATTACTTTTTGGGATAATGATATACGAAATACAATATTACTATTTTTATTACAATATAGAGAATAGGAAAATAGATATCAGCTGTCCAAACTTACAATTATGACTAAAATAATTAAGCACAATTAATGAAATTCATTTTTAAATCCCCCCTTTTCGTCAAGAGTTTGTATAGAAACAGGCGCTAATGAACACTATTTGTAACCTCTTAATATATAGACATCTATTGCTTTATTGATATCATCCCGCTATTTTCCCATAAATTACAAAACCCCTTCTTTGATGTCAATTTATTTTCTCGCAACAAACAACAAACTCAAAAAAAACTACCCAAAACACTTGTTACCAACAAACTACCTTAATAAGTTTTTAAAAAAAATGTCTTCATATAATAAAAATTCAATACATGTATAGTACTTAAAAATAAAAATTACCCCTTAAAAAACCACTTAAAATCACCTTAGAAATATTTACGGTTTTACCGTAGTCTTCATTCTAGCATTCCTTTTAATTTTATGCCTAGCTAATCACTTTACAAATACATTGAATTTTTCTACTAGAAAATATAATTACCTAATCGTAGATTCACAGCTAGATGATGTCAAAGAGCTCCAAAAGCAATTTGAAAATTATCCGGACTATCACTGCGTGGGAATTGCTAGAAATAAAGACGAAGCGGTAAATTTAATTCTAGATCAACATCCACATATCGTATTTCTAAACACAGAGATAGGAGAAGGCATGAGGAAAGACTGTTCTTTTAGTATTATTCATGAGCTCCGACAATTTACGGATACACTTCCACAATTTATCGCACTCAGCAGCTCTAAAGATCATACTTATCAAGCCATAAAAAATGGAGTATTCGATTATCTTTTAAAACCTTTAAACTACTACGATTTAAAGAAATGCTTGTTAAAATTTGAAAAAAGTCAACCTCAAACAGCCTCCATCTGTTTAAAATCATATACGGAATATAGATTTCTGCCTATAGAAGATGTATTGTATTTAAAAGCAGATAATAATACTACTGATTTTTTCCTAAAAGATGGCTCTATGGTCACCGCCTACAGTAGTCTAAAAAATTTCGAAATAGAACTCCCCAATATCTTTGTGAGAATTCATAAAAGCTATATTGTGAATGTACATTATATCACCAAAATTCATTTTAGTAAATTCCAATGTACTATTAAATTCTCCAATAAAATTATCCCTTTCTCCAAAGGTCTTAAATCTAGAATGATTGCAATTAGAGACTTCTTGAGTACGGCTCCAACAGAAAATATGGGCATAAGTCTTACCTAAAAAACACCATTCACCCTTCGATTTGGCGAGTAGACTACTAGCATTACCCCACTTACAATTACCTTCCCAAAAACCAATAAAATTATCCCTCTCCCCAAATATCTTAAATCTAGAATAACTGTAATTAGAGACCTCTCGAGTACAGCTCCAACAGAAAATATGGGCATAAGTCTCGCCTAAAAAACACCACTCACCCTTCGATTTGGCGAGTAGCCTACTAGCATTACCCCACTTACAATTACCCTCCAAAAAACCAATAAAATCTTAGTAAACCTAACTAATTTTGCCCCGTACAAAACGATTAATTAATCTTTCGATCGAAAACTGAAGCTTCAAAAAAAGTGTAGAAAAAACGGTAACTCCAGTTAGGGAAAACTAGTTACGCTTCTTTCTATTTGAATCAATGACTTCCCACATTGATTGTTTCGCGCCGTCTTAATGTAAAAAACTACAACTCATAAAATAATTGAGCAGGACGGCTTTTGTCAAATTTTAAACCAATACAATGAAAAAGTCCATACAATTTATTGCCGCTATACTATTACTAAGCACTATACTTACATCCTGTTCCAATACCGATACAGACGAAGAACTACAATTATTTCAAGAACAAGAATTATTTGCCGATGACACTGGAGGTGATGAACCACCACCTTTACCACTGCCAACTCCTCCTCCAGGTGAAGAGACAGTAAATTAAAACCAAAAGCCCCTTAACTGAACGATTAAGGGGTTTTTTTTATAGAAACTTTGGCTACGCTAATTCAATTCATATTATTTGTATTATTTTGCATCCAAACAATTATTTTAATGCGTATTCAAAAGTTTCTTTTAGTCTTATTTATGATCACCATTGGATGTGGGAAAAAATCAACTATCAACACTCATAAAACTACTAAATATAAAACAATTGACAGCCTATTCAATATTTTAAGAAACAACTCCTCTAGTAATTTATTAAAAATCAACAGTATCTCCAAACTAAAGGTACGCATTGATAAGATTGAAAATGATTCCATAAAACTACCTTTTCTTGTTAAATTATCATATTTCAAACTACTTAATAGAGACTTTCAACAATTCAGGCAATTGAATGAGGAAATTTTAAAAATTGATTCAAAAAAGCCCCTCAATTTAAATACGGCATTAGCCTATGAATATTTAGGTAATTATTCACAGCAGAAATATAAGTCAGACAGTGCTTTCTATTTTTTTAACAAAGCCAGTAATGTTTATAAAGAACTAGAAAACACCCCCTATGAAGGAAAAATGCTATTGAGCATGGCAGCAATTCAGACGAGAATGAAAGATTTTACGGGGAGTGAAATAAATTCAATAAAGGCCATTCAGAAGTTAAGAAATTCTAAACAGCAATACAATTTATATTTTGCTCACAATAATTTAGGGGTGGTTTATAAGAATTTAAACAGGTTTGATTTAGCAATTAAACACCTTAAAAAAGCCGTTAATTATTCAAACAAAAAGGAGCCATATTCAGAAGCAACGTTATCAAATACCATAGGCGGTATTTATGTCAAAAAAAACGATCACTTAGAAGCATTAAAATATTACAAAAAAGGACTAGCTACTAAAGGATTACAGGATTCTCATCCAAATACATATGCCATGTTATTAAACAACTTTGCTCATTCAAAATTTAAATTAGGTCAGTATTCAGAATTGCCCGATCTATATTATAAATCACTTCAAATAAGAGATAGTTTACAAATGCTTGATGGTATTGTTGAAGGAAATCTGAAGTTAGCGGATTATTTCCTCACGCTAACTGACACTTTAAAAGCTAAAGAGCATTGTTTAAAAGCTAACAACAAATCAAAAGAATTTAATTATAGTGACGGCCTACTAGATTCTTACCTTTTCTTATCTAAAATTGAACCTGGTGTAAAAGGTCAAAAGTATCTAGAACAATACATTAAAATTTCGGACAGTCTCCATCAACACGAACGTAAAACCAGGGAAAAATTTACAAGAATAGCCTATGACACCGACGAAATAATCGTAGAAAAAGAAGCAGAAACAAAACAAAAATGGCAAGTAATCCTGTTATCAGGAGTTGGAGCAAGTTTTAGTCTACTATTCTTTATCTATAGGAGGCAGCGATCTAGAAATAAAGAATTGGAATATATTCAAGAACAAGATAAGGCAAATGTAGAGATCTACAATTTAATGTTATCTCAGCAAACCATGTTTAATAAAGGTAGTACAGAAGAAAAAAACAGAATTTCTAAAGAACTCCATGATGACATTTTAGGGAGAATTTTTGGAACCCGATTAAGTTTAGATGCTCTTAACGAAAGCAGCGAAGAAGACGCTATTGCAGACCGAGAAAAGAGTATTGAAGATTTACAATTAATAGAAGAAGATATCCGAAAGATATCCCATAATCTATACGCTAGTCAATTCAGTGAAAACATGAGTTTTGAAGCGCTCGTCCAGCAACTACTGGAAAAACAAAGCAACATCAGCACCGCTGAATTTCACTTAAGTTTTAACAAAAACTTACAGTTGGAAAATGTATCCAATACCATTAAAATTAATTGTTATCGAATTTTACAGGAATCCATTCAAAACATCAATAAATACTCAAAAGCGACGTTGGTTAATATCAATTTTTCAGAGGAGCATGGAACCATCGTTTTTAGTATCGAGGACAATGGCATTGGATTTAACCTAAAAAACACGAAAAAAGGGATCGGGATAAAGAATATCAAATCTAGAGTAAAAGATTTAAAAGGACAGGTCGAGTTTATTTCAAAACCTAAACACGGGACTAGTATCCATATTAAAATACCCATTTTAAATGAATCAAAGTAGTACTATGGAACACACCTTAAACATATTAATGATTGATGATCATCCTACAATTATTGAAGGATATAAAAAGATTTTATCATATCATAAAAATTTAGATCTACAGATTCTCATTGCAAAAGATTGCGATGAAGCAATTGACCAGATAAACAGAGCTAAATTAACTACTGGATTTGACATGTTTTTTGTGGACATTCAGATACCAGCATCCAAGGACGGAAGATTTACATCAGGGGAAGATTTAGCCATTTATGCTAAAGAAAAATTCCCAAATGCAAAAATTGTAATCTTAACTATGATTGATAGTGTAGATCGCTTGCACAACATCATAAACACAGTCCCACACGACTGTATCTTGATTAAAAGTGATACCACTGCAAAAGTACTTAGACTTGCATTTGAAGCTGTTTTAAATGACAAAGAATACTATAGTCAAACGGTAAAACAACTTAAAAACAAGATCATTAAAAACAATTATGTTTTAGATGAAATTGACATGAAAATTTTGCACCACCTCTCAAAAGGAGTCAAAACTAAAAACCTAACGCATCATATTGATCTGTCATTAAGCGCCATAGAAAAGCGAAAAAAGAACATTAAACTCGTATTTGATGTTGATGGAGATAGTGAGCTATTATTACTTGAAGCAAAAAATAGAGGGTTTATTTAATTCGTTTTTTTTCGCATGCATTTTTATTTGGAATTTATATAAAGTTATACTCTTCATTCAATATAAAAAGAGTAGAATCCTATTCAAACAATATGTGTTTGCTGAAACGAAACTCTCTTTAACTACTCACTATTATTCTAAGTAACACCGAGATAAGGGAAGGATACACGTCCTATTATAAAAAAATGCTAAATAAGGTAAAACAATGTGTTTCTAAGGTAGAAAAACAGTAATTTTATACAGTGAATTTATGATATGCAAAGCATATTCCATAAAAAGAAACCGCTATAATTAAACAGCATAACAACCTACTTATGAACAAACTAAAAAAGAATCCTTTATCAAAATTAATAGGCACATGGAAAGGGAACACTGGAATAGACCTCGCCCCTAAACCTACTGAAGACGAAAACAATCCTTATTATGAAGTATTGACAATTAAACCCGTTGATATTGCCATAGAAAATGCCGAAGAACAAGAGTTAACAGCTGTTGAGTACCATCAACTTGTGAGAGAAAAATCAAATGACAAAGTTTCACATAGCGAAACAGGGCACTGGATTTGGGATAAAGACAACAATATGATTATGAACGGGTTTTCAATTCCTAGAGGAGTCTGCGTATTAGCATCTGGAGATTTTACGGAGACAGATAATCAAGTAACTTTAAGTGTATTCGCTGATGAAAATAATTCCGACGGAGGGATTGTACAATCCGCGTTTATGCAAAAAAAAGCAACCACCAAATCTTTTAAAAGAACTTTTAAAATCAACGGAAATACCTTGAGTTATACACAGGAAACAGTGGTAGATATTTACGGTAAAGTTTTTAGTCATATCGATGAAAATGTATTGACAAAGGAATAATAGTAGAAAAACACCATCATATAAAATACACAAGCCCCTTGAAAATTTTGGTTTTAAAGGGGCTTGTTTGTTTTGACAATCTGTTCCTTGAAAATTACATACTGTGAAATTCAATCAAATTAGCCTCATAATATTGGTTGCCAAGTTTTGACAACAAATTTCGAATTATATTACTATCACCTTCAACAGCAATAGCTGAATACCCCGTATTATTCAGTTTTCCCAACCTCAAATCTATAATATTAACATGTTTTGATGTCAGAGCAGATAGTAAAATCAATAACACTCCTGGCGTATTGTTGTGCTTTGTGATTATTACTTTTTCACTCAATGCCAAATTTAATTTTACACCATCCATCTCCAATAAATAAATACCTTTTCTGTAATAATTAGGCAATTGGGCATTTTCTTTATAGGTAAATTTATGAAACACTCCTGTATCGGTACCATTTATAAAATCAATGGCGCTTTGTATATTCTCTTTATCACCTTCAATGGATAAAAATGCCACAGCAGTACCGTCATTGTTTGACTTTAAGCGAGCTGTTTCAACATTTATTCCTTCAGAAGCTAAGGTGTTAAAAAGAGAAGAAATCACACCGGGACGGTCTACATGTTCCGTAAATAATCCATTCATACTTTTATTGGTTGCCATTGGGATTTCATCTGTTACTGTTATAGATTTACCCCATTTTCGAATTCGAATTGCATTATAATCCCCCATTCCTGTAGAGTTCTTATAGATATCCACAAATTCTAAAAAAGAGCCTCCAAAAGAAAAGTCAGGAATTATTTTTCTTTGGGTATCATCCAGTCTTTGATTCAATAATTCAATACCTTTATTTAAAACAGTATATTTTACTTTTAAATCATGGTCATCATAGATAGTACGGTTTTCTGGAATTAACTTGGAATAACTTACATAGCTTTCGTATCCGGCTTCATGAATATATTCAAGACTTTCCTTAAAATTTACCCCATAGTACTTTGAATGATGAGTATCCGTACCCACACAAACTGGAATTTGAAGTTCGTTTGCTCTTCTCAAAATACTTTGAACCGGATAAACACCAACCCCTTTAAATTTACCCGCCATGTTTACATCTAACGAAAGGTTGCGGTCGGCAATTAATTCCAATAAGGTTCTGAATTTATTTGCTAAAGGATGTGAACTTGATTCAAAATTAACCAATGACTCCGGCATTTCAACATTCAGTTTTGGTAAATCTATATGCCCCACAATTTGAATCAGGTCGCCAAAACATTCGATCATTTGAATGGTTTCATTAAAATAACCATCCCAATAAGCTTCCAAACTCCCCCTTATTTTTAACAATTCAAGGGCTTCTTCTTTTGATCCGTCATAAGGTAAACCTTCAGGCGCAAAATGCACTGAACCAATAACATAATCCGCATCTTCTGCCTGAAATATTTTTGAACGACTCCATTGCAAGCCAAGATCCGCCCCCATCCATTCCAGTTCAACACCGTATTTAATATTTATTTTCCCCTCGTATTTTTCTCGAAGTTTTGCAATACGTTTTGGGTAATTTAAATAAGATCTATTTCCTCGAATAAACTTTACATTCGTGTTTTTCTCTGCGATGTATCTAAAATTAGTTAATCGGGGCGAGTGAATAATAAAAGTAATACTCGGATGATTGGCAGCTATTGCTTTATCAACAATATCTTCCAATCTATCAATCCCATGTTTAACACGATCTTGTTCAGTTCCAGCATGAATACCATGTGTTTCCCATATAAATTCATTCAATTTCTTCATCTATTCATTGCTTTTAATTAAACATTCAAGTTGCAAGTTTAACTATTTCGAAAGAAAAGCGAACTATAATTGTATGATTTTTAATATACAAATTTTATAATTTGAAAATTTTCTAGGGGCTTGTAGTGGGTAAATTAATACAATTCTACACGATACTATCGTATTTATAACATTTATCTAATTACATTTATTAGCAATACCATAAACGTTCTTCATTCGCTGTAATTTTCCTGTTTCAGGGTTGTGGAATAAAAAATGGACATAACAACGTTCCTAAATATCTCCGTTGGCATTATATGTTAGGTGTATAAAAATTCTTTTTCACGAGCAAGCAAGGTTCTAAAACGTGTTCACTTTCTTGTTCAAAAGTTAGGCTTTCATTTAAACTAGGAATAAAACAACAGTTTAGTAAACACTAATCCGTTGTTATACTTGATTTCCGCTATAGTAGCCGGGACTAGACTCGAACCAGCATCCACCTCAGGCAGATGAGAGCTTAAATCTGTCCAAATCTCAACTATTTTTCATAACTCCCATGCGATAACTTTGTACAATCGTATTCCGATTTTAGACGGAATTATTCTACAAATAATAACTGTAAATAAATAAATAAAAACTATCACTTGTTATCTTATCATTTATTTCAAACACAACGTAAATACTTCGCCTTTTTACATAAAAAGGATACAGCAATATATCTGTCCCTAAAAAAAAAAAAACAGTTTCGACTTATTAACAACTCAATAAAGTACTGAATTTTGAATTAATTAAACACACCTTTCATTCAATAAAAAATAGTTTAAAAACTTATAACTTCTCGGTCATAAAGTTCCATTTAACGGATTTGTAAGACCATGAATCGCCCATTTTTATATCTTCAACGCTCCCAATTAATTTACCATTTGTTAAGGTCGTTTTCAAACGTTTTTGGGAATAATTGCCTTTTTCATAATCATATGATTTACCGTCATCGTCATATAGAAGAAATTCACTAGGTTTTTCACCGTATACACGTACTTCTAAACTAGTTTGATTATTCCATTCAGAAGTATTTCTTATTTGTCCCATCATAGGAATAATTCCTCCGTCCTTAACATATAAAGGAATTTTATCTAATCCATGTTTTGCTATGATAATGCCACCATCACCAACAAATTCACCTGTATAAAAATCAAACCACTTTCCTTTCGGCAATACTACCTTTCTTTCCTTTTGACCAGCAAACATTGGGGCTACTAAAATGTTTTCCCCCATCATATATTGATCCTTTATTTCTTTCTTTAAAGCAGCTACATACGGATTTTCGGTAGAATTTAAATCACCTTGTTGGACTTCTTCAGGTATATGAGTAAACCCCTCTTCCATGGCCATAGCTCTAAATGGAGGAATTCCACTAAAGTAGTATTCGGAAAAAGTACTATACATATATGGTAATAATTGCATTCTTAAAAATGCAACATCTTGGCAATATTTATAAACATCAGGATAAGACCAAGGTTTGGTTCCATCAGCCCAGGCATTAATCATAGCCATAGGAGAAAAACATACCGATTGCATACGTCGTATCCAATCTTCAGAAGATCCAGAACTTCTAACTTCTGGAGTCCAAAGCACTCCAACAAAACTACTGTTAATGAGCGCTGTAATAAAATCTTCGTGTTTATAATAATCATTGTAGACAACATACGGTAATGAAACAGCACCAACATTTCCAGCTCTTACCAAACCATAGGTTCTTTTATTCTCCTTTCGGTACATATCTGCACTCCATTTTTGAGTCAAAGTTCCATAAATAGATCGCATTGTTTCTCCGTCTAAGCCAGAAGGAAACTGAGCATAATCTGGCCATAACCATCGATCGAACCCGTCTACTTCGTCAATTTTTAATCCGCTGATTCCAACTGACACCACATTTTTCTCAAAATGATCTGTCATTATTTTATGTGCTTCAGGAACTAAAAAATCTGGTACAATTCCAGTCCATACAGTATGTGTTCCTGTAAAAGGTTTTATTTTTTCATAAATAGAAGCACTGGGTGATACATAAGGATTGATCCAAGAATTTAAATGAATACCTTGATCGGCCATACTTTTTACAAATGGCTTGGGATTCGGAAATCTCGTTTTATCCCATTCAAAAGTACAGGGATAAGATTTACTATGCCATCCTGGTTCAAGGCCTATCACATCAATAGGGAAATTGTTTTTAACAAAACCATCAACTTCATCTTGCACTTCTTTTTCTCCATATAATGTTGGAGTTCTTTGCCAAAATCCAAGTCCCCATTTGGGAGGAATAAATCCACCGCCACAATACAAATTAAATTTTTGAACAGTCTCTTGAATATTTTTTCCAGAAAACAGTACCAATTCAACTCCATCATCAGGAATAATGATTTCAATATTATCAGATTTTGGACTTGGAGACCAATTTCTATTAGTATTTCTATCTCTTGATTTGGCAGGATTTTTACTGTCTTTTGTAACTCCTGTCCCTACATATATATCAATATATTTTGCAGAATTAATCAGTAATCCATAGCCATTAGAAGAAACGAAAAATGGTGTAGGCGCATGAGTTCTTCCATTGTCTTTCCCTCCATAATGATCCATATGCAAGCGCAAAATTCTTCCACGTTGTTCAACAGTTTTAAAATTCAATCCCAAACCAAAGATTCTTTCTCCGTCTTCTAAAGGGAAACGAACATATGTTTTCCCATTTTTTGAAAAAGCTTTTATTTCTGAATTATCTAGTGGGAATTCTCCGTTAGATAATTTGTTTAAAGCTTCATTTCTTGGAGATGCCCCAGAAGAGTTTAATAAATTGATTTCTTGAGGAGCATTTATAACAGATTTCCAAACCCCATTGTGTGAATGAGTCCAAGTAGGATTGTCATTAAAATTGGTTAATAATTGAGTCTCATTCTTTTGTTCACAAGAGCTTAATCCAAATAAAAGAATCATTCCCAATACTAATTTTCTCATAGTTTAGTTAAATTTAAATTTGTGTAATCATGCTAAAGTTTACTATTTCTATTCAATTACAATCCAAGAATACGAATTTGCAGGAACGGTAACTTTTACTTTGATAGCATAATCTCTTTCTAAATCGTATTTTTTAGTTTCACCGTCTTTTATTCGTACGGTTGCTGTTTTACTCAAACCAGTATAATATAAAGGCAACTTAATTTCGCGAACCATTTCTTCATCCGTTGGATTAAATACCATTGCCAATCCTTTTTCTTTTAAATCCGGATTTACATGTAAGAATCCATCCCAATCTTTTCCAGAAGGGCGTCTTAAATGAACGATGTCACTATTTAATACATCACGATATTTTTTATACCAATCAACGACCTTAATTACCAATTGCTTCGTT
>Ga0209292_1000672_pt1 | contig 44030 bp, 34 predicted proteins | sample GOMGulsemesocosm_2_FD_184634 | JGI IMG/M metagenome (GOLD analysis project Ga0209292, IMG submission 184634) | Methane-oxidizing microbial communities from mesocosms in the Gulf of Mexico - GOM9C Gulf of Mexico (SPAdes) (version 2) | ecosystem: Environmental > Aquatic > Marine > Cold seeps...
TTCTTGATTTGCGTTTGCAAAAACTTACCGGTCTTGAGCACGAAAAACTGATTGAAGAATATCAGCTGAAGCTTGAAGAAATTAAAGAATACTTAGATATCTTGGGTTCTCCTGAGAAGTTACTGCAGATAATTCGTGATGAATTAGCGGCAATTAAAGCAGAATACGGTGACGAGCGTCGTACTGAAATTATCGCGAATAAGCGTGATTTGACCATGAAGGATTTGATTCCTGAAGAAGATTTGGTATTAACCATTTCTCATGGTGGTTATGCCAAAACGCAGCAGATGGATGTTTATCAAGCTCAGCGTCGTGGTGGTAAAGGTAAATCAGCGGCATCGGTTAAAGATGACGATTATGTTGAACATCTAATGATCGCCAATAGCCACGATACGGTTTTATGCTTTACTGATGCTGGTAAGGTATTTTGGCTGAAGGTATATGATATTCCTCAGGCGAGTCGCAACGCTAAAGGCCGCCCAATGGTCAACGTTGTAAATCTAGGTGAAGACGAGCGTATTACTGCTATCTTGCCATTGCCAGAATTTACCGGTGAAGAATTTATCTTTATGGCGACCTCTATGGGTACTGTGAAGAAGACAAGTTTAGAGCACTTCCAGCGTCCACGTTCAAGCGGCTTAATTGCCTGCGAATTGGATGAAGGTGATCACTTGATCGGTGTTTCGATTACCGATGGCACTAAAGACATTCTATTGCTTACTGATGCCGGTAAAGCAAACCGCTTTAAAGAATCGGATGTGCGTGCAATGGGCCGAACGGCTCGTGGTGTTCGTGGTATTAAGATTCAGGAAGGCCAAAAGGTTATCTCTCTGGTAATTCCAGAAGAGGGGGGCATGTTATTGACCGCCAGTGATCGTGGTTATGGTAAGCGTACTGAGATTGCTGAATTCCCAACCAAAGGTCGTGGCACTCAAGGTGTTAAGGCAATGGTTGTGAATGAACGTAACGGTATTATTATTGGTGCGGTTCAAGTTTTCGAAAATGACGAAGTGATGTTGATCAGTGATAAGGGAACGTTAGTACGTACCTCGGCTGATTCAGTATCTTGCTTAGGTCGTAATACTCAAGGCGTTCGCTTAATTAAGGTTGCTGAGAAAGAGCGCTTGATTGGTGTTGAGCGTGTTTGTGAGCCTGAAGAAGTTGATGATGGTCTTGAATATTTAGCGGCTGATGGTGTTGATCTGACTTCTGATGCTGAATCTGAAGAAATTATTATTACTTCAGCCGATGAGTCACTAGATAGTCCTTCTGCGGATGATGCCGATAGTAATGATAACGAAATGGATAGCGAAGCGTAAATGACACGAATGAATGAAGATCTAATAGAGCATCAACGCTCCAGTGATGACGATGAAATCGATTTATTCGATCTCATCGATGATATCTGGAATCAAAAGATCTGGGTATTTATAGGTGTTTTTTTTACTTTAGTGCTCGCGGGGCTTTATTTATTTAAAGCGACGCCTGTTTATCAAGCTGAAGCTAAAGTGAAGTCTGCAACCGCCAATGATTTGATTGAGTTTTCGCGCCCGCAGCTGGTTGGTATTTATTCGTTAGACGTAGCGGGCGCTTTTGCATCCGCTAAGTCGGCGTTGTTATCAACGGGTTATCGCAAGGAGTTTTATGAGTTAAAGCTTGATCAAATTAAAGCCATTCCTAATTCGTATAATGAACGTTTAAGTTTGGAGCAGAATTTCTCAGACTTTAGTGGATTTTTTTCTGTTAGTGCTTCGGGTAATAATGATACTGAGCCTCATGTTAAGTTAAGTCTGAAATATTCAGACCCAGAGCAAGCAAGTGAATTATTAAATGACTTTGTTGAGTATGCACTGTTCCGCCGTTTGCGTGATAGTTACGATACTATGTTGGCTAAGGTCAATGGCCGCATTGAATCATTAAATTATCAAGCTAGCATTATGCGCGAAGAATATATGGGAAATAAAGCCCGTCGTATTTTGGAACTTAAAGAAGCGACGGGTATTGCAGTTGCGGTCGGTCAGGCTAATCCTGTTTATCGTAATATGGATTTGGTTGGTGGACAGCGACCTCCTTTATATATGTTGGGCTCGAAGGCGATTAAAGCTGAAATTAAAGCGCTTGAATCTCGTGAGAATCTGGCTAAGGATCTAGTGCGTGGTGAAGATCACTTTATTGCAGGTCTGCCAAAACTGTTGGTAGAGATAGAGGCCTTACAAGCGCTTGAGATTGATTTTAGCAAAATAAATTTGGCTCGAATTGATGAAGTTGCCGTCGTGCCAGTTAAACCGATTAAGCCTCGTAAGCTATTGATTATGGCATTAGCACTGGTTGGTGGAGTGTTTATTGGTTTGTTTATGGCGCTAATTGTTGCTGCGTATGGCAAGCATAAAATACGCATTTCAAAAACATAAGGTACCTAAATACTTTATGTTTAGTGCTAGTAAGTTTTAGAAAAATAGGCTGATGAAAATCGGCCTTTTTCGTTTGTTAGAAACTGATTTAATATTTGAATTAATGATCAACTTGATCAATAGAATGAGTGAAAAAATGTCTCGTTTATACAATTTTTGCGCAGGTCCTGCGGCACTTCCTACTGATGTATTAACTCAAGCCCAAGCTGACTTGCTAAATTGGCAGGGTAAAGGTTTGTCGGTTATGGAAATGAGTCATCGTTCTCCTGAGTTTGTAGGCATTGCTAAAAAAGCGGAGCAAGATTTACGCGACTTGATGGTTATTCCTGACAACTATAAAGTTTTGTTTATGCAGGGTGGCGCAAGCAGCCAGTTCGCTATGATTCCGATGAACCTATTGCGTGGCAAAAAATCCGCGGATTATATTAATACTGGCCAATGGTCTAAAAAAGCGATTGCTGAAGCGAAGCGTTTTTGTGATGTGAATGTGGCGGCAACAACAGAAGGTAATAAATTCACTTCTGCACCTAGTCAGGAAGAGTTGAAGCTAGATCCTGAAGCAGCTTATGTGCACTATGTTCAAAATGAAACTATTGGCGGTGTGCAGTTTGATTATATACCAGAGACTAATGGTGTGCCGCTGGTTGCAGATTTTTCTTCTTCTATATTATCTGAAGAAATTGACGTGACTAAGTTTTCGATGATTTATGCGGGTGCGCAAAAAAATATCGGTCCAGCAGGTTTGTGTATTGTAATTATTCGCGATGACTTTCTTGGGGATGTCATAGCAGGAACGCCGACCATGTTTGATTACAAGGTAATGGCTGATAATAACTCTATGTACAATACGCCACCGAGCTACGCTTGGTATCTGGCGGGTTTAGTCTTTGCTTGGTTAAAGGAGCGGGGTGGTGTGAAAGCCATTGCGGAAATCAATCAGCGTAAAGCGGAAAAACTGTATTACTTTATTGATACGAATGATTTTTACGCTAACCCTGTGGCAATCAATAATCGCTCTATCATGAATGTGCCTTTTACTTTGGCAAATGCAAGTCTTGATAAAGCATTTTTGGCTGAGAGTGAGAAAGAAGGCCTGTTAAATCTAGCGGGACATCGCAGTGTCGGTGGTATGCGCGCAAGTATTTATAACGCAGTTGAAGAGAAGGCAGTTGATGCCTTGATTACTTTTATGGCGAAGTTTGCGAAAGAGAATAGCTAGCTCTAGTTAAGGGCTAGCAAAGCAAATTCCTAATGATTTTGATAAAGATGGACTCCATGACGAATAATAGTTTTACCACAGAAACTGAAGAGTTAAGCAAGTTGCGTGATGACATCGATAGCATCGATCAGCAGATTCAGCAGCTTGTTAATCAGCGTGCTCAGTGTGCTCAAAAAGTTGCTGATGTCAAAGAGCACTTTTCTAAGCCGGGTGAATCTGTTGTATTTTATCGTCCTGAGCGTGAGGCGCAAGTTTTACGCCGCGTAATGGATCGTAATCAAGGGCCGTTACCTGCGGAAGGTGTTGCTCGTTTATTTCGTGAAATTATGTCGCAGTGTTTGGCGCTTGAAGAGCCGATGAAAATTGCCTATTTAGGGCCTGAGGGTACTTTCACTCAGCAAGCGGCGTTGAAACATTTTGGTCATGCGGTTGAATGTCAAAGTCAGGGTTCTATTGCCGATGTCTTTCGTGAAGTGGAAGCCGGTGGCGCTAACTTTGGTGTCGTGCCGGTTGAAAACTCTACCGAAGGTGTGATTACTCATACCTTAGATAGTTTTGTTGGCTCTAACTTAAATATCTGTGGTGAAGTTGCGCTGCGAATCCATCATCACTTCTTGTTGAAGGAAGAGTTGATGAGTGAGGGGTTGGTTAAGGAAGGCGCTTCTAGTGAGTTAAGTAAGCCAATTAGGGTTTACTCTCACGCGCAATCCTTGGCGCAATGTCGCCAATGGCTGGATGCCAATTGGCCAGGAATTGAGCGTATTGCTGTGAGTTCAAATGCAGAAGCGGCTCGCCGTGCACAAGAAGAAGATGGCGCAGCAGCGATTGCAAGTGAAGCGGCAGCTGAGCTTTATAATCTGAATATTATCACTGCAAATATTGAAGATATGCCAGATAATACCACGCGTTTTTTAATCGTCGGCCCGCAAACAACTGAAATTAGTGGCGAAGATAAAACCTCGTTATTAGTGGCGAGTAAGAATGAGCCGGGTGCGCTATATCATGTATTGGCTCCATTTCATGAGGAAGGCGTGAGTTTAACGCGTATCGAAACGCGCCCTTCGAAATCAGGAACGTGGAATTATATTTTCTTCATTGATCTTGAAGGTCATCAAAATGAAGAAAAAGTGAAAAAGGCTATGGCCTTAGTTCAGCAGCAGTGTACTGATTTTAAATGCTTGGGCTCTTACCCTAAAGCTGTGTTGTAGATAGAACTTATTTGAGTTTAAGAAGTTATGACTAATCAAAGAAATGCAGAGTTATGCGAAAAATCGCGAGCAGAAATTAAGAGTTTGCGAGCTTATCAGCCGGGTAAGCCAATAGATGAGCTTGCACGTGAATTTGGTTTGAATGCTGACGATATCGTAAAGCTTGCCAGCAATGAAAACCCCATTGGCCCTAGTAAAAAAGCTATTGCGGCGATGGAAAAAGAAGCGCGTGAATTGACTCGTTACCCAGATGGTAATGGCTTTGATCTTAAGCAAGCCTTGTGTAAAAAATTGAGCGTAGGCTCAGTAATAATAGCGCCAGAGAATATTACTCTGGGCAATGGCTCTAGTGATATTTTAGATTTTATCGTTAAGTGTTTTGTCGCTAAGGGTGATGAGGTTGTTTTCTCTCAGCACGCTTTTGCTATTTACGGTCTGGTAACAAAAATTCAAGGGGGCGAGTGTAATGTCGTTCCTGCAAAAAACTATGGTCATGATCTTGATGCCATGGCGAAGGCTATTTCAGATAAGACGCGTTTGGTCTTCGTGACTAACCCCAATAATCCAACGGGTACCTGGTTAACTCAAGCCGAAATTGCTGAGTTTATGGCGAAAGTACCGAGCGATGTTGTGGTTGTATTGGATGAAGCCTATTTTGAGTATGTGAATGAGGCTGAATACGCCAACGGTCTAACTCTGATCTCGAACTATTCAAATCTTGTAGTAACGCGAACTTTTTCGAAAGCTTATGGCTTGGCGTCTTTACGCGTGGGATATGGTATTTCTAGCCCTGAAGTAGCGGACTTGATGAATCGTGTTCGCCCTCCGTTTAATGTCAACTCTTTTGCTTTGGCGGCTGCGATTGCGACATTAAATGATACTGATTACGTGGCTGAAAGTAAGTCTGTAAATGATGCGGGTATGGTGTATTTAACTCAGTCATTTGATCAATTAGGTTTGCCTTATGTTCCGTCGGTAGGTAATTTTATTAGTTTCGAAATTCCGCTTGTAGTCAATATTACCGCTGTAGAAGTTGATAAAAAACTCTTGGCTGTTGGTGTTATTGTACGGCCCATCGCTAATTACGAAATGCCCAATCATTTGCGTGTATCGATAGGCACCCAAGCTGAGAATGAAACATTTATAGCCGCGTTAATTAAAATTTTAGCGGATGCGCGCTCTTGAGCAGCTCTAGTTTAAGTCAGTCGTTTTATATCCCTAAAATCGCGGTTATTGGTTTGGGGTTAATTGGCTGTTCTTGGGTGAAATCTTTAAAACTAGCCGGTTGTGCGGATTCAATTTCAGGTTATGACCGCAACTTAGATTCCATGCAGCAGGCTTTGCAGGCAGGCTTGATCGATGATTATTCATTAGAAATTACCGATGTCGTGTGTGACGCCGATTTAATCATTATCTCTGTCCCTATTTTAGCGGTCGGGAATGTTCTTGAACAGATTAAAGATAGCCTTAGCGATACTGCAATTTTAACCGATGTCGGCAGTGTAAAAGGCAATGTATCGAAAGATGTATCACGAGTGCTGGGTGAAGATTTTAATCGTTTTGTGTTGGGCCACCCCATTGCCGGCTCTGAACGCAGTGGTGTTTCTGCTGCCGATGAGAGTTTATTTAAGCATCATAAGGTTATTTTAACGCCAGAGTCACGCACTTGTGAGCGTGCTTTGGATCTAGTAACGGAAGCTTGGAAAATAACAGGCGCGGTGGTTGAGCTGATGTCAGTGCAGCATCACGATGAAGTGCTGGCTGCAACCAGCCACTTGCCGCATTTATTGGCCTATTCATTGGTCGATACGCTAGCCAATAGCCATGAAAATAAAGATATCTTTAATTACGCGGCAGGGGGGTTTCGAGACTTTACGCGCATTGCTTCAAGCAGCCCGATTATGTGGCGCGACATTTTTGTCGGTAATAAAGACGAAGTATTAAAGGCACTGGATTTATTCACTGCAGATTTGCAGCAGCTGCGTGAAGTTGTTGCGAATGAAGATAAAACTCAAATGATGGGCACCTTTACTCGTGCAAAGGCTGCCCGTGACCATTTTACTAAAATATTGGCTCGCAGAGCGTATGTGGAATCTATGACAACTCAGACTGTAAATTATGTTGCAAAACCGGGTGGTAAGCTTTCCGGTGAATTCCGTGTCCCTGGTGATAAGTCGATTTCTCATCGCTCTATCATGCTAGGTTCTTTGGCAGTAGGGACAACGGAGGTGTCAGGGTTTTTGGAAGGTGAAGATAGCCTAGCGACGCTTCAATCTTTCCGTGATATGGGTGTTGTTATCGAAGGGCCACATCGGGGTCGCGTTACCGTTCATGGTGTTGGTTTGCACGGTTTAAAAACACCGCCAAATGCTTTGTATTTAGGGAATTCGGGTACGTCGATGCGTTTGCTATCGGGCTTAATGTCAGCGCAACAGTTTGATGTTGAAATGACCGGTGATGAGTCTTTATCGAAGCGCCCGATGAATCGTGTCGCTAATCCATTGCGTGACATGGGTGCCGTGATTGAATCAGCTGAAAACGGTCGTCCGCCCTTAAAAATTAAAGGCGGTCAGCCTCTAGAAGGTATTCATTACGTGCTGCCAATGGCCAGTGCGCAAGTAAAAAGCTGTCTATTATTAGCCGGTCTATACGCAGAAGGTGAAACGACGGTTATCGAACCGGCCCCAACCCGTGATCATACTGAGCGTATGTTGAAAGGTTTTGGTTATCCAGTTGAAGTTGATGGGCCGAAAGTTACAGTGCGTCCAGGTGGCAAGTTAACCGCGACGTCTATTGATGTGCCTTCGGATATTTCTTCCGCCGCTTTCTTTATGGTGGCAGCGACGATTGCGAAAGATTCAGACATTACCCTTCAGCACGTTGGTATTAATCCTACGCGTGTCGGCGTGATTAATATTCTTCGCCTGATGGGCGCGAATATCGAAATGCTAAATGAGCGTGAAGTAGGCGGTGAGCCGGTTGCAGATTTACGTATTCGCAGCGCTCAGTTGAAAGGCATTCAAATTCCTGAAGATCAGGTGCCATTAGCAATTGATGAATTCCCGTCGATTTTTATTGCAGCCTCTTGCGCAGAAGGCACTACGGTTTTAACCGGTGCTGAAGAATTGCGCGTTAAAGAAAGTGACCGTATTCAGGCTATGGTTGATGGTTTGCAGATATTAGGTGTCGATGCGGTCGGTACTGAAGATGGTGCGATTATTAAAGGCTTCGGCAGTGAAGGGTCTTTTAATGGTGGTGAAGTAGATAGTGTCGATGATCATCGTATAGCAATGAGTTTTACCATTGCTTCATTGCGCGCGAATGCACCGATTGTGGTGAAAGATTGCGCGAACGTAGCGACTTCATTTCCTGGCTTTGTTGAGTTGGCTAGTGGTGCGGGTATTCAGGTATCGGTTAAAAATGCATAGTAAGGCGCATAATAAAGGGCTGAGTAAGGAGATTGGTTATGAGTGATGTTGAAGTTAAAGATTTGCCGGAAACTAAGTTGTCTGGGCCTATTATTACTGTTGATGGCCCATCGGGTGCGGGTAAAGGTACGCTTTGCCAGATGTTAGCGGCTAAATTGAATTGGGCGTTACTCGACAGTGGTGCGCTTTATCGCGTAACAGCTTTAGCTGCGAAACAGCATACGGTGGCGATGGATAATGAAGCAGGCCTGGAGGCGATTGCTGCGCACTTAGATGTGCAGTTTATGGTTGCTGCTGAAAAAGCAGGTGTGCAAGTGATATTGGAAGGTGAGAATGTCACGTCCAGCTTACGTACCGAAGAAACTGGCGCTATCGCTTCGCAAGTAGCTGCTGTAAATAGTGTGCGTGCAGCGTTGTTGGAACGCCAGCGTGCATTTCAGCAAGCGCCAGGTTTAATTGCAGACGGTCGAGACATGGGAACGGTTGTTTTTCCTAACGCAGAGCTGAAGGTCTATTTGACCGCAAGCGCCGAAGAGCGAGGCCAGCGTCGCTATAGACAGTTGCTAGAAAGTGGCAATAATGCTAACCTTTCGCGGATAATTGAAGATATTAGAGCGCGTGATGATCGTGACATGAACCGTAGTATCGCGCCGTTGAAGCCTGCTGACGATGCTATCGTTATCGATAGTACCAGTATGAGTATTGAAATGGTGTTTGATCAGGTTCAGCAAGCCGCTATAAAAGCGGGCTTGCTCAGCTAATAAGTGAATAGTTAAGCTAGTATCTATATAGACAAGACACCCTTTTTAATAATCGCGGTGATCTAAAGAACCTTAAAAACTTTGCATATCGTCAGACGTATATAATACGAGGTGTGCGGAGTTTTTTATTATGACCCCAAGTATCTGACTGCTTGGTGGGGTGTTAGTTTGGGCCACACTTACTTTAAGCAGCTTGCTTTTATTAGGGTGGGGTAGGCTGCACCAACCTGATAGGATGTATTAATGGAAAATTTTGCTGAGTTATTTGAAGAGTCGTTACTGACACTGGATATGAAGCCAGGGTCTATTGTTACCGGTACAGTTGTTGATATCGATAGCGATTGGGTAACAGTTAACGCAGGTCTTAAATCTGAAGCCATCATTCCACGCAGCCAGTTCTTAAACGACAAAGGCGAGTTGGAAGTAGCAGTTGGTGATGAGACTTTAGTTGCTCTTGACGCAGTAGAAGATGGCTTTGGTGAAACTAAGCTATCTCGTGAAAAAGCGAAGCGCGCTGAAGCTTGGAAAGAGCTTGAGAAAGCATTCGAAGAAAACGCTGTTGTTAAAGGCGTTATCAACGGTAAAGTTAAAGGTGGTTTCACTGTTGAATTGTTCAACATCCGTGCATTCCTACCGGGTTCTTTAGTTGATATCCGTCCAGTGCGTGATACTTTGCACTTGGAAGGTAAAGAATTAGATTTCAAACTAATCAAGTTAGATGCTAAGCGTAACAACGTTGTTGTTTCTCGTCGTGCTGTTCTTGAAGCTGCTAACAGCCAAGAGCGCGAAGAGTTGCTTGCTAACTTGCAAGAAGGTCAGTCTGTTAAGGGTATCGTTAAGAACCTAACGGACTACGGTGCTTTCGTTGATCTAGGTGGCGTTGATGGTCTATTGCACATCACTGACATGGCTTGGAAGCGTATTAAGCACCCAAGTGAAATCGTTGCTGTTGGCGACGAAATCGACGTTAAAGTATTGAAATTCGATCGCGAGCGTAACCGTGTTTCTCTAGGTCTTAAGCAATTGGGTGAAGATCCATGGGTTGAGATCAAAGCACGTTACCCAGAAAACGCAATCGTTACTGCTAAAGTAACGAACTTGACTGACTACGGCTGTTTCGCTGAGTTGGAAGAAGGCGTTGAAGGTCTAGTGCACGTTTCTGAAATGGATTGGACTAACAAGAACGTACACCCATCTAAAGTTGTTCAGGTTGGTGATGATGTTCAAGTTATGGTTCTTGATATTGACGAAGAACGTCGTCGTATCTCTCTAGGTATCAAGCAGTGCACCATGAACCCATGGGAAGAGTTTGGTACTAAGTTTGAGAAAGGCGCTAAGATCTCTGGAAAGATCAAGTCAATCACTGACTTCGGTATCTTCATCGGTCTAGATGGCGGCATCGACGGTTTGGTTCACTTGTCTGATATTTCTTGGAACGATACTGGTGAAGAAGCCGTTCGTGCATACAAGAAAGGCGATGAGCTAGAAACAGTTATCCTTTCTATCGATCCTGAACGTGAGCGTATCTCTTTAGGCGTTAAGCAGCTAGACAGCGATCCATTCGCTGAATACGCTTCTGAAAACGACAAAGGCACTTTGGTTACTGGTAAGGTAATCTCTGTAGACGCTAAAGCAGCAATCGTTGAGATCGCTGAAGGTGTTGAAGCAACTTTGAAGGCTTCTGAAATTAGCCGTGAAAAAGTTGAAGATGCTCGCAACGTATTGAAAGAAGGCGACTCTGTAGACGCTATTATTTCTAACGTTGATCGTAAGAATCGCGTAATCAACTTGTCTATCAAGTCAAAAGACGCAGTAGCCGATAAGCAAGCAATTGCTGATCAGCGTGCTAAGTCTGAGTCTGAAGTTAAGGGACCAACTACCATTGGTGACCTTATCAAAGAGCAGCTGAGCCAGAAAGGCGAATAAGTTTATTAACTTATAGTCTCGTTAGTGCTGATTTTAATTAGTACGAGCGGCTGGTAAAGAAAACCTCATCTCCTGAAAAGGAGGTGGGGTTTTTTTATGCTTGCAAATTAGCACGGCAGATTGTAAGTTATTGATCTAAAGACCTTTATCTGCTTCCGCCAAGGATGTCGTAATGACAAAATCAGAACTGATTGAGCGTATGTTAACGAAACAACCCCAGCTATCGGCAAAAGATGTCGAGCTTGCGGTAAAAACAATTTTAGATCACATGTCTCAGTCGTTATCGACGGGTGAGCGTATTGAAATTCGTGGCTTTGGCAGTTTCTCGCTGCACTATCGATCCCCACGAATGGGCCGAAATCCTAAAACCGGTGATTCTGTTGAGTTGTCTGGCAAGTTTGTGCCGCACTTCAAACCAGGGAAAGAGCTGCGTGACCAAGTAAATGAGAGTTTAGGCGCTTAATGAAACTACTTAAAAACTTCCTAGTCCTGCTGCTAATACTGGCTGTATTTGGCTATGGAATTTTGTTCGCGCTTTACAACGAGCAAAAAATATCAATAGACTTCCTCTTTTTAGATGCTTTCCTTGTGCCCTTTTCATTATGGTCGGGTTGCCTAATTATCATTGGTGTAATGTTAGGTTTGGTTGTTGCCTCGGTCTCTAAGATGCTTTTAGGGGTAGAGAATAAACGCTTAAAAAAAGAATTAAAGCAAACCCGGGCCAAGCTTGAAAAGCTTAATCACTAATGCAATTCCCTTCTGATGCTGATCTAGTTATGTATTTAATACTAGTCACTGCGATTGCTTGTGGCTGGCTGCTGGGCCGCTTTCAAGGTAGGCGCTCAGCAACCTTGCGCATGGGGCGGAATACCCTGCCAAGTATTGATTTCTTATTGGCTGAAAATAATGACAGTGCCTTGGATCGATTGTTAGATGTCGCTGAAATTAGTGACGAAGCGGTCGAGCTCTATCTAAATTTAGGGCGTATCTTTCGCGATAAAGGTCAGACTGATAAATCCATTCAACTGCATCAAAACCTCTTTGCTCGTACCGATCTATCCGATAAATCTCAGCTCGATGTAGAGTTGGAACTAGCAACCGATTTTTTGAAGGCGGGCTTGCTGGATAGGGCTGAGAGACTTTTAACTGACTTAATTCAGGAAGATGGTCATACGCGACAGCAAGCTTCTCGATTATTGGTTCAATTATATGAAGAAGAGCAAGAGTGGCAGTCGATTCTTGATTTATATAAAGAATCGAAGCTCCCTGATTTGCCAGATATTACACAGCGAGTTGCTCAAGCGGCTTGTGAGTATGCTGATGCACTGTTTTCAAAAGGCGATTATTTAGAAAGTCATCAGTATTTGAAATTGGCTTTAAAGGTGAATCCGTTATGCGCGCGAGCGAATGTGATATTTGCTCAAGTGGCGGCGAGCCAAGGGGAGCCTAAAGAAGCAATACGATGCTATTTAAAGGCCTTGAAGCAAGATGGTAATGTGATGCTGGCTGTTTTACCTGAAATGGTAGAGTGCTTTATTAAACTAGATGATTATCAGGGCTTAGATAAGCAATTAGCGAGTCATTGGCAGAGTAATCATACGGTTGATGTATTAGTGAAAAGAGTAAAATTACTCGCTCAAAAAGGTAGGCAACAGCAAGCCATTGAGATCTTATTATCAGAGTTGTTTCAGCACCCTTCAAACCAAGGTTTTTTTGCTCTTGTTGAGATGGTTGTTAACCAAAAAGCAGAGCTTAATTCATCGCAGCTTATGTCGGTATATGATATTCTTCGCCGAATTGTTGAAACTGAATCTAAGTACATTTGCCGTAGTTGTGGATTCAAAGCCATTGAGCATCATTGGCGTTGCCCATCGTGTAAAAGTTGGGCGAGTATCGCAGCGGCAAATTGATTGAAAGAAAGAATATTATGAAACCATCTGGCTCAGAGCTGAACTCCATGCAAAATAGCACTTCCCATGTTGCCTCTCCCATTGTTGTTGCATTGGATTACCCAACACCTGCAAAAGCAATTGAAATGGCCAAGCAGCTAGATTCTTCTAAATGCCGAGTTAAGGTCGGTAAGGAATTATTTACAGCTTCAGGGCCAGCGATTATTGAGCAACTGCATAAGCTGAACTTTGATGTGTTCTTAGACTTAAAATTTCACGATATTCCTAATACCTGTGCAGGCGCAGTAGCCGCCGCTGCAGAATTGGGTGTGTGGATGGTTAATGTTCATGCCTCAGGTGGGGAACGTATGATGTCTGCTGCTGCAGAAGCGATAGCGAATAAAAATAATAAACCTTTATTGATAGCGGTAACTGTATTGACATCGATGGAGCAGACAGATCTTACGGGGATTGGTTTAGATGTTAGCCCGCAACAGCAAGTAAAGCGTTTAGCTGAGTTATCTAAGCAGTCTGGTATGGATGGCGTGGTGAGTAGTGCACAAGAAATTGGATTGATCAAAGAATTGTGTGGACAACAATTCTTAACGGTAACACCTGGTATTCGTCCTGCAGGCAGTGCTGCAGGAGATCAGCGCCGTATAATGACACCGCAGCAAGCTGCGAACGCCGGCGGTGATTATATGGTGATAGGTCGTCCTATTACTCAGTCAGAAAATCCCCAGCAAGCGTGTATTGATATAATAGGTAGTTTGTCAGCTAGTTAGCGCGTCCAAGCGCTTCACTGTGTATTATTTCAAATTTATAAATTTCAGGGTAGATCTAATTATGAAAATCGCCATCGCTGGTACAGGCTATGTAGGCCTGTCCAACGCCATGTTGTTAGCTCAGCATAACGAAGTTATTGCTGTCGATATAGTGGCTGAAAAAGTCGAGATGCTGAACAATAAGCAATCGCCTATTGCTGATGTAGAAATTGAAGACTTCTTACTAAATAAAGATCTAAATTTCACCGCAACATTAGATCAAGAGCTGGCGTATAAAGACGCTGATTATGTCGTGATCGCCACGCCGACAGATTACGATACTGAAAATAACTCTTTTAATACCTCAACCGTCGAATCGGTTATTAAGACTGTGATGTGTATTAATCCTAATGCGGTTATGGTTATTAAGTCGACAGTGCCTGTTGGCTACACTGCTCGTATTAAAGAAGAACTGCAGTGCGATAATATACTCTTTTCTCCAGAGTTTTTACGTGAAGGCAAAGCCCTTTACGACAACTTACACCCTTCAAGAATTGTAGTGGGTGAGCAATCTGAGCGTGCAGAGGTTTTTGCAGGGCTATTATCTCAAGGCGCTATCAAAGAAAATATTGATATCCTCTTCACTGATTCAACAGAAGCAGAAGCTGTAAAGCTTTTCTCCAATACCTATCTTGCTATGCGTGTTGCGTATTTTAATGAGTTGGATAGTTATGCTGAGACTCATGGGTTGGATGCGAAACAAATCATTGAAGGCGTGGGCTTGGACCCTAGAATTGGAGATCATTACAATAACCCAAGTTTTGGTTATGGTGGTTACTGCTTGCCAAAAGATACGAAGCAGTTATTAGCCAACTTTAAGGACGTACCGAACAACATGGTGCGTGCCATTGTAGATGCGAATACAACCCGTAAAGATTTTATTGCCGATGCGATAATTAAGCGTAACCCCAATGTAGTAGGGGTTTATCGTTTAGTTATGAAGTCAGGCTCTGATAACTTTCGGGCTTCTGCGATTCAAGGGATTATGAAGCGCATAAAGGCAAAAGGCATAGAAGTGGTTATTTATGAGCCAACTTTTAATGGTGATGTTTTCTTTAACTCGACAGTAATTAAAGATTTAAATGAGTTTAAACAAAAATCCGATGTGATAGTTGCGAATAGGTTAGCAGCGGATATTTTAGATGTTCAAAATAAGGTGTATACCCGTGATGTTTTTAGAAAAGATTAGATAAATGAAAAGTTCACTCAACCTTCAAAAGGAGAAAAAAACCATAATTAATGCTATATTCCTGGTAGGAATATTTGTTTGCATAGCTAAATTAATTGGTGCGGCTAAAGAGGTGATGGTCGCATCGCAATTTGGAGTTGGAGTGGTTGTAGATACCTACTCATTGGTATTTAATTTTATACAGTGGCCAATTGTCTTATTTGGTATAGTGTTCACAGCAACATTAATACCAATAATGATAAAAAATAGTAATTCAGAAAAATTAGAATTGGAGGAATTCAGAGCTGAAATTTTTGGAGCTGTGATTTTAATATCATTGATTCTCGCAACTATATATTACTTTCTTTTTACTGGTTTATTATCAGGTGACTTTTTCTCCTTATCTGAAGAGCGAGAGGCTCTATCTAAGGAATATCTTTTAGGCCTAATAATTTTGGTACCTCTTGGTTTTATTGCTAGCTTGTTTTCTTCTTTGCTAATGATAAGAGGAAGGCATATTAATACAATACTCGAAGCCACACCGTCATTTTTCATAATTATCGCAATTCCAATTTTGATGAATTACCAAGCCTTGGTCTTAGGAGGAGTAGTAGGAAGCTGTATTCAGGTCTTGATATTAGGGGGGATCCTTTATTTCCTTAAAATGCTGCAGTGGCCGTCTTTCAAATTTAGATCCAGGTTGTGGAAAGGTGTGATGGCTGGGTTGGGCATAATGTTAATAGGTCAGTTTTTGATTACTTTAGTTCCTCTCGTAGATCAATATTATGCAGCGAGACTAGAGGATGGCGCATTATCAATATTAAATTATTCAGAAAGAATACTAGGGCTGATACTTGCATTAGGAGCGACTGTAATTGGAAGGGCTGTTTTGCCCACGTTTTCAGCGATAAGTAGCACTGATGAAAATGCAGTAGTGAGTATATCTTTAAAAATAGCAGCTGTTCTTTTTTTATTAGGATCAGTATGCTCATATTTTTTGAGTGTGTTCGCTTATGATATTGTTCAAATCATATATGAGCGTGGCAACTTCTTAGAAAGTGATACTAAACTAGTGGCAGAGTTGCTTAGTATTTCTGGTATGCAGACACCATTTTATTTGGGAGGGATGGTTCTTGCTTACGCATTAATCAGTCAGCAACGATATTTTGAGATAGTAGGGATAAACCTTTGCAATTTTATAGTTAAATTAATAGTCGCATATATTCTTATTCCTAAAATTGGATTGGAAGGGATAGCAGTATCCTCTGTTGCCGTATATTTTACATCGAGTTTGATATGCTTGTCTTTGCTATTATTTTATAAGAGCAATAAAATTAACAATTATGAAAGGAAGTGATATGAATCAAGAAGCTATATGGGATTTTTTCCAAAATGAAGGTGTTGCAAGCTTTGGTGAGAGTTATGGGCGGTTGAGGTTTTTAACCAATAAATTTACAAAGAAAGAAAGAGTATTAAATATTGGAGTTGGTGCAGGATTTTTTGAGCAACTTGCAAAGGAAAAAGGTATTGATATTTATTGTATTGATCCGAGTGAAAAGGCGATTGATAAATTAAGAATTACTATAGGTGATGAAAGAGCGATCGTAGGATACTCACAGGATATGAAATTTCCTGATTGCTACTTTGACGGAGTAGTTATGAGTGAAGTGTTAGAGCATCTAGATTCTGATGTTATAGAACGAACGTTAAAAGAAGTCAAAAGAATACTTAAACCGCAAGGTGTATTTATCGGGACCGTCCCGTTCAATGAAAACCTTAGTGAATATCAAGTCGTTTGTCCTTGTTGCAGTGAAAAATTTCATCGGTGGGGTCATCTTCAAAGCTTTACTTTTGAAAAATTCGGATCACTTTTTAGTGTTGCAGGGCTGAATGTTGAGCTGAAACTTAAATTATTTACAACATGGAAATCACTAAATTGGAAAGGGAAATTGTCAGCATTTGTTAACTCAGTATTTTTCAAAATTGGTTTTAAAAAAAGTGGTCTTAATATATATTTTGAAGCAACGAAGAGTCAGATAAAATAAATTATGAAATTGCTAATGATTATACCAACATTATCTTCTGGTGGTGCAGAGAGGGTGATTACGGAAATGGCAAATTATTGGTGTATTAAAGGATGGGAAATTACTTTGATCACACTTTCTGGAGGGCTAGAAGCAGATTTCTATAAGTTAGAAGCCGGTGTCAAAAGGTTGCTTGTAGATGTAAACGGAGAAAGTAAGCTTTTAGGGAATTTCAAGAGAGTTAAATTGCTGCGCTCAATGATGATAAGTGAAAAGCCGAATATCATTATTAGTTTTATTGATGTTGCAAATATATTGTCTCTACTAGCTCGGGTGGGTTTAAAGGCGCCAATTATAGTATCAGAGAGAATAGATCCTTCTATAAATCCTGATATCAAATTCCAATGGGCCTTAATTAGAAGAGTTATGTACAGATTTTCAAGTTTGGTAGTAGCGCAGACTGATAATGCAAAAGATTGGATTGAAAAAAAATGCAATGCATACGCTATCGCTTTACCTAATCCACTTAGGGCATTGGAAACAACACCTTCGTTGACAAGAAAAAATATAATTCTCTCCATTGGGCGCTTAACTCATCAGAAAGGTTTTGACGTTCTTATCAAATCTTTCTCAGATATAATTGAAAATGTGGCTGGATGGGAATTAATAATACTGGGTGAAGGTGAGGAAAGGGGGAATCTGGAAAATTACATAGATCATTTAGAGCTCAATAAATCTGTAACATTGGTTGGGCGTGTCAAAGATGTTGGGCTGTATATACAAACAGCTGGAATTGTCGTTCAGGCTTCAAGGTATGAAGGCTTTCCAAATGCTGTGCTTGAGTCGATGGGATATGGCTCCCCTGTAATTAGTAGTGATTGTTTATCAGGACCATCTGACATGATTAGTGATGGAATTAATGGTTTTTTGTTTCCTGTGGATGATAATAAGAAGTTGTCCGAGATTATGTACCAGTTAATAGCAGACTCTGAACTTAGGGCTAGGGTCGGTGTTAGAGCAAAAGAAGTGAATAGTAGATTCGAACAGTGTGTAGTTATGGATAGGTGGGAGAAAGAAATTAATAACTTGCTATTGAAGTAAATTATAAAATACATTTAATTCAAATTAACATAAAAATTAATGAGTCGCACATAATGATTATTTTAGATGAAGTTGAACAAAAAATCGCAAATAGTATTAAAGCTTTGAAAGAAGCTGCGGGAAGCCATAGTCCAAGTATTTTTACCCTAGAAGAGGAGTTGCCTGATCTTGATGTTCGAGTAGATGCTTGCTTCTTATCTAATCCGTATGCAACAGATTTGTTTCTAAAGTATCTAAAGAAAGAGTTAGTTGATACTGGAAAACTTAGAGATGTTCTTGAGTTCTACCCATCTCAAAATGACGTAATTGCAAGTGCAATTTCAGCCGCTATCAATGTTGAAAAAGATAAAATATTCGTTGGGAATGGTGCTATTGAGGTAATACAAGCTGTAATGCATAATTTTGTAGAAAATAAGGTGGTTGTAAATATACCAACCTTTTCCTCATATTATGAATTTGTAAAACCAGATACAGAAGTATTATTCTATCCTTTACAAAAGGATAACGATTATATGTTGGACCCAGATGATTATATAGCCTTTGTTAAGGATGAAAACCCTGACAGTGTAGTTATTATTAATCCTAATAATCCTAACGGTGGTTATTTAAAACATTCACAATTAAGAAAAATACTAGAGCAGTTGCGCCAAGTTAAAAATATAATTATTGATGAGAGTTTTATTCATTTTGCTTTTGAAAGTGAAGCCATGAAGCTTGAGTCTGCAACAGAATTTACTAAAGAATTTTCGAATGTTATTGTCATTAAAAGCATGTCCAAAGACTTTGGGATTGCTGGGATTAGAGCTGGTTATGGAGTTATGTCAAATCTCAAGGTTTCAGAATTGTTAGGAAATGGCTATTTGTGGAATTCAAGTGGCCTATCGGAATATTTTTTTAGATTGTACTCAAAAAAAGAATTTCTAAGTGACTATGAAGACGTGCGTAAGAAATATATTGTTGAAGCTCATGAATTCTTTGCTCTTTTATCAGATATCCCAGAAATTAAAGTCTATCCCAGCATGGCAAATTTTGCATTGATTGAATTACTTGACGGAAGTTCTTCAGAGGATTTTGTATCAAAAATGCTAATTAAATATGGTGTGTATACTAGGACGGGTAGTGACAAAATTGGACTTGACGGTGAGTTTGTCAGGATAGCAAGTAGGACAAAAAGTGAGAACGAAATAATTATAAAAGCAATTCAGAACATATTCAATTGAAAGTAATTATAAAAAAAATTTATAGTCATTTGTTTTTCACTATTTTTTATTTAAAATATTTATATTTATTATTCAGGTTTTCAAAGAGAAAGCTTGTTGTTTTTGATATAGATAATACCTTGGCTGATACTTGGCCGAGTTTTAATAAATGCTATGAAAGCCAACGAGAGAGACTTTTGTCTTTGGATTCGTTCCCTGCAATGATCAAGTTAGTTAATAAATACTATGATGCTGGTTATTTAGTCGTTTTTCTATCGGCTAGAGATTATCGATATTATTGTGTTACTAAAAAATGGGTGTCAGATATTGGCATCTACAGAAGAAACTTAATATTAGTTGATAGCCCTCTTTTAAAGTTGAAGTTTATATTAGGCAAGCGAAATATGGAGTTTTATGATGACTTATCTTTTGGGCATGAAAGCGGAAATATTAAGTATTATGACGAAATTATTTTTAGGATAAAAGAAATGCCGAATATTAAGTATTTTGATTACTCCGATATACTAAAAATTCAAGGGGGTAGAGAATGAATAAATTTAAATTAGTTTTCACTATGATTGTTAGAGCAATTCATACATTTAAAAAAGTGGGCCGAGTAACGATAAATGATACGGGTGCCGAGTATATTATTTGGATACCTCACTTTTTTTCTTTAAATTTTTGGTTAAGTGATAACTTACAGAAATCTTTAGGGGCGTTTCACTATTTAAGATGTAATGATAAAGAAGTTAGTATTTATACCAGAAAGGATGTGGGAAGATTTAGAAATAAAAAGATAATTTTTTATGGTTCGGATAGGTTTGATGATTATAAGTATTTAGATTACGTATCAATTTTAATATTTATATCAAAAGAATTGGAGAAACAGGGGAATGAGGTGTTTCCTAGCTCCAGTGAGATCTCTCTTTGGGAAAATAAATCTAAGATGCATGAGCTGTTTTCTGAGCGTGGTATCAGGTGTCCACACTCAATAATTGTTAATGTTAAAAATGTTGATGTTGTTGGTGTTGAAGAATTTCCTTATCCTGCCTTAATCAAAGAGGAGCACTCCTGTAGTTCTGAAGGTATATATAGGGTTAATAATGCGGATGAGGCAAAATCAATTATCTCTTCTGAGTTTATAGTGAAAAATAATAAAAACATAATATTGCAAGAATTGCTTGAGATGCGAAAAGATCTTCGAGTAATATTAGTTGGGAAGAAGATTGTTCTGCATTATTTTAGGATTAATTTGTCAGATGAGTGGAAGACTACATCTACAGGGAGTGGAAGTAGGGTTGATTTTGAATCTTTTCCTGAAGAGTGGAGAGACTGGATTATTGAAACTTTCTCTAGGCTAAGTATGGTAACTGGTGCGTTTGATATTGCGTGGCAAAATGATGATTTAAGTACGGAGCCGTATATTTTAGAGGTAAGTCCACTTTATCAGCCCAACCCGATACCTAAAAATGAAACTGATTTGTCTACGTATGGTGAGTGGAAGAAGAGTGTGAGGTTAAGTAATAGTTATCAGGAAGCTGTTGTAGATGTTATTTTTAATATACAAAAAAGTTTTATATTGGAAGTGATTTCTTATGAAAGGTAAGAGGGTGATATTTTTTGTGCTTCCTACACTTAATGGGGGAGGGGCAGAAAAAGTTATTAGAACTCTTTGTGAGTCGATTGATAAAAATAACTTCTCTCCAGTTATAGTGCTTCTTAATGGAAATAATAATTGTGTTCAGTTAAATGATGTTGAGGTTGTTGGGTTGGGTGCAAGTAAGGCTAGATACTCAGTGTTTAAATTATTTTATTTGATTCGTCGTAGAAAGCCTGATGTGGTGTTGTCTACTATTGGGCATGTTAACTTAATAGTGGGTCTACTTAAGTTTTTTTTCCCCCGGCATACAAAAATAATTGCGCGAGAGTCGAATACGGTTTCTGAAATATTGAAAACGCTTTCATTTTCTTGGGTATATAAGTTTTTATATAAGTTGATATATCCAAAGTTTGATGGGGTTATTTGTCAAAGTGACTATATGCGATTAGATCTGATTCGTCATTATAATGTCCCAATAAACAAGATGGTTGTAATTAATAATCCAGTAAAAAACCATAATACTGAACGAGCTGCTCCACATTATTACTTTGATAATCAATCAGTTACTGTTCCTTTTAATCTAATCGTTATAGGAAGATTAACATACCAAAAAGGTTTGGATAGACTGTTAAGCATCGCTGAAAAATTAAGTGATGACTTCATTATAAATATATATGGAGAGGGTGAGCTAGAGCAAGAATTGAGATTAATGATCTCAGCTCTCAACTTACAGAGTCGTGTTTTTCTTAGGGGGTATATATCAGAACTAACTGAAATCATACAGAATAGTGATGCTTTGTTACTCACATCTAGGTTCGAAGGATTACCCAATGTTGTTCTTGAAGCTCATGCTAGTGGTGTTCCAGTTATTGCGTTTGATTCTCCAGGAGGAACTTCAGAGCTTGTTATTGATGGTGTAAATGGTTTTTTGATTTCTGATGACGACATAGATGGCTTTTCAAATGTTATTAAATCTAAGGAGTATATTAACTTGGATTCTAAAAAAATAATTGCGTTAAATGAAAAGTATTCAGTTGAAAATATTGTGAAAATCTATGAAGGTTATCTGAATTTTATTTGTCAACATTGATTTTTTTTAAGAATTAAGAATTAAGAATTAAGAATTAAGAATTAAGAATTTTAGTGGTTTTACTTATTTGGGGGTATGAGGTGAGGTTGTGTTTTTTAAAAGATAGAATGCTATCGGTTTTTATATGTATACTATTCTTATCAATGTCGGATTTATTTATTTATATCACTACTTATTTTTATATGGTAGGTTTTTTTGTTGTTTTGTTATCTTTTGTTATTGTAAAATTAAAAAATAATCAGTTAAATTATCCTTATGTATTGTATTTTATTTGTATTCTTTTTATTCAGCTCGCTAGCTTGATAGATTATGAATGGTTATCATTTTTGCTATTTGTACCTTTATTTTCCTACATGTCATTTTCTTCATTTTTGAAGAATAATTATCGGTGTGTCGAGGTATTTTCAAAGGCTGTTTGGTTTTCTTTGTTAATCTTTATTACTATATCATTAGTGGAGCTAATGGTTAAGTTATCGATTATTGAATTTCCACTCTATAAAGATTTCATTCTTGATTATGGCGATGGGAGGCTGGATGTCTTGCGCGTAAGAAGTATTTATGGCTCTTCTTTAAGTGCTGCTGCATTGAGTATTTTTTTTATTATTTATTATTCTTTTTTTAATGTGTCACGAATGGGGCTGTTGTTATCAGTTCTTGGGATGTTGTTGACTGGTTCCAGGACTGCTTTCGTGTTGATGTGTATTGTATTTTTATCGGTCGTAATTGTTAACTTTAAATCTAATATTAGAAGTTTTATTGCTGGTAAAGTAGTACTAGTTGTAATATTTAGTACATCTGTATTTGTGTTTTTACTTTACTTTGGGCTAGAAGATTTATTTATGAGGTCGATTACGATTAGTTTTGATCAGTCTTTTTTAGGGAGAGAAGGTACAAGTATCAAAACGCTGTTTCTCTTATTTGATGATTTACCATCTAGTCTTGTTTTCGGACTGGAAACTCATTGGGTAAGTGATTCTGCGTTGGTCTCTATTGCTGCAAAAAATGGAATAATACCACTTCTGTTATTTTTAATTATTATTCTGCATCAATTGTTTATGCTAAATGTAATAAGTTTTTATAAGATGGTTGTAGTTTTAATATTTTTGTTAGGATCAATGATGATAGGTGATTTTTTTGTGCCATCAGTGACTTTCTTATACATAACGACATTTTTAGTTTATAAGAATGTTTCTAGTGGTTCAGTTGTAGAATACGAGCATTCTAAAAACAAACATGGTTTCAAAGAGAGTTAGGCATGAAAACAATATTGCATATTATACCGAGTTTAGGAGATGGTGGGGCTGAGGCTGTTTTATTTCGCTTGTGTCAAGGTGACTTTATAAATAAACACATTGTAGTCTCTATGACAAATGATGGAAAGTATGGAGAATTGCTTTTTGATATTGGGGTAGAAGTGTACTCATTGAATATATCAACTAGGCCGATACAGCTTATTTCTGCTATTACAAGGTTATTTAAAATAATCAAAAATAAGGATGTCGATGTAGTTCAGACCTGGATGTATCATGCTGATCTGTTAGGTGGGATTTTAGCTAAGCTATCAGGAAAGAAAGTATGTTGGGGTGTGCATAACACAACTTTAGTTTATGGGAAGTCTAAATTATTCACCATAATAATAGCTAAGTCCTCCGCATTATTGTCTGGAATAATACCTAACACTATCATTTACTGTGCGCATGCTTCAAAAAAAGTTCATGAAAAAATGGGGTATTCAAAGCATAAGGGAAGTGTTATTCCAAATGGGTATGACCTTACTGTATTTTCTCCTAGCGAAAGTGTTCGATCTGACCTGAAAAAGAAGCTAGGGCTGGAAGGCTTTGATATTATAGGGAATGTAGGCCGTTTTGATCCTCAGAAAGATCATTCAAATTTGTTAGAGGCTCTGAGTTTGGTTCGCAATGAATATTCGGGGTTTAAGTGTATTTTAATTGGGGGGGGCTTATCTAAAGACAATGATGTGTTAATGTCTGACATTCGTCGACTGAAGCTGGAGGAGCAAGTTGTCTTATTTGGACAGTCTTCAGAAGTTCAGAAAATGATGAATATTATGGATATTCATGTATTAGCATCAGCGTATGGGGAAGCTTTTCCTAATGTAATTGCAGAAGCTATGGCATCAGGTGTGCCTTGCATTGCTACTGATGTTGGAGATAGTTCTTATATGATAGGCCAAACTGGCTGGGTTGTCCCTCCTAAAAATCCTGTTGAGTTGTCGAAAAATATTCTAATTGCGCTAAGTCAATTACACTCTTGTGATAACTGGGCTGTTCGTTGCGGTAATGCAAGATCTAGAGTAGAAGAGAATTTTAGTCTTGAAAATATGATTTCAAAATATAATATAATATGGAGCGCTTGCTAACTAGCAATTTGTGAGGAGTTTAGTTTGAAAAAAATCTGTTTCGTTTCTAATAACGCAATGTCAATGTATAATTTTCGTTTAGGTGTTATTAGCGCTCTTTTAAGTCAGGGTTATCGTGTTGTTATTGTTGCTCCTAGCGATGAGAGTTTCAAATATTTTATTGGTATCGGCTGTGAGGTAGTAGATGTAGATGTTAGTTCAAAAGGCATTAATCCTTTTGTTGATGTTAAGCTTTTATTAAAATTATTTTCTTTGTATAAAAATATAAAACCTGATTTTATATTTCACTATACAATAAAGTTAAATATTTATGGCTCAGTTGCTGCTTATTTTTCAAAAATTAATACTGTGGCTGTTACTACAGGGCTTGGCTATACATTTATTCATAAAAATTTTATATCTGGACTTGCAAAGTTACTATACAAATTTGCTTTTCTTTTTCCTAAGGAGGTTTGGTTTTTAAATAAAGATGATCTTTCTTTGTTTTTGGATAAAAAACTTGTTTCCAAGGATAAGGTAAGAATTCTTGATGGGGAGGGTATTGATACTAGTTATTTTCATCCAGCCGTAGAAAGAAGAAAGGAGGCTAAGCTTAAATATTTATTTATTGGGCGTGTGTTATCAGATAAAGGCATTCGTGAATTCGTATCCGTTGCGAAAATTATTAAGAATAAACATCCCAGTGTGAAATTTCAAATATTAGGATCCTGTGACGTAGAAAATCCTACGGCTATTCCTATGGATGAATTTAATGGTTGGGTTGATAATGGAGTTGTCGAGTATTTAGGTGTAGTTAGTGATGTTCGTAATGCTATTTTAGGCGCTGATGTTATCGTCCTTCCTTCTTATCGAGAAGGAGTGCCTAGAACATTAATGGAAGCAGCCTCTATGGGGAAGCCCATTATTGCGACAGACGTTCCTGGTTGTAGGGAAGTGGTAATTAATAATCATACTGGCTGGTTAGTGGATGTTAAAAGTGTTGATAGTTTAGAGGGGGCATTATTAGCGTCTATGAACCTAAGTTATGAGCAAAGGGATCAGATGGGCAGGAATGGAAGAGAATATATGCAAGAGCGGTTTGATGTTTCTTTTGTAGTAAATATATACTTCAGCTATTTAAAAGCCAATGTTTAGTGTTAGGTATTGGCTGAGCGCACTCATTGCTAGATATTCATGAGTTGAAAAATTTACGTAAAGTAAACAAACAGCTGGGCATGGAGAAAGGGATTTTAACCCCTAGGCCAAGTGAAGTCTAGGCAGGTTATAGTGGCTTAATAATTCTGGACAGCTTAATGGGTAAAATACCCTTCCTAAGCTAGGGTTATTAACATGAAAGCCAGATCAATCTATTCCAATGAATTCAAAATAGATACCGCCAACTTAGGGCTCAAACAAGGCTGCAGCATCCAGAATGAACTAACGGACACATAATCCTAACTAAATAAAATGTGTCACATACCAAAATCAAGCAAACCTCGCCAAACGTGGAAGTACTCAGAAGAGTTTACAGCCTCTGCTTATGAGGTGTCATACTTTGATAATATCAAAAGTAATGACGTAGCTGAAAACTTGATATTCACCCTTATATTTTGTCTCGTTAGCGTAAAGAATATTGAGAAGGACGTATTGTGGCTGATAAGCGAAAAAATATTACCAATGCGAAGAAAGAGAAAAAACTCATCAAGCTCCAAAAGCTTGAGCGTGAAAATACTTAACTTAAAAAGTAGGTCGACCTACTAAAAAAGTGGTAACGGTTTCTTGCGGAGGAGCATCAGAGCGCTATAGATTCATCCAAAAATTAAGCCCTACGTGGGTTTCAAATTCTTATGAGCGTATCTTGGTGTTGCACGAAGAGGATGTTATTATTGGTAAAAAAGATTACCCTCTAGCCGGTTAATGGGAGATGCTGAACTTAAGGATTTGATTCAGAAAATTCATGATAATGCTGAGAGGTTTACGGGAGTCCTGGGGTGTTTAAAGCGCTGAAAAACAGGGAGTAGCTATTGGGCGTAAACGCATAGAGCGTTTAATGTGTGAGCTAACAGGTCTGAAGTGGCCAAGTAATTCTGTACAGCCCAATAGGTTTTATATTTTACCGACGGCTTAAGCCGCAGTCGGTGACAAGTAGTTATTATAACTATGGCCGCGTCGTATATTGTAATGCTTCAAAATATAATTCAGCGTATCATTTTAGCTTCTTCAAAATTACTGTAGCCATACTTCGGCATCCATTCAGTTTTGAAACTTTTAAAAAATATTTCCATGGGAGTATTATCCCAACAATTTCCTCTGCGGCTCATACTTTGTTTTATTCGATACTGCCACAGCTTCTGACGTAACTTGAGGCTAGTATAGTGACAGCCTTGATCCGAATGAAACATTACGCCTTCTGGTCGCCCACGGCTTTCATAAGCAACATGTAAAGCTTTCGCTGTCAGTTTCGAATCGGGGCTGTCTGAGCATGCCCAGTCAAAAATTTTTCTGCTATATAAATCCATGACTGCTGCCAAGTAAAGCCATTGATCACTGGCCCAAATATAGGTTACATCACCGCACCAGACTTCATTTGGTTTACTCGGATTGAAGTTACGCTTAAGAAGGTTAGGCGCAACAACTGATTCTTTTCCAGACTGCTTGTACTTCGGTTTTGACGGCTGTTTACTAGTAATACCTGCTTCCGCCATAAGGCTTGCTGCTTTATACCGACCAATGTTTTCTCCGTCTTGATTAAGCTGCCCACGATCGTTCTTGCACCCGCAGCACCTCGACTATCTATATGGATCTGTACTGCTTTCTCTCGAAGATCTTCACGCTTTAGATCAACTTTTTCTCTGTTTTTTAAATGATAGTGATAGCTACTGCGTGGTACTTCAAATAATTTACAAAGCTGTATAATACTATTTTGCTCAGATGCTAGCTGCTCGATCAACGCTATGTTTGATGCTGTCTTTCATGCACAGAGCGGTAGCCTTTTTTAGGATGTCGTTTTCCCATTCGATTTTTTTAATACGAGCTTCAAGTTCTTGAATTCGAATTTGTTCAGCAGTGATCGCTTTGCTTTGTGGTGTAATACCTGACGTTTCAGATTCGTATTGCTTAGACCATCGACGAACAGCCGTTGGTCCTACATTCATAGCATCGGCGGCTTTTTGGATGCTGTAGCCTTGTTTGAGCACTAAGTTGGCGGTATCTATTTTGAATTCATTGGAATAGGTTGATCTGGCTTTCATGTTTAATAATCCTAGATTGGTAAGGGTATTTTACCCCATTAAGCTGTCCTGGATTATTAAGCCACTATAGTCGGGAGATCAAGTTACGCGAAGAAATCCTGGTTTGAAGCGATTCTTAGCCTCAAGAGAATTTACGATTGGGTAAGGTAGCTCCACACGTATTTTAAAATGGGTGAAGGCTGGATGTATCTAGCCATTCTTATGAACTTTTTTTTGTATCGAATCGTCGGCTGGCACATCGATAAATGAAAGACTAAGCTTGATTGGCAGGTTTTGGTATCAGGTTTTCTAAGTTTACAGTTTACTCAAGCATAGCCTCAATAAACGGTGGGCAATATCGTTATCTAGCCCCAAATCCTGTTAGCATTGTCCTAATAGTCTTAAATACAATATCTATATCTAACCAAAGGCTCAAATTCTTAACATAATAAAAATCGTGAGAAAGTTTTTCACGAGTCTCATCTTCATCGGCCGCATACCCATGAGTAACTTGTGCCCAGCCTGAGATCCCAGGGCGGACTACATGGCGATAGCTGTATAAAGGGATAACTTTTTCGAACTCTTTTACAAAGCTGGCTTGTTCAGGTCTGGGGCCAATTAAAGCCATGTCACCTTTTAGAATATTCAAAAATTGAGGGACTTCATCGATTCTTAATTTGCGAATTACTTTTCCAATTCGAGTTATTCTAGGGTCATTCTCTCCCGCAAACTGTGCACCATCGATTTCTGAGTCTAGGCACATACTGCGCAGCTTGTACATAGAAAATTCTTTACCGCCTTTTCCTACTCTTTTTTGAGTGAAGAAGGCAGGGCCTTTGGATTCTAGTTTAACAGCGATAGCGACTACGAATACTATAGGAATTGTTAGAGGGCCAGATAATAATACTAGTAATGTTTCTAGGGAGCGCTTTAACATTAGGTAGATAGGCGCTGGTCTTAATTCACCATAGGTAATCTCGCCATAGTGATCTAGAGGACTTTTTCCTGTAATAGATTCATAAGCAGTAATTGAATTTAAAATATGAATATCATTAGATAAACTTTCTGCTATAAATTGTTGCCAGTGTCCTGGAAGTTCAGCACTGTTATCGAGAATGATTCCTGTGTATTGTTCGTTACCAAGTCCTGGGGTTGGTAGAAGTGAAAATCTCTCTTCGTTGCAGTCAATTAAGGGTTGAAAAAAACCAAAAGGTACTACTGCATAGCGTCCTTTTTGTTTACTTTGTAGAAATTTGAATTCTAAATAAGTGACGATTAAAACTGAAAAGAAAGCAACAGCAAGTGCAAAGCGTGAATACTCTATACGAAATACATTAATGCTTGCTGTTAATACTAATAATGAGATTGCTACGGTAGGAAGTAAATAAGCAAGAGGACGACTACCTGGGAAGCGACCGAGTTTATGCATCATCAGACTGCTTATGGTGTAGCTTATCAAGGATCCAATGATAACATTGATAAAGTTCTGGGTAGGCAAGGAAAAGTCATTGATAAGGAGTGAGCTGCCGATCATTATTATAGCAATTATTATCAAGCTAAAAATGAAGGTGAATATCGTAAGGTACGGGCTTAATTTAACTTCGGTTACTGATTTTGAGTAAAGTGAGCTGTCAATAATCGAGCTGTGAACCATGCCCATTCCTTTGAATGCTAGTATAAAATTATTAGATATTCTAGAAGTGAAGCAACGAAATAGGAAGATTAAAAATGGCTCCTCGAGCTGGACTTGAACCAGCGACCAATAGATTAACAGTCTACTGCTCTACCAACTGAGCTATCGAGGAACTTCGTTGAGTGCGTGCATTATGCTGATGAGTGCCTTTGGTGTCAATAGTATTTCATCAAATAATTAAACAAAGTCTTTGATTTATATCGATATTTTAACTCATGCGATTTCAACGCATAAAAAAGCCCCAGAATCTTACAGATGCTGAGGCTATATTTTATAAATCGTTTCTAGCGGTTGTTAGCCTAAGGCTTTTGCCAAGCGGCTAATGGCAGTTTCTAGATTTTCCATGCTGGTCGCATAAGAAAGACGCATATGGCCAGGTGTACCAAACGCAGAGCCTGGTACAAGAGCAACTTCTGCTTCATTTAACATCTTCTCAGCAAACTCAACGTCGGTTTCACAGCCAGTCGCTTTCATCGCACCTTTGAAGCTAGGGAAGGCGTAGAAGGTGCCGTCACTTTCAATGCATTCAACACCGGGCAGTTCGTTTAAGGCTTTAACTACATAGTCATGGCGAACCTTGAACGCACTTAGCATTTCTTGTACGCATTCTTGGCTACCGTTAAGCGCAGCTTCAGCAGCGTACTGTGAAATAGATGTTGGATTGGAGGTGCTTTGTGATTGAATTTTCTTCATCGCTTTCACAAGCTTAATGGGGCCGGCTATGTAGCCGATACGCCAGCCAGTCATGCTGTAAGCTTTAGAAACGCCGTTCATCACAATCGTGCGGTCATATAGCTCAGGGCATACAGTTAGTATGTTATGAAAACCACCTTCAGCCCAAAGGATATGTTCGTACATGTCATCGGTTGCGACTAATATGTTTGGGAACTTTAATAGTACCGCAGCAAGTTCTTTCAACTCAGCTTCGGTATAAGCAACACCAGAAGGATTGCTTGGGCTATTAAGCACTACCAATTTTGTTTTCGGTGTAATTGCAGCTTCTAATTGAGCCGCAGTCATTTTGAAACGATTCGATTGCTGCGTTTCTACAACGACGGGTGTACCTTCAGCAATGCGAACCATGTCTGGGTAAGAAACCCAGTATGGAGCAGGGATTACAACTTCATCGCCCTCATTTAATAAAGCTAATGCCATATTAAAGAAACTTTGCTTACCACCACAAGATACTAATATCTGGTCTGGCTGGTAGCTTAGGCCGTTATCACGCTGAAATTTATCGATGATGGCTTTCTTTAAAGAAGGCGTGCCATCGACTGCAGTATATTTAGTGAACCCTTTATTTAATGCATCAATCGCTGCATCTTTAATGTGTTTTGGGGTGTCAAAATCAGGCTCACCGGCGCCTAAGCCAATAATATCTTTACCCTCTGCACGTAATTCTGCAGCGCGGTTAGTCACTGCAAGCGTTGGGGATGGTTTAATATTTTGTACGCGATCAGACAGTTGAAGATCCAAGACCTTATCCTCTTAAGCAAACACACTTCGTTCATACGATTGGGAAACCGCGCGATTATAACAAAAAAACGTGTAATTTTAAGTACCTAGCGCAGTTATTATTTATTTGATGGTTAACTTGCCTCGTTCTATCCATTTATTTTAGCGCTTTTCAGGTATTATTCGCTATTACATTGCAATTTACTTAGTACAACTAATGATTACAGCTATCAGTACAATTAGTCAGTACGGCAGAAGATGAACAGGTCACACGTTAATGAGCGCCAAAGATAAAAAGTTTGAACTTATTTCGAAATACAAGCCGGCAGGTGATCAGCCAAAAGCGATCGAGGGACTGATTGAAGGTTTGGAGGATGGACTCTTACGTCAAACTTTATTGGGTGTGACGGGGTCGGGTAAAACTTTTACCATGGCGAATATTATCGCCAACCAGCAGCGCCCCGCTTTAATTATGGCTCATAATAAAACCTTGGCAGCGCAGTTGTACGGCGAGTTTAAAGAGTTTTTCCCGAATAACGCCGTCGGTTATTTTGTCTCTTATTATGATTATTACCAGCCTGAGGCCTATGTGGCCGCTTCCGATACTTTTATTGATAAAGATGCGTCGGTCAATGAGCACATTGAACAAATGCGCCTTTCCGCGACTAAGTCCTTATTAGAGCGTCGTGACGTGGTGATTATCGCCAGTGTGTCTTCTATCTATGGTTTGGGTGATCCTGAATCTTATTTGAAGATGATGTTGCATATAGAGGTAGGTGATCAAATTGATCAGCGCACTATTTTGCATCGTCTTGCTGAATTGCAATATGTTCGTAATGATATGGACTTCCATCGCGGTAATTATCGAGTGCGCGGTGATGTGGTTGACATCTTCCCAGCAGAATCTGATGACGAAGGCATTCGAATTGAGCTGTTCGATGATGAAGTTGAACAAATCAGTCAATTCGATCCGTTAACTGGGCATATTGTTCAGCGCTTAGCGCGTGCGACTATTTATCCTAAAACTCACTACGTGACCCCGCGCCAAACCATTTTGGATGCTGTTGAGCATGTTGAGCTGGAGTTGGAAGAACGTATTAAGCAGTTTAAGGATAATAACTTGTTGGTCGAAGCGCAGCGTATTGAGCAGCGCACCCGTTATGATCTAGAGATGATGCGCGAATTGGGTTATTGCTCGGGCATCGAAAACTATTCTCGCTACCTTTCGGGTCGGGACTCTGGTAATGCACCGCCCACATTATTTGATTATCTGCCAAAGGACGCCTTAGTTTTTGTTGATGAATCCCATGTGTCTATTCCGCAGATTGGTGCTATGTACCGAGGTGACCGCTCACGTAAAGAAAATCTTGTGCAGTTTGGCTTTCGCTTACCTTCCGCGCTTGATAATCGACCGATGAAATTCGAAGAGTGGGAAGCGATTGTCCCGCAAACGATTTTTGTTTCTGCAACGCCAGGTAATTATGAAAATGAAAATACGGATAACGTGGTTGAGCAGGTTGTTCGACCTACGGGGCTGCTCGATCCTATTATTGAAGTTAGGCCAGCTTCCGGTGACCCAGCTGAGGGCACGGTAAGTCAGGTAGATGACGTATTGGGCGAAATTCATAAGCGTGCGGCAATTGGCGAGCGTATTTTAATTACCGTTTTGACTAAACGCATGGCGGAAGATCTCACTGACTATCTGTTAGAGCATGATGTACGGGTGCGTTACTTACATTCCGACATTGATACGGTTGAGCGGGTTGAAATTATTCGAGATCTGCGCTTGGGTGAATTTGATGTGTTAGTGGGTATTAACTTACTGCGCGAAGGTTTGGATATTCCTGAGGTTTCCTTAGTTGCTATATTTGATGCTGATAAAGAAGGCTTTTTGCGCAGCGAGCGCTCTTTAATACAAACTATTGGTCGTGCGGCGCGTAACCTCAATGGTATTGCGATTCTGTATGCCGACAAAATAACCGAATCGATGAAAAAGGCGATTAGCGAAACTAAACGCCGACGAATTAAGCAGCATGAGCATAACGTGGCTCAGGGTATTACACCAAAAGGGGTTACTAAGTCGGTAGAAGATATTTTGCAGGCTGCCGTGGCGCCAGGTGGGCGGGCTAATCGCGATAAAAAGGGCAGGAATGATAAGCGGTCATTGCAGTCGCAAGTTGCTGAAAACAGTGCTGAATACTTGGCGCAAGCGGCGAAGCTAACACCTAAGCAGATTGCTAAGCGTATGTCTGAGATAGAAGATGAAATGTATCTTGCAGCGAAAGAGCTGAAGTTTGAAAGAGCAGCGCTATTGCGCGATGAGTTGCATGAGCTTAAGGAGTTAATGATTAAAAATAGTTAACCGAAAGTATGATGTTTGGAGGGGGTTTTATAAGGGGGATGTCGTATTTTAGCTAGCTGGCACAGTTAGTCTCAAGCTTTAGGGGTTTTACTCTAAATGTTGGTTTTGGCTATTGTCAGTGGCTATTCATTACCTCTATAGTGTGGGCTAGATCACACTATAATAACAAAATCGCCCAAGGTGAAAACATGAAGCAAACTCTCGTTAGTAGGTGCTTTCTCTCAATTTTTCTATTTTTACTATTGCCACTGCCTTCCTTGGCTTTAACGATTGATGGTTATGAAATACCTCAAATTATTCCTGCAACGAGTCAGCATGCGGAGTTAAAACTCAATGGCGCTTCAATGCGTATTCTGTATGGTGTGGTCGATACATACATTGGTAAGCTCTATGTCGAAAATCCTGTAACCGATGCCAATACGCTGATTGCTGCCGATGAATACAAGAGGATGGTATTTCAAATTGTTCTGAAGCGAATAAGTGGGCGTCGAATAGCAAAAGCCATGTACGATGCGCTACAGCTTAATGTTACTCCAGAAGAGGCGATACATCTTGAAAAGCGTCTTCAGCTGCTGGTAGCTATGTTTGATAGCCGTTTGAAAAAAGGGCAGGAAAGCTATGTGGAATGGGTGCCTACGGAAGGAACGCGTATTGTTATAAATGGGGGTGTGAAAGGCATAATTCCAGGTAAGGATCTATATGACGCCCTTTTGAGAATTTGGATTGGTGAAAATCCTGTAGGTAATACATTTAAGCGGCAGGTATTAGGTCTTGAGGAGTACCAGGCACCAAAATCCATACGTAAAAGAGGTCGTCGCTAGAAGCCTTATGTAATTTTGTTCGCTAATAGGGGGGTGGCAAGGTAGAATTTGAATTACCAAAGCTAACAGATGAATGTTTATTTTTTGCATTTTTTTAATCCGTTGCTTATGCGATATTTCAAATAATGAGGTGCAGGTATGAAGTTGGGTGATATTTCGGTGTCGTATGTCGAGATTTTACGTAAGGCTATGCTGGCCCTCGAAAGTAATCCTCAGCTGATCTTGCAGCAATTTGGTCTCAATGAAATTACCTTGGCCTCACCGGATGCGCGCATCAGTATTCCGCGTTTTATGAGGTTGGGTTTTGCGAGTATTCAATATTCACAAAAACCTTGGTTAGGTCTAGAGATGGGTTTGCAGACCCAGGCGACCAATTTAGGGGTTGCGGGTTTAATGGCGCTATCCTCCTCAAATCTTAAACGTGCCTGCAAAAGCATTTGTCATTATGAACTCTTAAGCAGTTACAACGCCCGCGGACAATCAGCATTCTATATGTCAGAAGGTTATGGTATTGCTCAATTTTATTCGATCAGTCCTTATAATAGTTTCAATTTGTTCGTTGTGGATTCTGTTTTATCTGGTTGGTACAACTTGGCTAGATGGTTGACGGGGCGAAATGATTGCATCGAGGCTATGTGTTTTGAATTCGATGAGCCTGAATACAGTCAGGCGTATAGTAAGTACTTTGATTGTGAAGTTCGATTTTCTCAACCCTACAATGCCGTCATTATTAAGCCAGAGGCGTTAGGGTATAGCGTGGTTCATGGCTGTGCCTCTACCTATGAACTATTGAAGCGCCAAGCAGATGCCGATCTTGAAAAAGTACGTATGGGGCTAAATTTTAGTGAGAAGGTCGCTCGGGTTATTACGCCATTGCTTAATGGCTCTACGCCATCGCTAGATCAAGTTGCGGAGCAGCTTAATATGGCTCCTTGGACAGTACGTCGTAAGTTGGTTGATGAGGGCGGTACTTTTCAGCAGGTTTTAAATGATACCCGTCGAGATTTGGCGGTGAGCTATGTGAAGGATACTGCGTTTACGTTGGGGGAAATTGCCTACCTGTTGGGCTTTGGTTCTCCGACAGCCTTTCAGCGTGCGTTTAAGCGTTGGACGGGAGTAGCCCCAGGTAGTTATCGACATGATACCAATACTGATTAGCAGTATTAGTATTGTTACATCTCTGTTGCGTCGTCTGCATCATCTTCATAATCGTCGAATTGTGTCGCGGATAAATCTTCTTCGTATTCCATCATGGTGGAAGTCCTCTTTTTACTTTCTTTATTTAAGTTTGTTATTTTTAACGATCTTTGAATTCATACAGGCATATCTGATTGCGAGCATGCGGATAGCATAATCTATGAATATTACAGATTTATGAAGGAAAACAATGAAAGGAAAGGTATAGCAATGTACTTATAGATTTTTTTGATCTTAGAGTGTGTCTGAGAAGTATAGATAGTGTGGTGTAGCTGAAGGGTATAACGATTGTCTGTGTATTAAATGGCGGACTGGACGAGACTCGAACTCGCGACCCCTGGCGTGACAGGCCAGTATTCTAACCAACTGAACTACCAGTCCGCATAATACAACTTTCAAACTTTTTCTACCAAATATAACGCGATGTTATAATTGGTGGGTGATGACGGGATCGAACCGCCGACATCCACCTTGTAAGGGTGGCGCTCTCCCAGCTGAGCTAATCACCCGCATTTAGCGAGGAGTAGGGCTCTAGGAGCAACTACATGTCTCTACTATCTTATACGATCAATCTTCACTGCTTAGCTTTAAAATGGCGGACTGGACGAGACTCGAACTCGCGACCCCTGGCGTGACAGGCCAGTATTCTAACCAACTGAACTACCAGTCCACTTAAAGCAATCTTTATAAGTCAGTCCAATCAATTCGTCACAAAAAGATTGGTGGGTGATGACGGGATCGAACCGCCGACATCCACCTTGTAAGGGTGGCGCTCTCCCAGCTGAGCTAATCACCCAACTTATAAATCAGGTACTACATGTAAAATTAAATGGCGGACTGGACGAGACTCGAACTCGCGACCCCTGGCGTGACAGGCCAGTATTCTAACCAACTGAACTACCAGTCCAATTTAATTCTACCTTTGCTTCAACAAATCCTACCAATCAATTCTTCACACTATTTCTAGTAGAAATGATTGGTGGGTGATGACGGGATCGAACCGCCGACATCCACCTTGTAAGGGTGGCGCTCTCCCAGCTGAGCTAATCACCCTGCGTCGTTCTTGTTTCAGCGAGTTGCATTCTACATTTTCCCTAGGGTATGTCAAACACTTATTTAAAAAAACTTTATCTTTTTCAGTAACTTGCGTGAAAAGCAGGGTTTAAACCGCTGCTTTTTCTGTAATCGCCTGCTCTGCGGCTAGTTGCTTCTCTTTTTTCTTCGCTAGCTTCTTCTCTTTCTTTTGTTCACCTATTACTAATAAGCAAGGCGTTAGAACCAGTGTCAGTATCGTCGCAAAGGTAAGCCCACCTGCAATCGCCGTCGAAAGCTGGGTCCACCATTGTGAGGAGGGGGCTCCCGCGGTGACATGATTATGAATTAAATCAATATTCCACTGGAAAACCATAGGGATCAAACCGAGTACTGTGGTGACCGCCGTTAGTAATACCGGGCGTAAACGCTGGGCGCCGGTTCTAAGAGCTGCATCAATGGCAGGGACGCCTTCTTTGATCAGTTGATTGAAGGTATCAATGAGAACAATATTATTATTCACCACAATTCCCGCCAGTGCGATGACCCCCATACCACTCATTACCACGCCAAAGGGTTCGCCTAGCAGTAATAGGCCAATCAGAACGCCAACGATTGAAAGTATGATGGCGCTGAGAATGAGGCCCGCATGATAGAAGCTGTTAAATTGGGTCACGAGAATCGTCAACATTAAGAAAATGGCGATAAAGAAGGCTTTTACTAGGAAGCCACCGGTTTCACCCATTTTCTCGAAGTCACCGCGGAATTTCATCTCGATACCGTCAGTCCATTGCTCTTCCTTTAAAAGAGCACCGAGCTGTTCAATTTTAGCCATTTTATTCACATCTTCGGTGACGTTGGCTAATAAACGATAGCGACGCTTGCCATCGATGCGGACTAAATTATTAACTTGCTGCACGGCATTGCGTTGCATAAAGTTTGAAATCGGCGTTAAACCTGATGAGGTGCTGAGATTAATGCCATCAAATTGATCGATGGTACGGTTTTCAGCAGGGTAGCGTAGGCTGATATCGACTTCTTCATCGGTATAGTCAGGGCGGAAACTACCGACCTTTAAGCCGCCAGTCACCATGCGAATCATAGAGCCGGCTGTCGCGATATCAGCGCCATAACGGCTGGCGCTTTCGCGATCAATATCCAATTCCCATGAAATGCCGGCAAGGGGTAGATCATCACGAATATCTTTTAGTTCAGGATCTTGCTGGAATACTGCATTGGCGATGCTGATGGCTTTAATCAGATCAGTATCGCTGTCAGACGTAATTTGTAGTTGAATGTCTGCGCCTGCGGCTGGACCACCGGCTTTCTTTTGAGTCTCAACAATAATGCCCGCGAGATCGGCAGTACGGACTTCGATATCGGCTAATATGTCATCGGCGAGGCGTCTGTGTTCCCAGTTAGAAAGCTCAATTTGAATACGACCAATCAAGTCAGGCGCGGAATCATTCGGCGCTTTAATGAATGTCGAGGTGTAAATCGATTCCACTTCGGCCATATCAAAAATCTTACGTTCAACTTGTGCAACAAGGTCATCGCGCTCGGCAAGGGATAAATTTCCACGTGCGCGAATATCGACCAGGCCAATATCAGAATCGACATCAGGAAAGAACTCAACCCCATTGCCTAGTTGGCCATAAACGATCACGGTCAAAAATAGCGCGGCAACGGCTGCCATAAATATCTGGCGTGGACGATTGAGTGCCATTTTTAAGTAATGAATGTAGCGGCCAGTAAAACCAGGGATGTCATCAAAGTGACCCGCTTCCGCAGCTCGCATTGTCGCCAGGCTTGATTCATTATGATCGCCACTTTTGCCAATGACAGTACCGATAGTTGGGACTACGATTAACGCCATGATGAGAGACGCCGACAGTGTGAATAATAGGGTTAACGGGAGGAACATCATGAAATCCCCGGTAGTGCCCGGCCAAAATAGCAACGGAAAGAAAACGGCGAGAGTGGTTGCAGTAGAGGCAATAATCGGCCAGGCCATTCTCTTCGCTGCTTCGCTATAGGCGTAAAACTTATGCGCACCTTCAGCCATGCGTCTATCTGCATATTCGGTGACTACGATGGCGCCATCAACCAGCATGCCGACACTTAAAATTAGAGAGAATAGAACTACCATGTTGAGGGTGTAGCCCATCGCATCTAATAGCAAGATACCAATTAAGAAGGAGCCGGGAATAGCTAGGCCTACCATGGTTGCAGAGCGGAGACCTAGGCTGCCGAGTACAATGATCATTACCAATATGGTTGCCACGAGCACGTTATTGAATAAATCGTTCAGCATGTCTTTAATCTTGCTGGATTCATCTTGGCTAAAGCTTATTTCAATGCCGGCGGGTAGTTGATCTTCAGCTTGCTCAAGAATGTATTTTACTTGGTCCAGCGTTTCAATGATGTTAGACCCAATGCGTTTTTTAATTTCCAAAACGACGGCACTTTTACCGTTGATACGCGCAATATCTTTGCGATCTTTGTACGTTAGGCGGCCCACGGCGATATCGCGGAATTTCACCACGTCATCACCGACCACTTTTATGGGCATGTTTAGGATATCGTTAACGTCTTCGATTAGACCCGGTACTTTAACAGAGAAGCGTCCAGAGCCGGTATCGAGATCACCCGCGGCAACCAGTTGATTGTTATTGCTAACCAGCGTCGCGAGTTGAGCAAACGAGAGGTTGTAGTTGTCCATGCGAGCAGGGTCGACAATGATTTCAGCCAGTTCTTCGCGCTTACCAACGATATCTGCGCCTAATACACCGGGTAACGTCTCCATTGCTTCTTGTAAGCGGGTAGCGCTGGCGTAAAGTAGGCTTTCATCCACATCCCCCGACAGAGTCACAATCATCACCGGGAAGAGAGCCACGTTAATTTCTTTGACTAGCGGCTCGTCACTGTCTTTAGGCAGTTCTTTTTTGGCGGTATCAACGCGTTCGCGCACATCGATGAGTGCTTGGTCGATATTGATATCACCATAAAACTCAAGCATCACCGATAAGTGCCCTTGAGAGGCGGTGCTGATCATTTCTTTTAAGCCATCTAAAGACTTAAGTTCACCTTCAAGCGGTTTGTAAATCAGACGGTCAGCATCTTCAGGAGAAATACCTTCATGACTAACGGAAACATAAACAATCGGTACCTGGATATCAGGGCTGCTTTCTTTAGGGATAGTGATCATAGTGACTATCCCTATGATCATAATTAATGAAAACAACATTAATATAGTGCGTGAGCGGTGCAGTAGTGCATCGATTAAATTATTCATTAATCTTGCCCCGTCTCAGCAAGGTTTGCCGTAGTATCTTTCTGTTGCGCTTCTGCTTCTTTATAAACGGGAGTCACTTCTTCACCATAGTCAACAAAGCCTTGGCCAACTGTAATTACCTGAGTCTGTTCTTCTAATCCTGTAATCCAAATACCGGTATTCTCAGCTTTTAAAATATCAATGCCGTGGAAGATAACTTTATTGTCTGGGGTAATGCCTTTTAGCCCAAGGTGTCCTTGATCATCAAGTATCAATAAAGCAGGAGAGATCTTATGAGCAAACTGTTTTGGCTGTGGAATTTGTAATTTTGCGGTTAGGCCACTGGTCATAGAGCCTGATGGATTCACAACTTCCATTTCAATGGGGAAGGTTCGAGTTTGAATATCGGCTTCTGCAGCGATAAAACGAATGACCCCTTTAATAATATCCCCCGTAATCAAGGTCGCTTGAGCATGATCACCTATATTAATAAAGGAAGCGTCTTTTTCAGCAACGTGGCCAGTAACTAAGTAGGGGGAGAAATCTAATATTTTAACAATGCTTGTATTTTCTTTCACATAATCACCCAGCTCAACATAGCGCTGGTCAACAATGCCATCGAAAGGTGCGGTAATACGGCTCGCAGCAAAATTAATTTGAGCATTGGTCAACTCGGCTCTGGCATTGGCAAGAGCAGTCTCGGCTTGGGCTAATTGTGCCTCATTATAGAGCCCTTTTTTTATCAGCTTCTTCGCGCTTTCGAATTCGAGCTTATATTGGCGCAAGCTGGCTTTCGTTTGATTGACCCGTGCAGGCCAATCGCGGGCATCGAGCTCAACGATTAAATCGCCTTTTTTAACGCGCTCGCCTTTTTGTTTGTGTACGGTTTTTACCTTGCTACGAATCTCTGATTTTAATTCGACGCTGCGATTGGCCGCTGTTTTACCCGAAACTGTAATTAAGCGTTCGGTTAATGAGCCTTGTATGCGCTCTACTTGAACTTTACGTAGGCCATGATCCATAACGAGCGGGCGAGGATTGATATATTCTTCTGTTTCGCTGCTGAGGCCGATAATTAGCCAGCTCGCAAGAATAAAGGTCAAAAGCAGGGCTAAAATGTGCCCTCGATTAAGGTGGATAGTCATTATATTTATTTCCGCAACATTATCGATGAGTCAGTTTTTGCTGAGTGAAGCAATAATTACAGCAAAGAGAAAGTGCTACAAGCAGTTTTGCTCTATTTAGGCCAAACAATCTGTTGCACTTTTGATACAAAGAGCAATCGAGCTCGGGTAATGGATACTAATATTAAATTAGAGGATTGCTTTCATAGCTTCGGATTGCACAGCAAAGTGCGTATACTGGCGCCAATTAATATATCTATACTTCTGAGTAAGCAATCTATGGTTTTGGTTCGATTAAAAGGCGTTTCTTTGGCATTTGGTAATCAAGTATTACTGAATAAAGTCGATTTTGATGTAAATGCTGGTGAACGAGTGTGTGTGCTTGGGCGTAATGGCGAAGGTAAGTCGACCTTATTAAAAATTCTTAATCGGGAAATTACACCCGATGAAGGCTCCGTGCAGCACAGTGATACCATTAAAATTGCGGCGTTGCAGCAAGAATTGCCGGTAACCGATCCACAAACGGTTTATGAAGTTGTTGCTTCTGGCTTAGGAGATCTAGGCAAGACGATTTCTGCCTACCATGAAGAAATTTTAAGAGGAGAGCATGTTGATCTAGTTAAGCTTGAGCGCTTGCAGCATGTGATTGAAGCCAATGACGGTTGGTTATGGCAGCAAAAAGTCGATTCTATTTTAGACCGATTAGACTTGCCGGGTGATGCCGCGTTTGATTCTATGTCGGGTGGTTGGCAGCGCCGTGTGATGTTGGCACAAGCGATGGTTTCAGAGCCTGATCTATTGATTCTTGATGAACCAACCAATCACATGGACATAGCGACTATCCGTTGGTTAGAAGAGCAGTTAGTGCAGTTTAAAGGTACCTTGCTCTTTATTAGTCACGATCGCGCGTTTGTACAAGCGTTATCGACTCGCATTATTGAGTTGGACCGAGGCAGTATTTATTCTTGGAAAGGCACTTATCAGGGCTTCTTGGAGCACCAGGAGCAGCGCCTTGCCGCGGAAGAGGTACAAAACGCGTTATTTGATAAGCGTTTAGCGGAAGAAGAAGTCTGGATTCGTCAGGGTGTTAAGGCGCGACGTACTCGTAACGAAGGGCGTGTTGAGCGCTTAAAAGAAATGCGCAATCAACGCAGTGATCGTCGTGAGCGCCAAGGTAATGTATCGCTGGCTATGAACTCAGCTGATAGCTCGGGTAAGAATGTATTCGAACTTGAGAATGTCTCTTTTGGCTTCGATATTGCCAATGGTTTGCGCAAAGAAATTGTACGCGATTTCACCAGTGTTGTTATGCGAGGGGATCGCATCGGGCTTGTAGGGCCAAACGGCGCTGGTAAGAGTACCGTGATGAAGCTGTTATTAGAGCAGCTCAAGCCAGAATCGGGTACCGTTAAAGTCGGTACTAAGTTGAACGTTGCTTATTTTGATCAGTCACGCAGCTTGCTTGATCTTGAAAAATCAGTGGCCGAGAACGTCGGTGATGGCAAAGACGAGGTTGAAGTTGATGGCCGTTCTCGTCACATTCTAGGTTATCTTCAGGATTTCTTATTCGAACCGGCACGCGCCCGTACTCCGGTTAAATCTTTATCCGGTGGTGAGCGTAATCGCGTGCTATTGGCTAAGTTATTCCTTAAACCATGCAACTTGTTGATTATGGATGAGCCGACTAACGACTTAGATGTAGAGACGTTAGAGTTGTTGGAAGAAAAGCTGGTTGAATACGATGCAACCTTATTATTGGTAAGCCACGATCGTGCTTTCCTAGATAATGTTGTAACGCAGCTTTGGGTATTTGATGGCAAGGGTAATATCGACGAGCAAGTGGGTGGTTATTCCGAGTGGGAAGCCCGTGATAAGGCAACCAAGGCCAAGCTTGAGGCTGCGGTTAAGTCTGGTGCTAAAAAGGCAAAAGCACCTTCTCAATCGAAAGGTGAAAAAGCTAAGCCCGCAGCCGTTGCAGCGAAAGCTCCAGCTAAGAAACTAAGCTACAAGCTTCAATTTGAGTTGGATGAGTTGCCGAAAAAAATCGAAGCCTTAGAAGCTAAGCAAACTGAGCTAGGTGTCGAAACCGGCAGTGCTGATTTTTATCAAAAAGATAATGATTATGTCACTGCTAAATTGGATGAGCTTCAAAGCATTGAAAAGCAATTAGAGGCGCTTGAAGAGCGCTGGTTAGAATTAGAGGAAATGGTAGGATGAGCCCATTAGTTATTGTTGTTTTTATCGTATTGGCAGTTTTTGGCTCGGTGTATATGCTGAAGCCAAGTCCACGTCAGCAGCGCTTGGCTGAATTACGTTTAGACGCAATTAAATTGGGCTTACAGGTTAAGTTAGAAACCTTTAAAACGGATAGTAAGAAAATGGGGGTGCGGGATGATATTACCGCCACCCGTTTTCAGCGTTTTAATCCTGCAGTTAAAAGTCAGGTGCTGCGTTGGTGTATTGTGCGTCAGGCTGGCTGGGAGCAGGAAGGCCTTGCGGAAGGCTGGAGTTGGAATAGTGTCGAGCAGCGCCCTGACCTGGAAAAACTGTCTGAGTTATTGTCTAAAGTAGGGAGTGACGTACAGATGATCGAGGTTTATGACAATCGAGCAAGTCTTATGACGATTGAGAGTAAGGCCAGTAACGCTGAGCTGATCAATGCTTGGATTGAGTCAGCCCAGCAGTTGTAATGTCCATTGAATCTTCTTAATGGCGCTATGCACGATTAAAAATTGTGCATAGCCACTATTTCTTCTAAATTCATAATGATGCGTTCGCTATAACTCGTGACTAAGAAAGGCACTGTATTTTCGTTATAGTTTTTGATAGAACGTTCCATGAAATTCCACTTGCTATCAATGGCGCGTAAGATCTTTTTGCTGTTGTTAGGATCGATTTGGGCTTTCAAATTAACCAAGTCTGTACGAAAAGCATCGGCCATTTGATCTAACGAACGTTCGTAAGACCCCATGAAAACTTGCCCTAAGTTAGATGTACCACGTGCAGCATATTGTGACGTAATCTCTTCCATAGTAATTGATAGCGTACGTGCAGTTTCAACCACCGCCGGTGGCTTTGTTCCGGTACTGATTTGAGCGTCGTGGTAGGCCTTCGATAAGCTTTTTAGTAACACGGTATTCAGCTTTCCCATTTCATCAACAAGACGGACGTTAGGGAAACCTTGGGTTTCCATATCTTGATAATTTACACGAATGAGATCGTTGAACTCAATCCAAGCAATACTGACCTTGCTCATTGAATCTGCAATGCCATCGGACGCGGGTAAAGAACGCGTTACTGCCAATGTGCTCTCGAATTGATCTAAGTTCTTGATGATTTTCTTGCCATATTTAGAATCGGCATCCAAACCAGAATACATATAAAAATTGGTTAAAGATTCGGTAGAAAGTAAGCGTAGCTTATGAACGTTGGTTAATAGTTGTTGAGGTGTCGCAAACGCCTGCATAGTAAACAGCGTCAGGGAAATTAGGAGTAAACTTTTAAAAGCTAATATCGTTTTCATAGCACCTACATCATCTGTTTTATTGTTATTTAGTATTTTGATCTCTACCCATACTAAGGAAAAGACCTGTTAATCAATAGGGGACATTACAAACGGTAACAAAAAAGATTGA
>Ga0209292_1000676_pt1 | contig 43932 bp, 40 predicted proteins | sample GOMGulsemesocosm_2_FD_184634 | JGI IMG/M metagenome (GOLD analysis project Ga0209292, IMG submission 184634) | Methane-oxidizing microbial communities from mesocosms in the Gulf of Mexico - GOM9C Gulf of Mexico (SPAdes) (version 2) | ecosystem: Environmental > Aquatic > Marine > Cold seeps...
ATCTCGACAAGTTCATGATCGTTGCTGTGAGCGACTTCAACATGGGTGCGATGGAGAACAAGGGCCTTAATATCTTCAACTCCTCCTGCGTGCTGGCCAAGCCTGAAACCGCGACCGATGGTGCCTATGAGCGCATCGAGGGGGTGGTGGCCCACGAATATTTCCACAACTGGTCGGGTAACCGCGTCACCTGTCGTGACTGGTTCCAGCTCAGCCTTAAAGAAGGCTTTACGGTTTTTCGCGATCAAGAGTTTTCCGCTGATATGGGCTCGCGCACGGTTAAACGCATCGATGATGTGAACATGCTGCGCACGCTGCAATTCGCCGAGGATGCTGGTCCTATGGCCCACCCGGTGCGCCCGGAAGCCTATATGGAAATCTCCAACTTCTACACGGTCACCATTTACGAGAAGGGTGCCGAAGTCGTACGCATGATTCATACCCTGCTTGGGGCTGATTTGTTCCGCGCCGGTTCTGATCTTTATTTCGAGCGCCACGACGGCCAGGCCGTTACCACTGAAGACTTTGTGCAGGCCATGCAGGATGCCAGCGGTATCGATTTAGAGCAGTTCAAACGTTGGTACGGTCAAGCCGGTACGCCACAGCTGGAAGTGACTGACGAATACGATGCCAACGAAAAGGTTTATCGCCTGACGGTCAGGCAATCAACGCCCGACACCCCGGGTCAGACGGACAAGCTGCCGCTGCATATCCCCTTCAGCCTTGGCCTGCTGAATGCCGCCGGTGAAGAAACCTATGCTCATGTGCTGGATGTACTGGAAGCCGAGCAGACCTTTGTGTTCGCCGATATGGCTGAAAAGCCGGTACCTTCACTGCTGCGAGGTTTATCCGCACCAGTGAAGCTGAGTTACGGCTACAGTCGCGAAGAGTTGATGTTCCTGATGAGGCACGACACCGACGGCTTTAACCGCTGGGATGCCGGTCAGAAGCTGGCAATTGCCGTAATTCAGGACAACATCGTCGCTCACCAGCGCGGAGAAGCCTTAAGCATTGATCAGCGGCTCATTGAGGCGCTGCGCTCAGTGTTGAGCGATATAGGTCTCGACAGAGCGATGGTGGCGCGTATGTTGATGATGCCTTCTGAGGCTTATCTGGGCGAACTGGCGGAACCGGTTGATGTGGACGCAATCCACAAGGCACGTCAGTTTGTGCGTAAAGAAATCGCCGCTGCGCTGCAAAGTGAATTGCAGGCCTGCTACCAGGCCAATAGTAGCGATGCAGCCTACAGTCCCGATGCCGCTGAAATCGCCCGTCGTAGTCTGAAAAATATCTGCTTGGGTTATCTGATGATATTGGGTGAAGCGGAAACCCTGACCCAGTGCGCCAGCCAGTTTAACGACAGCAATAACATGACCGATACGAGTGCAGCACTGACCGCGCTAGTACATTCGAGTTTTGATGACGCCTTTGAGGAAGTTAAAAACACCGCGCTGGAAAGTTTTTACAGCGAATGGAAACACGATCCGCTGGTGGTGGATCAATGGTTTGCGGTGCAGGCCAGTGATCCCTCCGAGAATGTCTTTGAGCGCGTTCAGGCGCTGATGCAGCACGAAGCCTTTGATATAAACAACCCAAATAAGGTTCGCTCGCTGGTGGGTGTGTTCTGTAACCAGAACCGCGTTAACTTCCACCGTGCTGATGGTGCAGGTTATGCGTTCCTGGCGGATCGCGTGATTGAGTTGGATCGTAAGAACCCGCAGATTGCGGCACGTTTGCTGACGCCGCTGACACGCTGGCGAAAGCTGACGGCGGATCGTAGTGAGTTGATGCAGAAAGAATTGCAGCGAATTAAGGCGCAGCCTGAGTTATCGAAGGATGTATTGGAGGTTGTGACGAAGAGTTTGTAGAGCTCGTCATTCCTGCGAACGAGGTGAATTGCGAAGCAAGAGAGCAAGTAGGCCGGAAAAGCGTAGCGCCTTCCGGCGTGAGAATGATTAGAGTCAGAGTAAAATTGATTCACGAATTCAAAGGGACTTTCCAGGCTTCTTTTTTATTGGTAACTCTAAACTTCCGAGCACTGTTAATATCCTGTTTCGCCTTGCTGGCGAGTTAAGGCAGTTGGGCGCCCAACTGCCTTAACAATCCGAAACCGCCCCTGCTGCTTGGTCGCTCCGCGACTACCCTGCGCGCTTCAACTTTTAACGGCGTTCGGCAACTCGGCCTACGGCCTCAGGCAATCCTCACTTAACCCGTTAAAAGTCTCCAGTGCTCAGCTGCGCAGAAGGGGAGTTTGGTGTGTGCCATGATCCTGATACGGAGTGTTTTGTTCTCTTGGGAATCGCCGAGCAACGGAGAAAAATAACGGTACGTAGTAGCGAGGGTTGTTTGAGCCTTTTGAAGATTAAATATCTTTAAAAGGTGAGTTCCGCAGCGGCCGTTACTTTTTGAGTAGCGCAGGGCATCGGCGTAGCCGACGATGGACTAGAGAGGCATTTCTTTTGGTTCGGCTTCCTAGCTGAACAAGAGGTTGGGCCGCAAAGAAAATGAACTCGCCCAGCTGGGCGAAACGATTGTCGGCAAAAGAGCTCTAAAATAAATGCGTCCCCTTTATTTTCTTTTTCCCTAATTCTAGCCACCCTCCACTCAAGATAAATGGGCTCCAGTTTAAATACGATTCGCACACTATAAATTCGTCTTCAGAGATGAACTTCAAACTAATGGCCGAAGCCGTATTAAAAGACATACTTACGGGTGAAGCGCATTTATATAATAAGCAAGTAGAGTGATCCGAAGTTATGGCTCGTGGGTAGCTCTAGCAAGTAGGCCGGAAAAGCGTAGCGCCTTCCGGCGTTAGCATTCCGCGTTCATTCTAGGAGCCGGACATGCTTGATTGACTCATTGCTCGGAAACGCTTGTGGCGCACGCCCTTGAATGCCTGATGGCGCCTGCGGCTTATCAGGCCTACGTTAACTCCCCAAGGAAAAAGGGAACGCATTGAATGGCGCTGCTTTTAAATATTTACAGGGTCGGTTGAACCAGCAAAGTAGTGATGCATCATGAGGTGGTTATTCTTCCTCTATCTCCTCATACAATGGCGTCGCCCATAAATCATACTCATCAGCACTAGTGACCTCTGCCAGAATCGCATCACCCGGTTGCAAACCTTCCACACCATCCAGATAAACACGACCATCAATTTCCGGGGCATCGGCCCAACTGCGGCCGATGGCGCCGTCTTCGTCCACTTCGTCGATCAGCACTTCAATTTGTTGGCCGATTCTTGCCTGTAAGCGCTGTGCGGAGATGCGTTGCTGCACTTCCATAAAACGCTCCCAGCGTTCTTCTTTGATCTCTTCGGGCACATGGTCGGGCAGGTCGTTGGCGGTGGCGCCGTCGACGGGGGAGTATTTAAAGCAGCCGACGCGATCTAGCTGGGCTTCTTCAAGCCAGTCGAGCAATATCTGGAAGTCTTCTTCGGTTTCGCCGGGGAAGCCGACGATGAAGGTGGAGCGGATCACCAGATCGGGGCAGATTTCACGCCAGGCTTTGATGCGATCTAGCGTCTTTTCCTGATTGCCGGGGCGCTTCATCAGCTTAAGCAAGCGTGGGCTGGCGTGCTGAAAAGGAATGTCCAGATAAGGCAGGATTTTGCCTTCGGCCATCAGCGGGATAACCTTGTCCACATGCGGGTAGGGGTAGACGTAGTGCAGGCGCACCCATACGCCGAGTTTGCCGAGTTCCTGGCACAGGTCCAGCATGCGCGTTTCGATGGCTTGTCCTTCGACAAAATCCAGTTTGTATTTGGTATCGACGCCGTAGGCACTGGTGTCCTGGGAAATAACAAGCAGTTCCTGTACGCCGTTTTCGACCAGTTTTTTGGCTTCTTCAACCACGTCGCCAATGGGACGGCTGACTAAATCTCCACGCATGGCGGGAATGATGCAGAAGGTGCAGCGGTGATTGCAGCCTTCTGAAATTTTAAGGTAGGCGTAATGACGTGGTGTGAGTTTGATGCCCTGTGGTGGTACTAAATCAGTGAACGGGTCGTGATCTGGTACGGGTACATATTCGTGTACGGCATTGACCACCTGGCTATAATCTGCAGGGCCGCTAACACTCAGCACACCAGGTTCGGCGGCTTTAATGGCTTCAGCATCGACGCCTTTGCCCATGCAGCCGGTAACAATCACTTTGCCATTTTCCTGCATGGCCTCATGGATTGCATCCATAGATTCCTGCTTGGCGCTGTCGATAAAACCGCATGTGTTGACCACCACCACATCCGCGCCGTCGTAGTCGGGTACGATTTCGTAGCCGTCGAGGCGTAACTGAGTCAGGATGCGTTCGGAGTCTACCAGCGCTTTGGGGCAGCCAAGGGAGACGAAGCCGACTTTTTGTTTTTCCTGCTCTTGATCTGAAGGATTTTCAGTGGATGTGGACATGGGTGGAGCCTGCGTAATTCAATAGAGCGCGCATTTTACTGAAAATGGGGCGTGAGAGCTATTGAACAAGGTGAATGGTTTTGCGCAGCGCTGGTTTGGTTGTTTAAGGTTTCGTTATGCAGGAAGCTACACTGCGGATACCCGGTATCTATAACCAAGCTATGAGCAAGTTAGAAATGGATGCCGGATAGCCGTTTTGCGAGCTGCGACATGACGAGGGTTTTTAATGGGGAATTGCAGGCATAAAAAAGGGCTAACAGCAAAAACTGTCAGCCCTTTTTCGAGTCTTTTTTAGGCTATTCTGCCGTGGCTGGCGCTTCCTGCTCGGCTTCACTCGGTGCTGCCTTTTTCAATACTGAATGCAGCACCGTGTTGCCTTCAAAATATACGGTGAATTTGTCGTAGCTCCAGCTGCTGATGGTTGGTTCTCCAACCGGGCCGCTCATGGCGAAGGGTGAGCCAAAAACGCGTTCAACGTCGGCCTTGTCCATGCCGTTGTGTGGGCGGCTGATGTTTTGTAATTCAGGAGCCTGTTTGGAAACGCTGACTTCCAGGGTGTCGGCCTGTGTGGCGGAGGACATGGCAAGTGCTGCGGTCATTGCTGTGGCTGTTAAAAGTGTAAGGATTTTCATTGTGGCTCCCGGTCTTTGATTCGATCTGGATTCTGTTGCTGGGCAGGTTGTTAGTCCTGCTCCTGAAACTGACGTCTTTGTTTTGCTTGATAGAGTAGTACATGTCGGGCAATTAGGCTGCGACTTGATTCAGAAATATTTTCAAAACTTATATTTATCAAATGGTTGCCGTTGTTATCTGATGAATAATTTACCACTTTTCCGTATAAAAGCAGGCCAATGCAAGAGGGCAGCAGGGTTAGTTTTAAGGCCAGGTATTGGCCGGACTCCATGAAGTCGTAGTGACGAAATGAAATTCCGCCTTCGCTGAGCGTGATGCTTTTCAGGTGCTCATCTTTCATGCTCTCATCACAGCTGACTAGCGTTTGTGCCAGCAGTTCGATTTTTTGATCGGTGCCCTTTAGATAGGATTGCAGATTGCGATCTTTTTCGCCGATGCTTCGTAACAGTTTAGTGTTATCCGCATCAATGGTGCGCAGCTTGTTGAGCAGTTGAAAATGGGGAGAAACGGCGATAGGGAAACTCGCGTTTTCGTCGTTGATAATATTTTCATTCACCGGGAGAAATTCAAGACCGGCGCGGTCTTCAATACGGTAAAAATTTCGGTTGTCCTGTACACTCTGTTGCATTCGTTTAAAATCTCAGGCGTTTACAATCAAATTAAGTATAACAGGGAAATTCATTATTTCCGCTTTGCGAAATTCTTAGGGAATCACACTTAATCCATGTTTAAACCGCTACCGCTTTTTATTGGTTTACGCTATACCCGCGCCAAACGCCGCAACCATTTCATCTCCTTTATATCGCTGACTTCCATGCTGGGAATGATTCTCGGTGTGGCGGTGCTGATTCTGGTGCTGTCGGTGATGAACGGCTTTGACCGTGAATTGCGCGAACGTATTTTGGGCATGGTGCCGCACGCGACGATTCAGGCTGATGGCGTCATGCAGGACTGGCAACAGGTTGCTGATTTGGCCATGGCCGATACCGCAGTGGCAGGTGTCGCGCCCTTTATTCAGGGGCAAGTGATGCTGACTCATGCTGGTGGTGTGCAAGGAGCGCTGATCAATGGTGTTCTGCCTGAGGCAGAGGCGCGGGTTTCCATTATTCGTGACCATATGGTGGCGGGGAAGCTTGAAAACCTGCAGGCGGGTGAGTTCGGTATTATTCTTGGCGATCTGCTGGCGCGGCAGTTACGAGCGGGTGTCGGTAGTAAAGTGACGGTGGTGATGCCTGAAGTCAGTGCTTCTCCGGCGGGTGTTTTGCCGCGCTTAAAACGTTTTACTGTGACCGGTATTTTCAAAGTGGGCGCGCAGTTGGATGGTTCGTTGGCGTTAATTCATTTGGGTGACGGCGCCAAGCTTTACCGTCTCGGTGATGGCGTACACGGTATTCGTTTGAAACTGCATGATTTGTTTGAGGCCGGGCCGACTGCCTGGCGTATCACCTCGCAATTGCCTTCGGGTTATTGGGCCAGTGACTGGACGCGTACTCAGGGCAATCTGTTTCAAGCCATCAAATTAGAGAAAACCATGATTGGTCTATTGCTGCTAATGATTGTGGCGGTGGCGGCCTTCAATATTATTTCCACGCTGGTAATGGTGGTGACGGATAAGCGGTCGGACATTGCCATTCTGCGTACCATGGGCGCCAGCCCGCGCAGCATTATGCTGACTTTTATGGTGCAGGGCGCGGTGATTGGTGTGATTGGTACGCTGGTGGGAGCGATTCTCGGTATTATTCTAGCGCTGACGGTGAGTGATGTGATTGCCTGGATTGAGCAGATATTGGAGGTTCAGTTCCTCAGCGCCGATGTTTATTTCATTAGCTACATTCCTTCTCAATTATTGCTGGAGGACGTTTTGATTGTCTGTGGTTCAGGACTGCTGCTGAGCTTCCTGGCTACGCTTTACCCTTCCATGCGTGCCGCCAAGGTGCAGCCAGCCGAGGCGTTGCGTTATGAGTAATGATATGAACAATGATGTCGTGCTAGCCTGTGAAAACCTGTATAAAAATTACCATGAAGGGCCGCAGGATTTACCTGTTATCAAAGGTGTTCAGCTGGCGGTTAAACGTGGTGAGCGTATCGCTATTGTCGGTACCTCCGGCTCGGGAAAATCAACGTTGTTGAATTTACTGGGCGGGCTGGATGCACCGGATTCTGGACGGGTGCTGTTGGCTGGTCAGGATTATGCCGGACTTTCCGAGCAAAAACGGGGTGATTTGCGTAACCGTAGCTTGGGTTTTGTGTACCAGTTTCATCATTTGCTGCAGGAATTTTCAGCGCTGGAGAATGTTTGTATGCCGTTGCTCATTCGTGGCACAAGTGTTGCGCAGGCTGAACAAAGGGCCAGAGATATGCTGGGGCGTGTTGGCTTAGCTGATCGTGCCGAGCATAAGCCATCTGAGTTATCTGGAGGAGAACGGCAGCGCGTTGCGATTGCCCGGGCCTTGGTGCCGCAGCCGGATTGTGTGTTGCTGGATGAGCCGACGGGTAACCTGGATAGTCAGACGGCAGACGCTATTCATCAATTGATGATTGAGTTAAATACCGAACTTAAAACTTGTTTTGTGGTGGTGACTCACGATCAGCAGCTTGCTGAGTCGATGGATCAGCTTTATCGCTTGCAGGATGGTGTGCTGACTCGGGATTAAGCTTTTGAAGTGCTTTTTTCTGTGTGCGCTCCAGGCGACGTTTTTTCCATTTGGATTTAACGGTCCATGACCAGAATAGATGGACGATGATATAGCTCAGCAAACCGAAGATTAGTCCGGCTACCACTGAGCCGACAATCAGCGGTTTACCAATATGGTTGAAGTTGACGGCTAGCCATACCCACAGATCGTCCAGGTTGAGGGTTAGATAAATAGATGGTTCGCTTAAAATCAAACTGCCGAGCCAATAATTAAAATAGTAAATTGGCGGCATGGTAAGCGGGTTGGTGATAAAGACCAGAATAACTGCCAGCGGTAAATTGCGTTTAAAAATAATCGCTAAAAAAGCCGCCAGTACTGTTTGCAGGGGCATTGGCAGAAAGGCACAAAATACACCAATGAAAAATGCACCGGCCACGGAGCGGCGGGTGAGATGCCAGAATTCAGAGTTATGAACGGCGCTGCCAAGTACGGATAACCAACGGTTTTCCTTGATTTTGGTGGGGTCTGGTAGCAGTCTTTTAAATAGTTTTCGCGGCATATTTGGCGAGTTGTTACAGCTGATCGTGTTGGGATTATGCCTGCATTAGAGAGGGAACTCTATGGGCTTAGTACGCACAGGAATGATTATAGTCAGCGCTGCGATTGTCGCCGTGGTGTTTTTGCCTGAACTGCCAACTATTTCAGTCTTTCTGTTTCTTCTCTTGCCCATTCTTGCGGGAGTTATTGCTAAACCTACTCGTCGTTTCATACCCGTTTTCCTATACCTGTTGTTTGGGCTGCTGTGGGGCACTGGTTACGGTTACCTAGGCTTAAAGCAGCAGTTGCCCGAAGCGCTAGAGGGGCTGGATGTTTGGGTTGAGGGTGAAGTGATTGGTTTGCCGGCTGTACATGATCGTTCTCAACGTTTTGAGCTAAAGGTGCTTGAACTTGAGATTTCGGAGAAAATGCAATTTGCAGCGCAACCCCTAGAACAATCGTTACAAAAGGTTCGCGTAAATTGGTATCAGACCTCGGAGCATGTGAATCCGGGTGAGCGCTGGCGTTTGCTGCTGCGATTAAAGCGCCCGCATGGTTTTGCTAATCCGGGTGGTTTTGATTATCAGGGTTGGTTATTTCAGCAGGGCATTGGTGCTACGGGCTATGTGCGCAAGCATGACGGGAACGGCTTGTTGGCAGCGGCTGGTTATCATCAGCTGCTCGATCAGTGGCGTTACCTGCTTTATCAACGTTTGTCAGAGCGGCTGGGTAGCGATCCCAATAAAGGTCTAATGCTGGCTCTGTTGATGGGTGAGCGGGGTGACATCAGTGATTCGCAGTGGCAGCTGTTGTCTCGCACGGGTACTAATCATCTGTTTGTGATCAGCGGTCTACATGTCGGTTTTGTTGCGCTGTGCGCTTATCTGTTGTTTTTTCATCTAAGCCGATTGCTGCTGCTTGGGCCACCACGGTTTGCAGCGCAGCAAATAGGTGTTTGTGCAGCGCTGATTAGCAGCTTTTCCTATGCCGCGATTGCTGGGTTTTCGTTACCAACACAGCGCGCTTTGATAATGCTGGTAGTCATGTTGACGGGACGATTACTGCGCCGCCGGGTTGATACTTGGCACAGTTATCTGATGGCGTTGTTGATGGTGCTGCTCTGGGACCCACTGGCGCCACAGAGTGTCGGTTTCTGGCTTTCCTTTGGTGCTGTTGGAAGTCTGCTATATGCCTTTGGGCTGCGTACCGATAGTCGCGGCATTTGGTGGCGATGGCTGCGGCCACAGTGGGTGGTATTTGTCGCTTTTGTGCCGGTGTTGCTGTTTTTCTTTCAGCAGGTGTCACTGGTTTCACCGCTGGCGAATGTGATTGCTATTCCCATTGTGGGGCTATTTATGGTGCCGCTCTGTCTGTTGATGGTGGTGTTTGAAATCGCACAGCAGTTTATTGATTGGGCTGTGTTAGAGGCTTTGGTGGAGCTGTTGTCTTGGCTTAGCAGCTATAGTCTGGCACTGCTTATGTCTTTTTTAAATTTGCTGGCAGAGCTGCCTGTCGCGCAGTGGACAAGTAATTTGGATTTGTGGACTCTGTTGTGCGCGACTTCTGGTGTTCTGTTGCTGCTAGCTCCGCGTGGATTACCGGCGCGTTGGCTTGGCGTGTGCTGTTTTTTACCGTTATTTTTAAGTCATGAAAATCAGCCCAGTATCGGGGCTTTTGAAATGACTGTGCTGGATGTTGGGCAGGGACTGTCGGTGCATATCAGTACTCGTCATCATCATTTGATTTACGATGTGGGGGCGCGCTTTAATGCCAATTTTGATGCCGCTTCCGCAGTCATTTTGCCCTATTTACGCAAGCAAGGTATTGAATCGCTGGATTGGGTGGTTATCAGTCACGGCGATAATGATCATGCCGGTTCGTTGCCTATTTTGCTTGCTGGCATACCTATTACTCAAGTAATTACGGGGGCTTCAAAAAAGCTTGAGGCAGTGGCTGATGTGGTTGTTTGCGAGGATGGTTTTTCCTGGCAATGGGATCAGGTGACTTTTCAGTTGATGCAGGCTGACTCAAGTCTTTGGAGCAATGAGAATAACCGCTCCTGTGTGTTGAAAGTTTCCAATGATAGTTTGTCAGTACTGATTCCGGGGGATATTGAAGCACAGACTGAGTCAGCGTTGTTGGAGAAATACGGTAAAACATTGCGAGCTGATGTGCTGCTGGCTCCTCATCACGGCAGCTTGTCCTCGTCCAGCGAGAGTTTTCTGGATCAGGTAAAGCCGAGTTTGGTGATTGTATCCAGCGGTTATCGTAACCGTTTTGGGCATCCGCATTCTAAAGTCATGGCACGTTATAAGCAGCGCCAAATTAAGGTGTTAAATACCGCGAACCAAGGTGCTCTGCATGTGTCGAGCCCGCAGGCGCAAACGGAGCCGGTGGTTGATACCTATCGACAAACATTTAAGCGTTATTGGTTCTGATAAAACTGACGTTTTAGTCATGATAGAGGCATTGCAAATAGTGTGAACAGGTCCTACGCTTACTGGCAGGTTTAAAACACTTTTACAGGCCTATCCATTAAAGATAATCAGGGGTTTACCACGTGCTGGAAATGATTAAATCGGGCGGCTGGCTGATGCTGCCCATTTTGCTTTGTTCTGTTGTTGCGCTGGCCATCATTGCCGAACGTTTTTGGACGTTACGACCAAACAAAATCGCGCCGAAAACCTTATTGGCAGAAGTGTGGGGCTGGATTCGTAGCAACCAGCTGAATGCTGATCGCATGAAAGAATTACGTGAATCAACGCCACTGGGTAAGATCCTCGCTGCGGGTCTGAGCAATTCCAAGTATGGCCGAGACATCATGAAGGAAAGCATCCAGGAAGTTGCCAGTCATGTTGTTCATGATATGGAGCGCTACCTGAGTACGCTCGGCACGATTGCTGTGATTGCACCGCTGTTGGGTCTGCTGGGTACGGTTATCGGCATGATTAAAGTATTTACGGCGATTATGATTCAGGGTACCGGTAACGCTAACGTGCTGGCGGGTGGTATCTCCGAAGCATTGATTACTACGGCTGCGGGCCTGACGGTGGCGATCCCTGCGGTTGTTTTTCACCGTATGTATCAGCGTCGTATCGATGAGCTGGTGGTAGATATGGAGCAGGAAGCCGTTAAACTGGTGGATGTTTTCCACGGCGATCGAGGCAAAAACTCTGCTGACGACAGCCTCGGAGAATAGTCCAGATGAAATTTCGTCGACAGCGCGGTGAAGAAATTGGGGTTAACTTAACACCGCTCATTGATGTGGTGTTTTTGTTGCTGATCTTCTTTATGGTTTCCACTACCTTTAAAAAGGAAACCCATATCACCCTCAACTTGCCCGAAGCAGAGGGTGAGCAGGTTGCTGCTGAAAACAACCAGATTGAAATTGTGATCAGTGCAAAGGGTGAGTATTCTATTAATGAGCGCGCACTGATTAATCACGAATTCAAAACTCTGCGCGCGGCCATTAAGAAAGTGGGCAAGGGTGATACTGAGTTGCCGGTGATTATTTCTGCTGATGGCAATGCGCCGCACCAGTCGGTGGTAAATGCCATGGATGCCGCGGGGCAATTAGGTTATTCACGGCTGAGCATTACAACGCGTCAACGTGACATCGAATAAAAGAATTTCTACTGTGCGGTGCCTTCCTTGAAAAGTCTCGTCGATGCCTGGTATCAGGGCAGCCCCTGGCTGGTTGCTCTTAAACCGCTGGCTAGCCTGTTCCGCCGTCAATCTGAAAAGCGCCGTTTGGCCTATCAATCCGGTGCCAAAGCTATTTGGTCTGCACCTGTTCCCGTTGTTATTGTTGGCAATATCACTGTCGGCGGCGTAGGCAAGACGCCCTTGGTCGCAGCGTTGGTGCGACTGGCTCGCGATGCTGGTTTTAAGCCGGGCATTGTTAGTCGTGGTTATGGCGGCAAAGCGTCGCATTATCCCTTTTTAGTTGCAGCCGATAGCGAAGCTTCGCAGGTGGGTGATGAACCTCTGATGTTGGCGCGCCGTTGTGGCTGTCCGGTGGTGGTGGATGCTAGTCGCGTCGAAGCTGTTAAGCATCTGTTGAAAAAGAGTGACTGTGATCTGGTGATTAGTGACGACGGCCTACAGCATTATGCGCTGGGCCGTGACATGGAGATTGCGGTGCTGGATGGCGTACGTGGTTTGGGTAATGGTTTTTTTCTGCCAGCCGGCCCGCTGCGTGAAGGTCCTGAGCGACTGGATGAGGTTGACTGGATTATTGTTAATGGTGGTCAGTTAAGGCTTGAGCAGGATAGCCAGCTGATGCAGCTAAAACCTTCGCAGCTGGTTAATCTGAGTACCGGGCAGATTAAAGATATTGATGAGCTTGCGGACCAAAAAGTTCATGCGATGGCCGGGATTGGTAACCCGGAACGCTTTTTTATCACGCTTGAAAAACTGGGCTATCGGCTGCAGCGCCATGCTTTTGCGGACCATCATGCCTTTGTTTCCGGCGATCTGCCTGCAAATGATGGAAAAGCCATTATTATGACCGAGAAGGATGCGGTAAAATGCGCACATATTTCCGATGAGCGATGCTGGTACCTGAGTGTAGAAGCAGAGCTTGATAACGAATTTAAAACTGTTTTTCAGCGTCAACTGAAGGATTTAAGTGGCTTGAAGAAGCTGGAAAATCGTTCCGCTGATGCCTAAAGGTGAATAAGATGGATGAACGCTTACTTTCAATTCTGGCCTGCCCGATCTGTAAAGGCGAGTTGAGCCACGATAAAGAAAACAAAGAGCTGGTGTGCAAATTTGATGGTCTGGCTTTTCCTGTGCGTGACGGCATTCCCGTTATGCTGGAAGGCGAGGCACGCACCTTGTCAGCCGACGAACGTCTCGATAAATAGCGACCTGCCCCTATGTCTTTTACTGTAATTATTCCAGCGCGTTTTGCGTCTACACGCCTGCCTGGCAAGCCCCTGAAGGACATTGCTGGCAAGCCGATGATTCAGCATGTTTACGAGCAGGCCAAAAAAAGCGCCGCTCGGGAAGTGATTGTTGCCACCGATGATGAGCGGATTAAGACCATTGCCGAGGGTTTTGGTGCGCGTGTTTGCATGACGAAGGCCGATCATGAGTCGGGTACTGATCGATTGCAGGAAGTGGTGGCTCAGTTGGGTTATGGCGATGACGAAGTGATTGTTAACGTGCAGGGCGATGAGCCTTTAATTCCGCCGTCGAATATCAATCAGGTGGCTGAATTGTTGCTGAATTCGCCGAATGCCGGCATCGCTACACTAAGCGAACGCATTGATAATGTCGCTGATGTGTTTGACCCTAACGCGGTAAAAGTAGTGAGTAACGCGACAAATTCTGCATTGTATTTCAGTCGCTCGCCACTGCCCTGGGCACGCGATGACTTTAATGCTGTTGCTGGAGAGGGCGGTGGTGAATTGCCTGATCAGCTGCCAGCTGGTGTCGATTTTCAGCGCCACATTGGTATTTACGGCTACCGGGTTGGCTTGCTGCATCAGTTTGTCACTTGGCCTCCAGCGCCGCTTGAGTTGGCTGAATCGCTAGAACAGTTGCGAGCGATGTGGAACGGTGTTGATATCAAAGTGGCTCAGGCGGTGGAAACGCCACCCGCCGGTGTTGATACTGAGGCGGATCTTGAGCGCGTGCGTGCATTGCTGGCCTGATCCTGGTTGCTGAGAGGAGCTCATGGTTAAAGTCCTGTTTGTCTGTCTCGGCAATATTTGCCGTTCCCCCACCGCCGATGGTGTCTTGAGAAAGCTGTTGGTTGATCAGGGACTAACGGATCGTATAGAGGTGGACTCATGTGGTACTGGCGACTGGCACATCGGTAAGGCACCGGATCAACGCGCCCAGGCTACCGCTAGCAAGCGTGGTTATGATTTATCTGTATTGCGGGCGCGCACCGTACATATTGGCGATTTTGAGCAGTTTGATTTTATTCTCGCCATGGATGAGAGCAACCTAAAAGATCTTCAGGGTCTGGCACCGCTGCATCTGCATGGCAAAATCCGCCTGTTCCTTGAGTATGCGCCAAGTTCTGGTTTAACCGCGGTGCCTGATCCCTACTATGATGGCGCTGCCGGGTTTGAGCATGTGCTGGATCTGGTCGAAGAGGCCTGTGACGGCTTGCTAGAAGACATCAAACAGAGCACGTTGAAATAATCCTGCCAACTCTCCGGGCACCGCCCTTGGAGCTTTATGCAAATTCTTGAGAACTACCCCTTACGTGATTGTAATACCTTTGGCTTCGAGGCTACGGCTCGCTACTTCTGCGAAGCTCATAGTAGTGCCGATATCATTGAAGCATTGGAGTTTGTTGATGCTCATGCTTTGACACTACTGGTGTTGGGTGAGGGCAGTAATGTGGTGTTGGTTGATGATCTGCCGGGGTTAGTGCTCAAGCTGGCTAACCCTGGTGTTGAGGTGGTTGGCGACGCCGAAGGTTCTGTTACGGTACGTGCAGGTGCCGGTCAAAATTGGCATGAGTTGGTGTGCTGGTGTCTTGAGCAGGGGTACTTTGGAGTTGAGAACCTATCGTTGATTCCCGGTTCGGTCGGTGCCGCCCCCGTGCAGAATATCGGCGCCTACGGCGTTGAGCTGAAAGATGTATTCCATAGTCTGGAAGCGGTTGATCGTGAGACGCTGGAGGTTGTCACCCTTAATCGTGACGATTGCCAATTTGCTTATCGGGAAAGTCTTTTTAAAAGCAAAGCACGCGGTCGCTACATTATCTGTCATGTCAATCTGACGCTCTCTACCTTGCCAGAGGTGAATGTGCGATACGGAGCTATTTCGGCTGAAATTGAACGGCTGGGGCTTACGTTGACACCGCAGTCAGTCAGTATTGCTGTTTGCCAGCTTCGTCGCTCAAAGTTGCCGGACCCTGCTGAAATTGGCAATGCCGGTAGTTTTTTTAAAAACCCTGTTATTACAGATACGCTGTGTGCTGACCTTCGACAGCAATTTCCTGGTTTAGTCGCTTATCCGGATATTCCTGGGCGTAGTAAATTGGCTGCGGGCTGGTTGATCGATCAGTGTGGCTGGAAGGGGTTACGTGAAGCAGGTGTTGGCGTGCATGCCAAACAGGCGTTAGTGCTGGTAAATTATGATGCGGGGCAGGCTAGGGATTTATTGGCCTTAGCGGAGCGTATCAAGGAATCAGTGAAGCAACGTTTTGGTGTGATGCTGGAGATGGAACCAACCATCTACCCAACACCTTAGTAGGCGTCGGGTAGATGGCGGGCAGAGTGGGGCGTGAGTCTAGTCGGCCTGCTCTGTTTTTTCCGGTGCTGATGGAGTAGCAGCTGGCGCACTTTGAGGCGCGGTGGCTTTCTTCTCTTTAACTTGAGGTTTAGCTGGTGCGGCTGCAACAGGTTTTGCCTCTTTTTCTTCTTTCTTAGTAGGTTCTGTGGCTTTTGTTTCCACAGGCTTGCTTTCAGCTGTTTTAGCTTCCGCAAGTTTAACCGCTTTTGGCTTTGCTGCGGGTTTCTCTGCGGCAGGTGCAGGGCTTGCCTGTTCCTTGGCAGCTTGCTCTGCAGCGCGACGTTTTTCACGGGGATCATTCGGTGCGCGGCGTTTTTGCTTTCTTGGTGCCGGTGCAGCGCTAGTTTCCTTGTTGACTGTGTCGCTTTTAGCTTTGGCAGGTTCCGCGGCTTTTGCTGGAGCAACAGGAGCAGTTTTTTCAGCGGCGACAGGTTTTGCAGCAGGCTGCTCTGTTTTCACTGGCGCAGCAGCTGGCTTCGCTTCTGGTGCTTTGCTTGCTTCAGCAGTCGCTGGTGCACGTTGTGGTGCTGGAGCCGGTTTGCTGCTTACAGGCTTCGGTTCGGCACTAACGGTTGGTACATCCTTTTTGACATCAGCTGGCTTGCCGCTAACGTCAGCCGCTGGTGCTGGTTTGTCAGTACTTTTTTGTTCAGGCTTTGCTGCTGCCTGTGGCTTATTAGCTTTGTTGTCAGCTGCCGGGGCTGGCTGATCTTGACGCATAGTTTGAGAGGCTTTGTTTTCTGCAGTAGTCTCGGCTTTTACGTCAGTAGAGCGAGTTGCTTTATCGTCAGTATCACGACGACGCTGGCCACGGGTTGAGCGACGACGGCGTGTTGGGCCTTCTGCTTTGTTTGCATCTGTTGATTTTTCGGTAACAGGTGCAGTGCTCGTTGCTGTATTGGCTGTGGTAGCTTCAGGCGCTTGAGCTGTGCTGCTGGCCTCGGGTGCTACCGTGCTTTGCTCTGCCTCTGTGATGCGGGAGCGTTCTTCGCGGCGAGGTCTAGAGCGGCGAGCACCTGCGTCCTGACGGTTACGGCGTTGTGGCTTGTTGTCAGAGCTCTGATCGTTGCTTGTGGCAGCTTCACGTTTAGTGTCTTTTTCTGCTGTGGCAGGAGCCTGAGGTTTGTTCTGAGTTTTGACGTCTTCAGAGCGTTCTTTGTCCTGAGGGCGGTTGCGTGAGCCGCGGCCTTTGCGCTCATTACGTCCTCGTGACTGGTTGCCGCGTGAGCCTTCTTCAGCTTCGCTTTTTGATCCATCGCGGCGGTTGCTGCGCTGCGGGCGTTGCTCGCTGCGAGGTTTTCTAGCTTCTGGCTTTTCAGTTGGTTGCTCGGGCTCAACAGGTTTTGATGGTACCGGTTGAGTCGGTTCACCAAACAGACCACCAATAATGCGTTTCAGGAAGCCTGGTTTTTCTGTTGTGCTGCTAGCGCTAGGGGCTGGTGTGGCCGCAGTCGCTGTGTTTGTTGCTGCCGGTTCAACATGAGCTGGCGCAACGGTTGCAGGCATGACGGATTTAACTGCCGCTTCTTTTTTCTTGCTGCTGACGTCGGGAATTAATGCGCTGGCATCGTCGACGGTTTCAATGAGGCCGTAGCTGGCATCAGTGGTGTGAATAATTTCGTTATCTTCACGAATACGCTGTACGTCAAAGTGCGGCGTTTCCAGGTTCGGATTAGGAATGATGATAACCTTCACATCTTCGCGTTTTTCGATCTCGGCTACTTTTTCACGTTTTTCGTTCAGCAGGAAGGTGGCAACAACAACCGGCAGGAAGGCGTGAATCTGTGCGGTACGATCTTTGGAAGATTCCTCTTCGATCAAGCGCATCACCGACAGTGACAGCGATTCAATGCTACGAATCGTACCGTGACCGCTACAGCGTGGACAGACGATAGTGCTGGTTTCCCCCAGTGATGGGCGCAGGCGCTGACGGGACATTTCTAGCAGGCCGAAGCGTGAGATGCGGCCGATCTGAATGCGGGCGCGATCCAGCTTCAGCGCATCCTTGATGCGGTTTTCAACTTCACGTTGATTACGGTTGCTGCTCATATCGATAAAGTCGATAACCACCAATCCACCCATGTCGCGCAGGCGCAATTGACGGGCAATTTCGTCGGCTGCTTCAAGGTTGGTGTTGAGTGCGGTTTCTTCGATATCGCTGCCCTTGGTGGCGCGCGCGGAGTTGATATCGATAGAAATCAATGCTTCCGTCGGATCGATCACGATAGAGCCACCGGAGGGTAATTTCACTTCGCGTTGGAAGGCTGTCTCGATCTGGCTTTCGATATGGTAACGGTTGAAAAGGGGGACTTCATCTTCATACAGCTTGATCTTGTCCTGATAGTGCGGCATGACCTGGCTGATGAAGTTAAAGGCTTCCTGATGCACGCTTTTTTCATCGATCAGTACTTCAGCTATATCGCGACGCAAATAGTCACGAATAGCGCGGATGATGACGTTGCTTTCCTGATAAACCAGGAACGGTGCGCGGTTTTCCAGTGATGCTTTAGAGATGGATTCCCACAGTTGCAGCAGGTAATCAAGATCCCACTGTAGCTCTTCGAGGTTTTTGCCGATGCCAGCGGTACGAACGATAACGCCCGAAGATTCTGGAATTTGCAGCTGCGACATAACTTCTTTAAGTTGCGTACGATCTTCACCTTCAATACGGCGAGAGATGCCGCCAGCGCGTGGGTTATTTGGCATCATCACCATATAACGGCCTGCAAGGCTGATAAAGGTGGTCAGTGCCGCGCCCTTGTTGCCACGCTCTTCTTTCTCAACTTGAACGATCAGTTCCTGACCTTCTTTCAGTACGTCTTTGATATTAACGCGACCCTTGATTTGAGAAGGGTCCTTGGAAAAGTATTCGCGGGAGATTTCTTTGAGCGGCAGAAAACCGTGACGCTCAGCGCCAAAATCAACAAAAGCAGCTTCAAGGCTTGGTTCAACGCGGGTGATTTTTGCGCGGTAAATGTTGGCTTTTTTCTGTTCGCGGGAACCGGATTCAATATCCAGGTCGTAAAGGGTTTGCCCGTCTACAAGGGCAACGCGCAACTCTTCGGATTGAGTTGCGTTGATTAACATTCTTTTCATTCTAAATTGCTCGTTAGGCGTTAACCGAACGACAACTATTCCAGTGCTGGCTTAGTCAGGTTTTCGGGTTTTTCCGTATAAAACAGTACGGATCCCCCGAATTTTATGAACACAGTTTTGTGTCCATTTTTAAGAGCCTGCCAGTCAAAACCGGTGCTACATACTCCGTAATCAATCTAAAGTGTGCTCTGACGCCCGACAGCAGTGTTACGCTGTTGCAGTTAACTTACTCGTGCTTTTGGCATCACTGCTAGCTTTGTGTAGCTAAATCAGTGGCTTAAGCAGGTTTCTCAGTCATACGGGCTTGTGAGCCGGTGCTGGTAACCTGGTATTTCAGTTAGCTTTCGGGCTGATTTGAGCGCGAAAGCGGCGTGTTTTCTACAATCACATTAGATTGAAAGAGGCTCGGTCTTCCGTTAAGCGGGGCAAATCTCACCGCTGATGCCTCTTACATTACACGTTGTTTGGGTAGCGCGTTGTCGTGTTAACGCAATTATTCTACCTGCCCGTCCGCTATTAACGCGGAGTAGGCGCCTAATTTTTCTGCTGCGTTTTCTGATGCACATTTTGTTGCAAGAGTGTCGCAGCGACTTCATACCAATTCGTTAGTTTAGCCTGTACAATCCCGCCTTTAATTCGGGGTATATTCCTGGGGTTTAAATCACCCTGTTTTCAGTAATTGAGGCAACAAATGTGGTTGCTCTGGGGCTTGCTAGAAAGCCGCCGTTACCTTGAGAACATCAGGAAAATAGCCCTGACAGGTCGCTAAGCGCTGAATAATATAACAGCTAAGACCGACATCATCAATCAGACTAAGAGTATTAGATGACGAAACCTGAAACGCCGGATGAAAAGCCAGTCGAAAGCCAAAGCCCGAAGGAAATTGCCCGCAAGGTCCAGTTTATTGAGGTTACAGAGGACTCTGAAGCCCAGCGTATTGATAATTTTCTGTGTGCGCGACTCAAGGGTGTACCCAGAACGCGTATTTACCGGATTATTCGCAAAGGTGAGGTGAGAGTTAACAAGGGGCGCATTAAAGCGGATTACAAATTAAAGCCGGGGGATGTGGTGCGGGTGCCCCCCATTCGCATTGCAGAGCCAAATGAATTGCCGCAGGCAGGAAAAGGCCTAAAGCAGGCGATTGAAGAAGCAGTACTTTACGAAGACGACAGCCTGTTGGTTATCAATAAACCTTCAGGGCTTGCTGTGCATGGTGGCAGTGGTATCAAGCTGGGTTTGATCGAAACACTGCGCCAGTTAAGGCCAGAAGCTAAATTTCTGGAATTGGTGCATCGGTTAGATAGAGATACCTCTGGTTGCGTGATGGTGGCAAAAAAACGCAGCATGTTGCGCTATCTGCATGATTTGCTGCGCACTAATGGTGTGACTAAACATTATCAGGCGCTCGTAATGGGCAACTGGCCGACACGAAAAACTAAGGTCGATGCGCCATTGCAGAAAAATACCCTGCAATCGGGTGAGCGTATGGTTGTTGCCAGTGCCGAAGGTAAACCATCTCTCACGCGTTACGAAGTGCGTCAACGATTTGCAGGCTATACGCTGGTGCAGGCTTACCCCGTTAGTGGTCGAACACACCAGATTCGGGTGCACTGCCAATTTGCTGGCCACTCCATTGCTGGCGATGAAAAGTATACCGATGAAGATGACAACAAACGGCTGAAGACGATGGGTTTACGCCGATTGTTTCTGCATGCCGAATCGCTCGAGTTTCCTCTGCCTGAAACGGGCAAGGTGCTGCGTATTGAGGCGCCGCTGGATGGTGCGCTGCAATCCTTTTTGACGAAGCTGGATCAGTGACTATGTATTCGCTGATTATTTTTGATTGGGATGGCACTCTGATGGATTCAGAGGCTCATATTGTCGAAAGCATGCAGGCGGCGATGCTAGAGCAGCAACTTGAAGTGCTGTCGGCGACAACAGTGCGCAATATTATTGGCCTTGGCTTGCCTGAAGCTGTGCATACGCTTTATCCCGATCTGCCTGAGGAACCCAGAAAAGCTTTGTGTGAGGGCTACTCTCACCATTTCGTGGCGGGCAATCCCGCTACTTTAGAGTTGTTTCCCGAGGCGGAGGTTGTGTTGACGGATTTAAAGGCTGCGGGCCTTCGGCTTGCTGTTGCCACCGGAAAAACGCGTAAGGGTCTGGATCGATTATTGGCCTATAATAATTGGCACAGCTATTTTCATGGGTCACGTTGCGCTGATGAGACCAGCTCCAAGCCGCATCCGCAAATGTTGCATGAACTGCTGGCTGAATTTGATTGTCCACCGGAGCAGGCGTTGATGGTGGGGGATACCGAGTTTGATCTGGCGATGGCGGCCAACGCGGGTATTGATAGTGTGGGGGTTAGCTATGGCGTACATGATGTGCCACGTTTGCAGCAGTACAGGCCGCGTTTAGTCATCGATCACTTAACCGAATTGCGTGATTGGCTGCTTTGTTAAGTTTGAAGCGTTGAAATTTTTGTTGGATTTTAATAGTAAGGTAAAAAAATGAGCCAGGATTTATGGAATGAGCAAGCACCAGGGCAAGGCAAGCCTGGTGGTGACAAGGAATGGCAGCTGATTGAGAAGCTGTTGATGCAGCAGAATAAGGAAAGTCGCCGGTCGCGTCGTTGGGGTATCTTTTTCAAGTTGCTGACTTTTACCTATCTCTTTGTGATTTTGTTTTTATTTACTTTGCCCAACTGGATGGGCGACTCTGGTGCGGGTCTAGGTGGTTCGCACACAGCTCTGGTGGACATTAACGGTGTCATCAGTGATCAGGATGTTGCTAATGCTGACACGATTGTTACCGGCCTGCGTAATGCTTTTGAGGATGAAAATACTCAAGGTGTGATCATGCGTATCAACAGCCCGGGTGGATCACCTGTGCAGTCTGGCTATGTTTACGATGAAATTATGCGTCTCAAGGGACTTTATCCTGATACAAAAGTCTACGCAGTGATCAGCGATATCGGTGCCTCGGGTGCCTATTATATTGCCGCCGCAGCCGATGAAATTTACGCCGATAAAGCCAGTTTGGTGGGTTCCATTGGTGTTATTTCTTCGAGCTTTGGTTTTGTGGATACCATGGAAAAATTGGGTGTTGAGCGTCGTGTGTTTACGTCGGGTGAAAACAAGGCATTTCTTGATCCCTTTTCGCCGCTTAAAAAGAGTGATAAGGAATTCTGGCAAGGTGTGCTGACGGTAACCCACAAACAGTTTATTTCTCAGGTTAAAAAGGGTCGAGGTGATCGCCTTCAATCCGATGAGCAAGTGTTTTCCGGTTTGATTTGGACGGGAGAGCAAGCGCTGGAAATGGGTTTGATTGATGGTCTGGGAAGTACTGGTTTTGTAGCACGCGAAGTTGTTGGTGAAGAAAATATTGTCGACTTCACCCTTAAACGTTCACCCTTCGAGGAATTTGCTGACCGATTGGGTATTGCTGCCGCCAGTACCTTGGCAACAAAGTTTGGTATTGGTGCTGATACGCCTTTGCTGAAGTAGTTTTTTATCTGTTTTGTCAGGCGTTAGGGTTTTACAAAACCCTAACGCCTTCAACTTCCAGCATATCAATCAACCTAATCAGTGGCAGGCCCTGCAGGCTAGTAACGTCCTCCCCCCGCATGGCGCAAAATAGCGCGATACCCAGTTGCTCCCATTTAAAGCTGCCAGCGCAATCCAGCGGCATATCCAGTTCAATATAGCGCTTTAACGCCTCATCGCTCAGTGTGCGAAACTGCACTTCAAAGGGCACCATTTCTAGCTGGTAGTTACCGGTGCGGGTGTTGAGTAGACATAGGCCGGTCATAAGTTGCAAGGTTTTACCGTTGACGTTGCGTAGTTGCATCAGTGCTTTTTTCGCACTGCCGGGTTTGCCCAGAATATTAGTATCCAGTACAGCGGCTTGATCGCTGCCGATGATCAATGAATCCGGGCTCTGCTCTGCCACCTTTCGAGCCTTTTCCAGCGATAAACGTTTAACCAGTTGCTCAGCGGTTTCATTCGCTAACGGTGTTTCATCAATATCGGGTGAGTAGCATTCGAAGGGCAGGTGCAGACGCTGCAGCAATTCTTTGCGGTAGTTTGAGCTGGAGGCGAGGATGAGTTGCATTTATTGTTGGCGCTTGAAAATTTAAAAGAGGAGCAAGCATAGCAGTGTTAAGGCGTTATGCGAATCGGCATGCGGTGGGCACCCCAGTTGCCAGGTCGGCTGCCGAAATGTCCTGCCAAAGCTGTGTGACAGTTAAGGCACTTGCCTTGAGCGTCGAGTTGCCATTGCCCTAACTGGTACCAGTCGCGCTCAATAAGCAGGTTGCCGCATTGGTGGCAATAGCTGCTGGAGCCCTGAGTATCGTGCACATTTCCCGTGTAGGCGTAACGAATACCGTTGGCGAAGGCGATTTCACGCGCACGTGTCAAAGTAGCTGCAGGTGTGCTCGGTTTATCGAGCATTTTCCAGTCCGGGTGAAAGGCGGTGAAATGCATGGGCACGTCAGGCCCAAGGTTGTCGAACACCCATTGGCTTATATTTTCAATTTCCTCTGATGAGTCGTTTTCATCTGGAATGAGCAATGTGGTGATTTCAAACCATACATTGGTCTCGTGTTTGAGGTACAGCAGGGTGTCGAGTACGGGGGCCAGGTGGGCGCCGCAGATTTTATGGTAGAAGTGTTCGGTAAAGCCTTTCAGGTCCACATTGGCGGCATCCATGTGGCTATAAAACTCCTTGCGTGGTTCTGGGCAGATATAGCCAGCTGTCACGGCAACGCTGTTGATACCCTGTTCATGGCAGGCCTTGGCGATATCAATGGCATATTCAAGGAAAATAACGGGATCATTATAGGTAAAAGCAATACTTTTGCAGTTCAGTTCCAGTGCTCTCTGGGCAAGCGCTTCGGGCGTGGCACTGTCGGCTAGAGTGTCCATTTCGCGCGATTTGCTCATATCCCAGTTTTGGCAGAATTTGCAGGCTAGATTACAGCCAGCGGTGCCGAAGGACAGCACTGAAGAGCCGGGATAGAAGTGATTAAGCGGTTTTTTTTCAATCGGGTCGATGCAGAAACCACTGGAGCGGCCATAACTGAATAACTTGATTTGCTGGTCTTCGCAGCCACGTACAAAACACAGGCCTCGTTGTCCTTCGTGTAACTTGCAAAGACGTGGGCAGACATCGCATTGAATGCGATCGTCGGGTAGCCGGTGCCAATATTGGGTGGCAGCCGTCGTTTCTGCTGGTTTGATGTGAGTAGGCATATGGACACTCCTTCGGTCAGCGCAACTAACTGTCTGACTCGACACCTGTAAATATTATAAAATAAACAGAGTAGGCTAGGGTGATTAATATGCTTAACGTCCGTTTACCAGCCGTTGCTGGGCATTTTTATCCGAGTAATCCTTCTGAACTAGAAGCGCAAATTACGCAAATGCTTGATTCAGCAGATGATCGGCAATTGACTCGCTGCAAGGCGTTGATCGTGCCGCATGCTGGGTATATCTACTCCGGCCCGGTGGCGGCATCTGCTTATCAGTTGCTGCGTAATAATCAGAACATTAACAAGGTGGTGTTGCTGGGGCCGGCTCATTATGTGGCTGTGCAGGGCTTGGCAACTTCGTCGGCGCAGGCTTTTGAATCGCCTCTGGGCACCATTCCGCTTGATGAGCAGGCGATCAAAATGCTGCAGAAACTACCTCAGGTGGAATGCAGTGATGCGGTGCATGCGCCTGAGCATTGTTTGGAGGTTCAGTTACCTTTTTTGCAGGTAGTACTGGGTGACTTTGAGTTGACTCCATTGATTGTTGGTTATGCCTCGTCCACGGAGGTTGCTGAGGTACTTGCCAAGGTTTGGGGTGGTGATGAAACGCTGATCGTGGTCAGTTCTGATTTGAGTCATTATCACGACTATGAAGCCGCTCAGCATATTGATACCGATACCAGCCTGTCTATCTGCAACTTCGAGAGCGACCTACAGGGTGAGCAGGCCTGTGGTTGTTATGCGATAAATGGTCTTTTGAATCTCGCCCATGCACGCAAAGTGCAGATAAAACAATTGGATTTGCGTAACTCGGGTGATACCGCCGGTGACCGAAGTCGGGTGGTGGGGTATGGTGCCTATGCCTTGTATTGAGCTGGGGCGGGATCATAAAGTCAGTTTGCTGGCATTTGCAAAGCAGAGTATAGCGCATGGGCTGCAATTTCAGTCACCGTTACCTGTTGACCTGGCAGTTGTTCAACCGGTGTTGCGCCAGCCGGCTGCGACCTTTGTAACGCTTCATTACCGGCAGCAACTGGTCGGTTGCATTGGCAGTTTGCAGGCAACCCAGCCATTACTCAGTAATGTGGTACATAATGCCCATTCGGCAGCTTTTATGGATCGTCGTTTTGCGCCGCTTGAGCAGGGTAAGTTAGTGGGTCTGGATATTGAGATTGCGGTGCTGAGCGAGCTGACACCCGTTGATGTTCATTCGGAGCAGGCATTAGTGGCTTTTTTGCAGTCCGGTGTGCATGGTTTAGTATTGGAGTATGGTGAGCAGCGGGCGACTTTTTTACCCAAAGTGTGGGCCCAGTTGCCTGATAAACGTGAATTTCTTGCTCAGCTGAAGGAAAAAGCTGGCTTGTCCGCTGACTTCTGGTCCTCACAGCTTCAAATTTCCAGCTATACCACCGATAGTTTTAGCAACCTTTTGTACTGATTGAGGGTCTCAGCTGAGCGGTTTTAATTTTTGGGAGCGTAGATGGTGAATGATTTTAGTTCAATACAGTTAATTTCCCCTGAGCACGCTTTACCTGGTCGGGATGAGGTTATGCCGGTGCATGATCAGCATTTTGTGAATGGTCGACCGATTAAGGCGCCTTTTCCTGAACCCTTGCAGCAAGTGGTGTTTGGATTAGGCTGTTTTTGGGGGGCTGAGCGCTTATTTTGGCAGTTGCCGGGTGTTTATGTGACGACGGTGGGTTATGCCGGTGGCGTGACCAAAAATCCAAATTACAAGGAGGTTTGCTCAGGTTTAACGGGGCACGCCGAGGTTGTGCGGGTGGTTTTTGATCCGGCCAATATCAGCTTTAATGAGTTGTTGAAAATATTTTGGGAATCCCATGATCCAACTCAGGGTATGCGGCAGGGTAATGATCAAGGTAGCCAGTATCGCTCAGTGATTTTTACTAGCGATGAGGATCACTTGAAGGTGGCTTTGCTCAGTAGGGCTGCTTATCAGAAACAGTTGGATGTACATGGCCGTGATTCAATAACCACGCAAATTGGTGAGGCACCGGCGTTTTATTATGCGGAGCAGGATCACCAGCAATATTTGGCGAAGAATCCGGCAGGGTATTGCGGTTTGCGTGGTACCGGCGTGATTTGTCCGCTCTATTGAGTTGTTGTTTTGTAGAAACATGATCCAAAAGAAAAGGGGAGCTTAAAATTAAGATCCCCTTTTCTTGTAAGACGTAGAGCTAGTTTAGAAATTAACTGCGACGTCTGAACAGTGGCGGTAAGTCAGTGGCGGCCTGGTAGGGCTCGCTAATGGTCTTAAATCCAGCCAATGCTGCTTCGATGTCTTTACCTTCTTTAAGCGCAAAGCTATTGAATCCGCTGCGGAACATGTGTTGCAGTTGATCTTGCATTACATCGCCGATGGCGCGAATTTCACCTTCATAGCCGTAACGCTCACGTAACAGGCGTGCATAAGAGTAGCCACGACCGTCGGTGAAAGCTGGGAAGTTGATCGCTACAAAGGCAATCTTGTCGAGGTCACCGGTGATGCTTTCGGCTTCTTCGCCGGCATCAATCCATACTGCAACCCCGCCATCACGTTGGCTCAGGCTTTCAGTTTGCGCTTTCCATAACTCCACTGGCACGATGATGTCGCCAGCAGGTAGGTTGTCGGTGGCGTCTTTGGCAATTAGCTGCCAGTTATCGTCTTGAATTTGTCCGTCTTTAATAATCTTAGGCATTAGCATATACCCGTGTCTTGAATGGTTGCATACCGATACGCTCATAGGTGTCGATAAAACGTTCTTCTTCGGTACGGTTTTCAAGGTAAACCTTGATGATTTTTTCTACGGCATCGGCGACGTCGGCTTCACCAAAGGATGGACCTACGATTTTACCGATCTTGGCGTTAACACCGGATTCACCACCCAGTGAAACCTGGTAGAACTCGGCGCCTTTTTTATCCACGCCCAATATGCCGATGTTGCCTACGTGGTGGTGACCACAGGCATTCATGCAGCCAGAAATGTTCAGTTCCAGCTCACCAATGTCGTACAGGTAATCCAGGTCGTCAAAGCGATGTTGCAGCTGGTCAGCGATAGGCAGTGACTTGGCGTTAGCCAGTGCACAGAAATCACCGCCCGGGCAGCAGATCATGTCAGTCAGTAGGCCCAGGTTTGGTGTGGCGAAGCCCAGCGCTTTGGCTTCTTCCCAAACTGCGTAGAGATCAGATAACTCGACATCGGCCAGTACAACGTTTTGGAAGTGGCTGATGCGTAGCTCACCAAAGCTGTATTTGTCAGCCATGTCAGCCATGCTGTCCATTTGTGCGTCTGTTGCATCGCCTGGCGCAACGCCGGTTTTCTTCAGTGTCAGAGTGACAGCTGCATAGCCGGGTTTTTTGTGTGGGTGAGTGTTACGGGCCACCCAGTTGGCGAATACAGAATTCTCGGCTTTTTTAGCTTCGAAATCAGCATTGTCAGCAGGCAGGTCTTTATAGTTTGGTAGCGTGAATGCAGCGTGTACGCGATCAATCTCTTCCTGAGTGATAGTGTTGTAACCATCTTTCAGGTTCGCCCATTCCTCTTCTACCAAGCCGGAGAAAACTTCCGGTGTCAGTGCGCGTACCAGAATTTTGATACGGGCTTTAAACTTATTATCACGGCGCCCTAAACGGTTGTAGACGCGTAATGCGGCTTCAAGATAGCTGAGCAGGTGTTCTTTGGGCAGGAATTCTTTAATGATGCTGCCAATTAAAGGTGTGCGGCCCTGGCCTCCACCGGCGAGAATTTTGAAGCCCACTTCGCCAGCGTCGTTTTTAACGATGTAGACGCCGATGTCGTGTACCTGTGTAGCGGCACGGTCAGAGTCAGGCGTAGCACAGATGGCAATTTTGAATTTACGTGGCAGGAAGGCAAATTCAGGGTGGAATGTCGACCATTGACGAATTAACTCAGCCCAGGGACGTGGATCTTCAAGTTCTTCAGCCGTTACACCGGCGAACTGGTCGGTGGAGGTATTACGAATACAGTTGCCGCTGGTTTGAATAGCGTGCATTTGTACACTGGCCAGATCGGCAAGGATATCGGGTACTTGTTCCAGCTCCGGCCAGTTAAATTGCGTGTTATGGCGCGTGGTGAAGTGTGCGTAGCCACGGTCATATTTGCGGGCAATGTGAGCCAGCATGCGCATTTGTTTGGATTCCAGCATGCCGTAGGGAACGGCGATACGGAACATAGGCGCGTGGCGCTGAATGTATAGACCGTTTTGCAGACGTAGCGGCAAAAACTCATCTTCGGAAAGGTCACCGGCAAGGTAGCGTGTGGTCTGGTCGCGGAATTGCGCGACACGATCATCAACTATTTGTTGATCGTACTGGTCGTATACGTACATAGCATCTCTTGAAATATCTTATGAATATTAATGCGGGACACTCTTCGTGTTGCTTGAATATCGAGCGGTCCCTCCAACTAGGCGCGTGATTTTACACGAAACTGAGGCCAGTTTTAATCAAAACTGGGAAAATTAACCTTAACTGTGGTAAAACAGGTTGTCCTATTGTTGCAACGATGAAAGGGTTTTAGCTGTATCGCCTTAACAACTTTATATTAGAAGTGGGGTATTTGATGAGCGAGTCAACCGAGCACAGCACCAGTGATGGTAATCTTGATGTCTTTTGTATTCTTCTAATTATGACCATTGTGGTCGGTGGCGCACTTTTTTGGGTTAGCAGCCAATAAGTAGCTTTGGCCTGTTAATTCGCTGCGTTACTGAGCACTAAGTTCACCACCGCAGCCACGGTTAAAACAAATAATACTGTGAAAATAAGCCCTGCAATTATGTAGGTGCTTGGTTTCGCCTGCTTGAAATCCCGTTCTCGATTTTTATTGCTTTGCACGCCAAAGGCAGCCGCAAAGACGCTACAGATAATCTGCCATAGCGTCAGTTTTTGCGGCTTTTCCTTTTTTTCTGTCATGCTTTGGACTGATTAGTCTTCGTAACCAAGAACCGGCGCCAGCCAGCGTTCCAGTGTTGGAACCGTCATGCCTTTACGTTCTGCCAGTGATTCCACCTGATCCTTATTCACCTTGCCGATACCGAAGTAGCGTGATTCAGGGTGTGAGAAGTACCAGCCACTGACGGCTGCTGCGGGCATCATGGCGAAGCTTTCGGTCAGCTCAATGTCAGCTTTCTCTTCTGCTTGCAGCAGATCGAACAGGGCGCGTTTTTCGGTGTGGTCCGGGCAGGCTGGGTAGCCGGGTGCTGGACGGATGCCCTGATAATCTTCTTTAATTAATGCATCGTTGCTCAGCTGTTCGTCGCCAGCATAGGGCCAGAACTCTTTGCGTACGCGTTCATGCATGCGTTCTGCAAAGGCTTCGGCAAGACGATCCGCCAATGCTTTAACCATGATGCTGTTGTAGTCATCGTGATTGGCTTCAAACTCTTCAGCAAACGTCTGAGCGCCCAAACCAGTAGTGACAGCAAAGCCGCCGATGTAGTCTTCGACACCGCTTTCTTTCGGCGCGATAAAGTCTGCCAGTGACGCATTAGGGCGGCCGTTCTGCTGGCCGGCCTGTTGGCGAACGTGATGCAGCATCGTAGTGGGTTGGACGCGATTTTCGTCACCGTAAACACCGATGTCATCGCTGCCGATACGGTTAGCTGGCCAGAAGCCAATAACGCCTTTGGCAGTGAAGCGTTTCTCATCGATAATGCGTTTTAATAATTCCTGCGCATCTTTAAACAACTCTTTGGCCTGTTCGCCAATAACTTTGTCATCAAATATCCGCGGATATTTTCCAGCCAGTTCCCAAGTAATAAAGAAAGGTGTCCAGTCGATATAAGGAACCAATTCTTCCAGTGGGTAATCTTCAAAAACCTTAACGCCCGTGAAAGTCGGTTTGGGCGGCGTGTAGGCTTCCCATTCGAAGTTCAATCCGTTAGCGCAGGCCTGTTCGTAGGTCAGTAGCTCGGATTTTGCGCGACGATTTTTATTGCGGAAACGTACGCCTTCATATTCAGTGCGAACCTCTTCCTGTAGGGCGGGTTTGTGCTCCGGGTTCATCAAGCGTGAAGCGATACTCACGCTGCGTGAGGCATCGGCCACATAAATAGTGGAGTCGTTTTGGTATTGGGGCTCAATTTTAACGGCCGTGTGGGCTTTTGAGGTGGTTGCGCCACCAATCATCACTGGGATGTTGTAGTCCAGGCGTTGCATTTCCTTGCCAACGTGTACCATTTCATCCAGTGATGGCGTGATGAGTCCGCTGAGGCCAATGATGTCGACGTTTTCTTCCTTGGCAACTTTCAGGAGCTGCTCACAGGGCACCATTACACCGAGATCGATCACTTCAAAGTTATTACATTGCAGTACTACGCCAACGATGTTTTTGCCGATGTCGTGTACGTCACCCTTAACGGTTGCCATCAGGATTTTACCGTTGGACTTTGCGGCGCCGTCTTTCTCTTCTTCAATAAAGGGCAGTAGGTGGGCAACAGCTTGTTTCATCACGCGGGCGCTTTTAACCACCTGTGGCAGGAACATTTTACCAGAGCCGAACAGATCGCCGACCACGTTCATGCCGTCCATTAAGGGGCCTTCAATCACGTGGATAGGGCGGTCAGCTTCAAGGCGAGCTTCTTCGGTGTCTTCTTCAATAAAGGCGTTTATACCTTTTACCAAAGAATGCTCAAGACGTTTTTTAACAGGCCAGCTGCGCCACTCCGGGTCTTCTTCTTCTTTTTTCTTGCCGTCGCCGCGATAATTGTCGGCAATAGCCAACAGGTTTTCAGTGGCGTCCGGGGTGCGGTTCAGTACCACGTCTTCTACTTTATCGAGCAGCTCTTTGGGAAGGTCATCGTAAACGGCCAGCTGACCGGCGTTCACAATCGCCATGGTCAAGCCTGCCTGAATGGCGTGATAAAGGAATACCGAGTGAATTGCTTCACGTACCGGGTTGTTGCCACGGAAAGAGAAAGATACGTTGCTCACGCCGCCTGAAATCATAGCGTGCGGCAGGTTTTCTTTGATCCAGCGCGTTGCTTCGATGAAGTCTACCGCGTAGTTGTTGTGCTCTTCGATGCCGGTAGCAATGGCGAAGATGTTAGGGTCGAAAATAATGTCCTGGGGCGGATAGCCGACTTCATTTACCAGAATGTCGTAGGAACGTTTGGAGATATCGATTTTGCGCTGCAGGTTGTCCGCTTGACCGTCGGTGTCGAAGGCCATGATGATCACAGCAGCGCCGTGCAGCATGCATTTGCGGGCGTGCTCGATGAACTGCTCCTCGCCTTCTTTCATGCTGATCGAGTTCACGACGCATTTACCCTGGGCGCATTTTAGGCCAGCTTCAATGATTTCCCATTTAGAGGAATCCAGCATAATAGGCACGCGAGAAATGTCGGGTTCAGAGGCGATCAGGTTCATGAATTTGACCATGGCTGCCTCAGAGTCGAGCATGCCTTCGTCCATGTTAATGTCGATGATCTGCGCGCCGTTTTCCACCTGCTCACGGGCTACTGTTAGCGCTTTATCAAATTCCTCTTCCAGGATCAGGCGTTTGAACATTGCCGAGCCGGTGACGTTGGTACGTTCACCGACGTTGACAAACAGTGATTCAGACGAAATATTAAAGGCTTCCAGGCCGCTCAGGCGGCACTGCATTTCAATCTCAGGGATGACACGAGGGTTGCAGCTTGCGGCTTTTTCAGCAATAGCCCGAATATGCTCTGGTGTGGTGCCACAGCAGCCGCCAACGATGTTCAGCAGGCCGGATTCGAGGAATTCACCAACAATCTCGGCCATTTCTTCAGGCGTTTGATCGTATTCACCAAACTCGTTAGGTAGACCAGCGTTAGGGTGTGCGCTGACGTTGGTGTCGGCTTTGGTGGCCAGTTCTTCAACGTAGGGGCGCATATCGGTGGCGCCCAGGGCACAGTTTAAACCAACTGAGATAGGTTTTGCGTGGGCAACGGAGTTCCAGAAGGCTTCGGTGGTTTGGCCTGAAAGGGTACGGCCACTGGCATCGGTAATGGTGCCCGAAATCATGATCGGTAGTTCGATGTTGTTGTCCATGAAATAGCTTCTAACCGCGTAGATTGCAGCTTTAGCGTTCAAGGTATCAAACACGGTTTCAATCAGGATGATGTCTACGCCACCTTCTATAAGGGCAGCGGTAGCTTCAGTGTAGTTTTCAACCAATTGATCAAAGGTGACGTTACGAAAGCCCGGATCGTTCACGTCGGGTGACAACGTCGCGGTGCGGCTTGTTGGGCCAATAACACCGGCAACAAAACGTGGTTTGTCAGGGTTTTGGGCGGTGATTTCATCGGCCACTTCGCGCGCCAGTTTGGCGCCGGCAACATTTAACTCGTAGCTTAGCTCTTGTAAGGCGTAGTCGGCTTGCGAGATCGCATTAGAGTTAAAGGTGTTGGTTTCCAGGATATCTGCACCCGCTTCGAGGTAGGCGCGCTGAATCTCACGGATGATGTCCGGTTGGGTGATGCTTAATAGATCGTTGTTGCCCTTGAGCAGCTTATCGAAATCCTTGAAGCGTTCGCCGCGATAGTCAGCTTCCTCCAGGCCGTAGCCCTGAATCATGGTGCCCATGCCGCCATCGAGAACCAGAATACGATCTTTCAGGGCTGAGTGAAGGGCGCTGATGCGCTGCTGATTTGCTGCCATAGTGTTACCTTTAACCTGTACTTTTAAGAGTTGCTGTCGCAAAAGGGACGGTATTTTACCAGATGTGACACGCTTTTCGACTTAATTTATTGCATTGATGTTTTAGGTGAAAAATGACAGAAAAATAAACTTGAATCTTTTAGTCAGGTTTATCTCTATTGAAGCATGGCGTACAATGCGCATCGAATTTGAAAAGGCTTTGTATTGAGGTGTTAACGTGAGCGAAACGATAGAAATTACCCCGAATGCCCAGGAATATCTGGTAGACCTGCTAGCTGGTCAGGAGCAGAAGGGCATTGGTGTACGTATTTTTGTTCTTCAACCTGGTACGCCTCAAGCGGAAACCTGTTTGGCTTACAGTCGCCCCGGTGAAGAAAAAGAAGGTGATGTGAAGTTGGAAGGCATGCCTTTCCCGACCTATCTGGAAGAGAAAAGCCTGCCGTACCTGGAAGATGCCAATATCGATTACAACAAGGATCGTATGGGTGGTCAGTTAACTATTAAGGCGCCTAATTCCAAGTTACCTAAAGTTTCTGAGAACAGTACGCTGGAAGAGCGAGTTAATTATGCGCTGTGGACAGAAGTAAACCCTATGCTTGCATCTCATGGCGGTGAGGTGAGCTTGATGGAAATAGTCGAAGAAACGGTTGCTGTGCTGAAGTTTGGTGGTGGTTGTCAGGGCTGTAGTTCTGTTGATGTGACCTTAAAAGAGGGTGTAGAGAAAACCCTGCGTGAGCATATCCCGGAATTAACCGAAATTCGTGATGTGACTGATCATGAAGACAAAACCAACGCCTATTTTTAAGGCGGGTATTTGATCCCGGCTTCCATTGTCTAAAAGGCCTTGATTTTCTTTGACATATCAAGGTTCTGCCCCTATTATTGCGCGCCATGTCAGTAGCCCCTTTGCCAAGAGTTATCGAGCCGCTTAAGTTAGTTGAGCAGCATATTGATCTTGATGGTACGGTTCCACTCTCTGAGTGTGATCGTCTACAGGAGGCTTTGCTTGGTTGTGACGGAGATATTCAGGTCTCGCTGCGGTTTAATAAAGACGAGCAGGGTCTGAGAGTTATCACCGGCACATTGCAGGCGGATGTGCTACTGGAGTGTCAGCGTTGTTTGCAGCCCTTTGGGCAGACAGTGCGGGGCGATATCCAGCTGGCTATCGCACGACATGAGGATGCAGTAGAGTCTTTGCCGCGTCATTATGATCCGCTGTTATTGGAAGCACCTGAGATTGAATTATGGCCGCTGATTGAGCAGGAGCTGTTGTTGAGCTTGCCGATTGTGGCAATACACCCTGAAGGAGAGTGCAGCATTGACTCGACCTATCAGGAAAAAGATGACGAATTAAAGCAGGATAAGCCCAATCCATTTGCGGTGCTTGCCGAGCTAAAGAATCAAAAATAGTTTTTTGGAGTTAAATCATGGCCGTACAGAAAAACAAAAAGACCCGTTCACGTCGTGGCATGCGTCGTTCACACGATGCGCTGACTGGACCTACTTTATCAACTGATTCAGTAACGGGTGAAGTTCACCGTCGTCACCACATTACGGCTGATGGTTTCTACCGTGGACAGAAAGTAGTAGAAGTTAACGACGAAGAGTAATTTTGACTCTTCCGGTCTCGATTGCAGTAGATGCAATGGGCGGGGATTACGGTCCCCGCGTCACCGTTCCGGCAGCATTTAATTGTCTGCCAACACACTCTGAGCTACGGCTCATCTTTATTGGCGATCAAGTGGCTATTCAGGCTGCTCTGCCTGCCAACGCCTGCGATTACCAAACACGCTATCAAATCGTTCACAGCCCGTCAGTGGTTGCCATGGACGAAGCTCCTTCCAGCGCTTTACGCAATAAAAAAGATTCCTCTATGGCTGTCGCTTTAACGTTGGTTAAAGAAGGCAAAGCCAGTGCTTGTGTCAGTGCCGGGAATACTGGGGCTTTAATGGCCTTGGGGCGTTTTTTGTTGGGTACCCCTGAGGGTATTAATCGACCTGCTTTTATTACGGAAGTACCAACCTTGAATGGCCATTGTCATGTGCTTGATTTGGGCGCCAATCTGGATTGCACTCCGCAGCAGTTACAGCAGTTTGCTGTGATGGGTTCGATTGTTTCTCGGGCTGTGGATGGCTGCGCTAAGCCGCGTGTGGCTTTGTTGAACGTAGGCCATGAAGCCATGAAAGGGAATGAGCAGGTGCGTGAAACTGCTGGGCTATTGAGCGCTGAGAGTGAACTGAATTACATTGGTTTTGTGGAAGGTGGCGATATTTTTTTCGACCGCGCAGATGTTATTGTTTGTGATGGTTTTGTCGGTAATGTGGCACTTAAAACCAGTGAAGGTTTGGCAAGCATGGCTGGTGAGCTGCTTAAGCAGGCTTTGCAGCAAAACCTCTTTACGCGTTTTATCGGCCTATTAGCCAGGCCGACCTTTAAGAAATTAAGTGAGCAGATAAGCCCTGCTAACCGTAATGGCGCCAGTTTATTGGGCCTAAAAGGTATTGTGATTAAAAGTCATGGTAATGCTGATGAGCGTAGTTTTGCTCAAGCGCTTACACGTGCTGTGCGAGAAATTGAAACTAATGTGCCGCAACTTATCAATGACAGTTTGGTGAAACAGTGACGTTGAGGTTCTTCGTCAGAACTTTAAAAGTAAATTTAAAAAGTTTGTAATGATTAGAATTAGGGGAAAAATATGAGCCAATCTTTAGCATTTGTGTTTCCAGGCCAGGGGTCTCAATCAGTCGGTATGTTGGCCGATGTGGCTGAGCAATTCCCTCAGGTAAAAGCCACTTTTGATGAAGCTTCAGAGGTGTTGGGTGCTGATCTTTGGCAGCTGGTTCAGGAAGGCCCTGCTGAGGTGTTGAATCGTACTGACATGACGCAGCCAGCCCTGCTGACAGCGAGTGTTGCTTTGTGGCGAGTTTGGCGTGAGCAGGGTGGTGCTACACCTGCTTACATGTCTGGTCATAGTTTGGGTGAGTACAGTGCGTTAGTGTGTGCTGGCGCGCTGGATTTTAAAGATGCAGTCAGGTTAGTTAATAAACGTGGGTTGTTTATGCAGGCTGCTGTACCGGCGGGAGAGGGTGCAATGGCGGCTATTATTGGTCTGGATGACGCTGCTATTGAATCGGCCTGTGAGCAAGCAGCCCAAGGCGAGGTGGTTTCTGCGGTTAACTATAACTCACCAGGTCAGGTAGTGATTGCCGGTCAGACTGAAGCCGTTAATCGTGCGATGGCGCTGTGCAAAGAAGCGGGAGCTAAACGTGCCTTGCCATTGCCTGTGAGCGTACCTTCTCACTGTGCGCTGATGAAGCCTGCAGCCGAGCAACTGGCCGCTGAGCTGGAATCCATCACTATCGGCACGCCAGCAATTTCGGTGCTGCAAAATGTTACAGCTCAGGTAACGACTGATCCTGAAGCTATCAAGGCTAACCTGGTGCAGCAGCTGTATCGTCCGGTGCTATGGGTTGACTGTGTTAACAATATGGCCGGTAAAGGTATCGAGCGCATGTTAGAATGCGGCCCTGGCAAAGTCCTTAGCGGTCTTAATAAACGTATTAGTCGTGGTTTAGCGGTGGCAACAGTTGCCGATGCTGAGCTGCTGGCAAACCCTGAATAGATAAAACTGGATAACGATTATGAGCATTGAAGGAAAAATCGCGCTGGTGACTGGCGCAACGCGTGGCATTGGTAAAGCAATTGCCCTACAGCTGGCTTCACAAGGTGCGACTGTTATTGGTACGGCAACGTCTGAATCAGGTGCTGAGAAAATTAAAGCCAGCTTGGCTGAAGCAGGTAATGCTGGTACGGGCATTGTATTGGATGTGTCTTCAGCTGAATCCATTGCCGCGGCAATTACTGATATCAATGAGCAGTTTGGTGCGCCGACCATCTTGGTTAATAATGCTGGCATTACCCGTGACAATCTTATGCTGCGCATGAAAGAAGATGAGTGGGATGCGGTGATCAACACCAACCTGACATCAATTTTTCGTGTTTCCAAAGCCGTTTTGCGTGGTATGACTAAAGCGCGCTGGGGTCGTATCATCAATATTAGTTCTGTTGTCGGCACGATGGGTAACGCAGGTCAGGCTAACTATGCGGCAGCCAAGGCGGGCGTGGAAGGTTTTAGTCGTTCACTGGCCCGTGAAGTGGGCTCTCGTGGTATTACGGTTAACAATGTGGCGCCAGGCTTTATTGATACGGATATGACAAAAGACTTGTCCGATGAGCATAAAGCGACAATGCTTTCAGCGGTACCTGTTCAGCGTCTTGGTCAACCTGAAGAAATTAGTGCGGCAGTTGGCTATTTGGCCAGCGAAGCGGCAGGTTATGTGACCGGTGAAACTTTGCATGTGAACGGCGGCATGTACATGTAAGTGAGCCTAAGTGGCTTATTGGAGCGTTTTAATAAAGGCATTAAAACAAAGGTACTTATAACTAATGCGTATTGTATTAGCTGAGAACTTTGATAAGATGCCAACTCATTCGAACGAGCCAAACCATCGGCTCTGAAGATACGAATTTAGAAAAAGAATTTTGGCAAAATTGTTGAGATTTTTAAATAATCAATAGGAGTCACAAAGGTTATGAGTACTGAAGATCGCGTTAAAAAAATTGTTTGCGAACAACTGGGTGTTAAAGACGAAGAAGTTACTAACGAATCTTCTTTTGTTGAAGATCTGGGCGCTGATTCACTTGATACTGTTGAACTGGTAATGGCTTTAGAAGAAGAATTTGAAACTGAAATTCCTGATGAAGAAGCAGAAAAAATCACTACAGTACAGCTGGCGATTGATTACATCAACGCAAACCTGTAATCGGTTAGTGTAGTTTTTAAAGCCGCGCACACTTATTGTGTAGCGCGGCTTTTTTGTATTTAAGCGAATAACAAGTAGTGTGGAGAACAGGTATGTCGCGTAGACGCGTAGTTGTAACAGGTATGGGTGCCGTAACGCCTTTGGGTAATACGGTCAGTGAAAGCTGGGAAAATATTGTAGCGGGTAAAAGCGGTATTGCGCCGATTGAGCTGTTCGATACATCTAAGTACACAACACGTTTTGGCGGCTCCATTCGTGGCCTCGATATGGATCAGTATCTGCTTCCTAAAGAAGCTCGCAAGATGGATACCTTTATCCAGTACGGCATGGTGGCTTCTATCCAAGCGATTGAAGATTCTGGTCTGGAAACCACTGAAGAAAACGCGGCACGTATTGGTGTGGCGGTGGGTTCTGGTATTGGTGGTCTGACCATGATCGAAAAGAACTATGATGCTATTTTAGCCAGTGGTCCTCGTAAGGTTTCTCCGTTCTTCGTGCCGGGCAGTATCATCAATATGATTTCCGGAAACCTGTCGATTAAATACGGTTACAAAGGTCCAAACATCGCGATTGTCACTGCGTGTACGACCGGTACCCATAACATTGGTTTTTCTGCGCGTATGATTCAGCACGGCGATGCTGACGTAATGATTGCTGGTGGTGCTGAAATGGCAACTTCTCAGCTGGGTCTGGGTGGTTTTGCTGCAGCACGTGCACTTTCAACGCGTAATGATGATCCTCAGGCGGCTAGCCGTCCGTGGGATAAAGACCGTGATGGTTTTGTTCTTTCCGACGGTGCTGGTGTTATGGTGCTGGAAGAGTACGAACACGCCAAAGCACGTGGCGCAAAAATTTATGCTGAGGTAACTGGCTTTGGTATGAGTGGCGATGCTTATCACATGACGTCACCACCTGCTGATGGCAGTGGTGCAGCGGCGTCTATGAGCAACGCTATCCGCGATGCTGGATTGAATGCTGACGCAGTTGATTACATCAACGCACACGGTACTTCAACACCTGCCGGTGATGTGGCTGAAACCTTGGCTGTGAAATCAGTGATGGGCGATGCGGCTAAAAATGTAGCTGTTAGTTCGACTAAATCCATGATTGGTCACCTGCTGGGTGCTGCTGGTGCGGTTGAAGCGATCTTCAGCGTATTGGCTATTAAAGATAACGTTGCACCGCCAACGATTAACTTGGATAACCCGGATGAAGGCTGTGACCTGAACTACGTTGCGCATACAGCGCAACAACGTAATATCGATGTTGCGGTATCTAACTCCTTCGGTTTTGGTGGTACTAACGGCTCTCTGGTTTTCCAAAAAATTAAATAGCCGACATGATTTTAAGGTGCTGGATTTCAGCACCTTTTTTCAGTCCTTTCCAGAAAGATTTCCTCTATACTTTTGATTCCTTTCACATCGTTTGAGTGGTTACGAAAGTGTCTTCATCATCTTCTACATTGCCCAGAGTTTTAATTAACGGCGAAAGCTGTGACTCTCTGGTGATATCTGATCGTGGCCTAGCCTATGGACACGGTCTTTTCGAAACTATTCGTCTCTGTCAGGGCCGCCCTGTGTTGTGGGGTCAGCATATGGAACGCTTGCAGAAGGGTTGTGAGCGGTTAGGCATTGATGTGCCCAAGCATTTTGGCTCAGAGCTGATGAAAGAGGTCTGGCGTCTGTGTGAGCGGGATACCGAAGGCGTGATTAAAATTATCGTGACCGCGGGCAGTGGTGGTCGCGGTTATGCCGCGCCACAGGTAACCGATAGCCAGCGCATCGTGATGCTTTTTCCGTTACCTGAATACCCTACGGATCGCGCCGAAGGTGTGAACGTCATCACCTGCAATTACCGTTTGCCCCTTAATTCCCAGCTGGCCGGTATGAAGCATTTGAACCGACTTGATCAGGTGCTGGCGCGTGCCGAATGGCAGGATCCCGACATTGCCGAAGGTATCGTCTGTGACAGCAATGATAAGGTTGTGGAAGGTACCATGAGTAACCTGTTTGCAGTGAAAGAGGGTGTTCTGCTGACGCCTTCGCTTGAGCGGTCCGGTGTTAAGGGCATTATGCGCGATTTTATTTTGCAAAGCGCCGATGCCATGGGGCTGGAAAGCCGTGAAGTAAGCTTCACGGTTGCTGAATTCAAACAGGCTGATGAACTGTTTCTGACCAATAGCGTTATCGGACTGTGGCCGATTAAGCAGTGGGATGAGCAACGTTATTACAAGAGTGTTACCACGGATATTTTTCAGGCGCGTATTCAGCGACTGTTAAATGAAGGCGTCTGATGGATTTTCTGAAAAAACTCAAATTTGTCCTGGTAGGCTTGGTTGTAGTGGCTTTCGCGCTGGGTTTATACGGCTACCGCAATCTTCATCAGCCTATGGGCTTTGAAGCCCAGTCGGTTGATATTGTCGCTGGCAGTGGTTTCTCGACGATTACTGCACGTCTGCAACGGCAGGGCTTAATTACCCAGCCGAAAATCTGGAAAATTTATGCACGATTGACTGGCAAAGCCACGCGTGTGCAGGCGGGTGAATACCGGTTTGAGTCAGGACTCTCCCCGGTTGCTATTCTTGATAAACTGGTGCGCGGTGATGTCATTCAGCATCAAATCACCTTGGTGGAGGGTTGGACTTTCAAGCAGTTGTTACAAGCGCTGGCGGCGGAAGAAAAACTGGAACATCAGCTGACAGAATTAAAAGCTGCTGAAATTATGGACAAGCTGGGCTATGAAAAAGAGCATCCTGAAGGGCGCTTTTTCCCCGATAGTTACCAGTTCACCAGCGGTACCTCGGATGAGGACATTCTGCGCCGTGCCTATCTGCGCCTGAGCACTATTCTTGAGGAAGAATGGCAGCAACGTGACAAAGATTTACCCTATAAGAATGCTTATCAGGCGCTGATTATGGCGTCCATTGTTGAAAAGGAAACCGGGCAGGCCAGTGAGCGTCCTGAAATTGCGGGTGTATTTGTTCGGCGTTTGCAAAAGGGCATGCGCCTGCAAACGGATCCGACGGTGATTTACGGCTTGGGCGATAGCTACAAAGGCAATATTCGTCGTAAACACCTTAAACAGCCAACTCCCTATAACACCTATGTGATTCGTGGCTTACCTCCCACACCGATTGCGATGGTCGGTCGTGAGGCGATTCATGCGGCGTTACACCCCAGGGATGGTAAAAGTCTGTATTTCGTTGCCAAGGGGGATGGCAGTCATTTCTTTTCTGATACACTGGCGCAGCATAACAATGCGGTCAGGCGCTATCAGTTGAAACGCGTCGAGCAGTATCGCTCCAGCCCAAACACTAACTGATTACAGAGAAAACAAATGACGGGCGTGTTTATCACCGTTGAAGGCGTTGAAGGAGTCGGCAAGACGACTAACATGGCCTTTATCCAGCAATATCTTAAATCTCATCAGGTTGACCTTACCGTTACTCGTGAACCCGGCGGTACACCGCTGGCGGAAGAAATTCGCGGTTTGTTGCTGGCCAATCATGAGGAAGTGCTGAACAACGATGCCGAATTGTTGTTAGTGTTTGCTGCCCGCGCCCAACATCTTGGTCAACTGATTAAACCCGCATTAGCGCAAGGTAACTGGGTGTTGAGTGATCGCTTTACCGATGCCACTTATGCCTATCAGGGCGGTGGACGAGGGCTTTCTATTCCAATGATTGCTGAGCTGGAGCAGGCAGTACAGGGTGATTTGCGACCGGATTTAACGCTGTTACTGGATGTGCCTGTGGAGATTGGTTTGGCCCGCGCCGGGCAACGTGGCGAGCTGGATCGTTTTGAACGTGAAAAGCAGGCTTTTTTTGAAAAGGTACGTAATACCTATCTGGAACGGGCTGCAGCAGAACCACAACGTTTTTGCATTATCGATGCGAGTCAACCGCTGGATGCTGTCCAAGCGGATATCGAGACAGCTCTGAAACCTTTTTTGGCCCGTTACGGGTTGAGTCGGCCTTAATTTCTTATGGTGAATAATCTAACTCATCAGGCACCTTTCCCCTGGCAGCAGACTAACTGGCAGCAATTACTGGATCAGCATGTGCAGAAGCGTTTGCCTCATGCGTTGTTGTTAAGTGGGCATGCGGGCACCGGGAAAAGTTTGTTTGCGGAGTCTTTGGCGGCTTATCTTTTGTGTTTGCAGCCCCTTGAGGGAAGAGCCTGCGGAGAATGTAAAGGTTGCCATTTGCGCGTGGCGGGTACTCATCCGGATTTAATGTTGGTTGCACCTGAGGAAAAGAGTCGAGTGATCAAGGTGGATCAAGTGCGTGCGCTGAAAGAATTTTGCAGCAAAACAGCGCAGCTTAATGGTTTCAAAGTCATTATTTTGCAGCCCGCCGATAGCCTGAATATTAGCTCGGCTAATGCTTTGCTCAAGGATCTTGAAGAGCCACAACCGAACACTATATTTTTGCTGGTTTCCGATCAGCCCGCGCAGATCGTCGCAACGATTCGTAGCCGCTGTCACCAGCTTAGCTTCCCGGTTCCGGAAGTTGCTTCCGCAACACAGTGGTTGGCTGAGAGAGTAGGGGCTGCAGAAACACTGCCCCAGTTGCTGGCAATGGCTGATAATGCGCCGTTATTAGCGCTAGAGCTGCATGAAAATGATGCGCTCAATCATCGTAAAACGATTTATCGTGGCTTGGCTGAAGTGCAACAGGGGAAAAGTCACCCTGCTGCCGTTGCACAAACTCTACAGGCTTATGAGCCGTTGGAGCTAGTGAATTGGATACAGGTGTGGGTGAGCGATGTCATTAAGGCCGCGCAAACAGGTGATACTGAACAACTAAAAAACCAAGATTTAGGCGGGTTTTTAATGAAAACGGCCGCGCAAGCGCAACTTAATAGACTATATTTATACCTAGATTGCTTGCAAGAGCAGCGCCAAGCGTTGCTCTCTGGGCATAACCCGAATAAAATCCTCTTGCTTGAGTCGCTGTTAATCAGTTGGGCTCAATGTTTTGAGCGTTAATAACTGTATCACTATGAGTTGGAAGATGTATGGCTGATGGCGGCCCAAGAAACGGGATATTATCGCTAACCATTAAGGATAAGGCAGTGCTGTACGCAGCGTTTATGCCCTTTATCAAAAATGGTGGTTTGTTTATTCCGACCAACAAAAAGTACAAGCTGGGCGCAGAAGTTTTTATTCTATTGTCTTTGATGGACGAGCCTGAAAAATTACCCATTGCTGGTAAAGTGGTGTGGATTACGCCAAAAGGTGCTCAGGGTAGCCGTGCAGCAGGTATTGGTATCCAATTCAATAATGAAGACGATATGGTACTGAAAAAGATTGAAACTTATCTGGCCGGTGCACTGGATTCAGATCGCCCCACCTATACGCTTTAATCCCTTCTTTTCGTATAACTTTCTAATTCCTTTAAAGGTTACAGCTGTGCTGGTAGATTCCCATTGTCATTTGGATCGTCTTGATCTTGCGCCTTATGATGGCGATCTAAGCAGAGCCATTGCGGCCGCCCGTGATGTTGGTGTTAACCATATGCTGTGTGTGGCAATTAGCTTGGCTAAACTGCCTGATGTTCTGAGTATCGCTGAGCTGTATGAAGGCGTTAATGCTTCGGTCGGTGTACATCCATTACAGGATAGTGACGCTGATGTGACCGTTGAGCAATTAGTTGAGTTAGCGCAACATCCCAAGGTGGTTGCCATTGGTGAAACGGGCCTTGATTACTTTTACGACAAGGAGCGTGCGGCTGAGCAGCAAGTGCAGTTTGTTAAGCATATGCGGGCGGCAAAAGCCTGTCGTAAACCGGTGATTATTCATACCCGCGATGCGCAGCAGGATACGCTGGATATTATTCGTGCCGAAGGCGATCCCGAACTAGCGGGAGTATTACACTGCTTTACCGAATCCTGGGATATGGCCAAACAAGCCATGGATATGAATTACTATATTTCTCTTTCAGGCATTGTGACCTTTAACAGCGCGACGGAATTACGCGAAGTGGCTAAGAAAATCCCGTTGGAACGTTTGTTGATTGAAACAGATTCCCCTTATCTTGCACCGGTACCTTTCCGAGGTAAGAAAAATGAACCGAAATATGTAGCGAAGGTGGCGGAGTTTCTTGCCGAATTACGTGGGATTTCAGTACAGGAACTGGCGGATATTACTCGCGAAAACTATTTTAGATTGTTTAATATCAAAGCCTGAAGGTTCTAGATTATTCCTTTGTTTTAACAGCCTTATCTAGAGGGTCTTGGGGGTTAATGATTTCTTCAATCAGCGGATCTTTAGCCCTTAAATGCTGATCTTCTTCATTTTCAATTAAAAAATCATCACTGTCTGCTGCTGCTATTCCTTCTTCTTCGGGTAGCGTCTTTTCCTGGTACTTGGCATACGCCTCAGCCTGTTCATAATGGCCTCTTTCATCCAGCATGGCACCTGATCCGTGCCAAGGTAACAGGCGGTAACAGCCGTAGTCATCGCAGTCGATAAAGGGGTATTTAATAATTTCGAAGTAGGGCGAATAGTCGAAATCCTTGGGCGTGCAAATGCGAGGGTTACGACGGAATAGGCGGACTTCATTGTCCTTGGTGCTACGAACCAACGGCAGGATGGGGAATTGGATATAAGCAAATGACTCGGCAATCATCGTTGAACACAC